>Ga0180009_10003506_pt1 | contig 17792 bp, 21 predicted proteins | sample OS_PC_MetaG_FD_123537 | JGI IMG/M metagenome (GOLD analysis project Ga0180009, IMG submission 123537) | Groundwater microbial communities from the Aspo Hard Rock Laboratory (HRL) deep subsurface site, Sweden - OS_PC_MetaG | ecosystem: Environmental > Aquatic > Deep subsurface > Groundwater... | reverse complement strand
TCTGTCCCGAAATGCAGCCCTTTGAAGATGTCATGCGCCTTCTTCATGCCGATGAGATAATAGCCCCCATCCTCTGCAGGGCCGATCACGACATCGTAAGATGACAACGCATTGAACGCCCTGACTATCATATCATAAGAAAGGTTTGGGACATCACAGCCTATTATGACCACCTTCTCATAATCATCAAGAAGGTCCTCGAAAGTGCAATGCATGTTCTCCCCGAGGTTCATACCCCTCTGGACATAAAGGATAGCATGAGGGAACAGGGTCCTATACTGCTCCTTGTGCTCATGGCCTATGAAACTCAAGTAAAGGTCATAGTCCCTGTCATTATTATCATCGATGAGGTCCTTTATGAAAGCCTCACAGAGCTTCGCAGAATTCTCCATGCCTATGACTTGGCCTATCTTCTTCTTGACCTTACCAGGTTCAGGGAATTTGGCAAACAAGACAAGCGCATTCATTCTAGACCTTAGTATATAGTATAGATAATCAATAAATAAGTGATATAACAAATATATAATACATATGTTCCCCTTGTTTTTAAACCTTTTCACCGCATTTAAAAGAAAGTACACAAGAACTAAACATCCACACCTGACTTCCTCAACATTTCTCTTAGCAGTTCCACATCCTTGAACAATATCCCTTTCATTCCTGCAGCCTCAGCTCCCTGCACATTCCTCTCCTTGTTGTCGATGAAGACACAATCAATAGGCCTCAGGCCGAGGCGCTCTGCAGCGATAAGATAAATGTCCTTGTCAGGCTTCTTGACGTGCACATCGCACGAGATCACCCAAGCGTCAAAATAACCGCCAAGGCCAAGATCATCCCTTGTATACTCAGCCCATTCCGAAGAATTGTTTGATATTACACCAACACCATACATCCCCAGAGCCCTTATCCTCTTCACGACATCCAGCACCTCCTCCTTGACCTTGATGAAAGAGCGTGACCTGACGAGCAGCTCCTCAGCATTCAATCCAACACCAAGGTCGGAAATCTGCCTCTGGAAGAACTCAACACCACCCATCCTGCCAAGCTCATAATCAAGCCAGTAACGCTTCCTCACCTCCTTGATCTTAGGAAACGGTATGCCTGTAATGCCTGACAGGTAGCTCTCCATCAGAGGAAAGAGGTCGGTCACAAGAACCCCTCCCATATCAAAGAATATCGCCTTCACCATCTCGCACACCCTCAACCGAGACAGCGCCGCAGCCTGGCGGCAGCGAGCAGGTCCTTAGAGAAGTCTTTTTTCGTCGACCACAGGTGGAAGACATTAGAAGTATAGTTCCTGTGCAGGAAATCATCTGTCGAAGCAGGCCCCAGCGAACTATCAGTGTAGTCCTCGACGAGCTTCACATCCTTCAGTATAGCATCCCAGACCTTACCTGTCTTCGCAAGGAAGCGCAGGTTCTCCTTGTTGAGCAAGCGGCAGGCAGTGACCAGGTCCTGCTTTATGTTAGGATACATCCTTTCAAGGTCCTTGACAAGACCCTCTTTTATGCACTCGACGATCGCTCTCCCTGCGCCGATGATCTCAGGAGGGACCCCGAGAGAGTAGAGCGAGAACGAGCGGTGTATCCTCCTGTCGATGACCTTGTTCAGAGAGCCCATCGCAGCAGGCATCTCAGCAAGGTCAGGAAAGCTTTTCACAGTCTCCCCAAAATGCTTGGCGAAGATATTCTCCAGCCTAACCAGCATCTCAGACTCCTCCCTGCTGTAGGATACTGCCCTGTTCCTGGGAAGCGCCCTGTTGAGGGCAGAGACCGCCTCCTTCACCTCCTCTATTTCATAATCATACCTAAAAGCAGGGGTTATGGTCACTGTGCGCGCGCCAGGATAGGTATCGACAAAATTCCTGAATGAACCTGGATTCAGCCCGCCCCTGAACATGAGAGGCCCCGCCTCTATAATAGGGTAAGAGACCAGGCCCGTGATGCTCGAGAAAGACGAATAGCTGGACAGCGCCCTCTTGGTCATGAGCACAGCAGCGACAAAGCCCGCGTTGTCAGCCACCGCCGAGCGGGGTATGAGAGGCCTGAAATAATCCACCTTGCACCTGAAAGAAGACTGGAACCCTGAAAAGTAACTGTTCAGGAGAGAGTACCAGTTCTGCGACCCGAAATCATGCGTCGGGATTATAGATATGAACTTCGGCCTGCAATCATGCCTGAGCTTCTCTGTCGCGATGCCGACCGACTCATTGTAGAGACTTGCAAAGCGAAGCAGGCTCCCTGAAGATGCAGAGGAGTGCACGACCTCAAAGACCGGTGGAGAGAACATCCTCTGCCCTGCAGCGAAATCATTGGAGCTGATTATGGACATGGAAAACCTGCCTATATCCTCCAATGCATGCTCACCTTCCACCCTGAAAGTGACAAAACAGCTCTTGCCTATAGGGTTGTCCCTGAAGAAAGCCTTGTAGATGTTGACAAGCTTCTTGATGAGCATCTCATCAACCTTCCTGCCCTGCCAGTCCCAGAAGTACTCATGGCAGTTCAGCTCCTTGAAAGCGACATAGCAGTCGAAGAAATCATCAGAGGTCGATGTGTTCTCCTTGAAAGACCAGAAAGGCCTCCTTGTATTGTCAGGAAACTGGGTGGCAGTAGTTGAAGGCAGCTTCCTGTCGCCAGATACACAAACACCGTCTTTTGGCTCCTTGAGGGGCATGCCTACACAAAGGTCTGGAGTGATTTATATATTTTGTGAGGCATTCGGCGACAAAAGAAACAGCAAAAACAATAAACAGACCGAACCTGAACAGAACGACAGGCCTATATGTCCTCAAGAAAAGTGTCTATCTGCTCCTCCTGCCTTATCGCTTCCCTCCTCAAGGGATCATCTCCTTTCCTAAGAAGTGAGTACTCTTCATCCGCTACGCTGCCGATGAAGTGCAGGTCCAAGTGCTTGTCCAGCTTCCGGCCCTCCAGCCTCAAGTGCCCGGGATTCACAACAGCAGGCACCCTGCCTTTGGCCTGCACGACATAACAGTTGAATATCCTCTGGATGAAACCCTGTTCACGCACGTATAAATATACTGACCCTGATTCAGGGAATATCATATCGACAAGGCGGATCACCGCGTCATCATGCTCATAGATAGACATCCTCCCAGCATAATGGTCATACGCTTCATCGCATCTAGCAAAACGCTCCCCATTACTTTCAGCAGCCACGCCTCCTGCTATCCCTTCAAGCACAGAATGGTCTCCACAGTCCACAAGCAGGAACCTATCGAGGAGGTACAGCTTGTCGTACCACGTGTGGCTCACGCTGCTATATGTTTCCTTCATCGCCTGCAATACAAGATTCTTGAGCACCTCTGACCTGTAGGGCTTGCCTTCAGCGTCATGACGCTTGTCTATACCCTCCAGGTTCATCCTGCGCCTGACTCCTGGAACACCCGATATGACCTCTACAGGAAGCGAAACAATCCCCTTCTTATCCAGCTGAGCGCTTGTCTGCGCCAGCGATGACTCAAGATACTGTTTCATCATCAGAGAAATGAAAGAATCTCTGGGAGTAAGGGTCACCTTCTCAAAGAGCGGGTCTTTGCTGTTCGCGACAAAACCCCCATCCTCGTGAACTAAGAAAGAATTGCGTATGGGCTCAAACAGGGGCGCGCTCTGCCCGCCTATCAGGGCAGTCTCGTCGACCCGGGTTATAGTCTCTTTCCTTGCAGGGTCGAACCTGCTGTCTGAGAGCTCTCGGATATATGTCAGCTCAACTCCAAGAGGCTCGACAAAAAGATGGACACACTGATCACCCCCCAACTCTGACAATTCCTCCACCAGCTGGATGACCTGATCAGGATTGCCTCCGCCCATAGAGTGGCAGCGCCTCAGCACCGCCTCGAACTGCTTGACTGCTCTCAACAGGTCTGAGTCATAATGGGTCCATGACTTGTCCACCTTCTTGGGATGCATAATATCAGCCATACATGCAAAATAGCTGCCTTGAGATATATAAATTTTCTGTATTTTACGTTTTAACAGTGGTAACACATTAAAAACAAGCAGCACAGGCCCTAAAAAAAGGCGTTGTAAAAAAAGAGTTTTTCATATTTCGTTAAGTAAGAAAAAAAGAATAAATATCCGCATTTAGCAAAAAAAACAAACGAAAGATTTTTCAATTTAAAGCACATCATAATCCTGGAGGTGTCAAAAGCACAATCACCAAGTGTGTTGGGAGGTCAAGAAAATGACAAACAGATGCGAGACATACATCCTGAACAGGTCCGGCAGGTGGATACGTGAAGAGGACTGGTTCTGGCCGACAGTTTCCGAAGACGAGAGCCTTGACGAGGAAGATGATATCAAAGGGGAGCTTTCTCTCGATGAAAGGATGTCTGTAGCAGGCCCGGTCAGTCGTGCGTTGTATGCAGCCAGGAATTGGTTAGCGGATGACAGAGAGGAACCTTCTTACAGAAGGCCATCATATGCCCCTGTCGTCGGACAGACCGACAAAGCTGCACAGGCGTACAGATAGAAAAGAATAATCATGCCTCGATCCATCTTTTCTTTCTTTTTTTATTTGTTTAGCTCTTATTATCGCAGCGCCGCGCTGCTAGACTGATTTGCCCGCAAACTGACGCAGTGACTTGTCATCGTGGCTCACGCCCTAAGCGCTGTTTCTGCATCTTAGCGGGTTTCTTATACTTCTTACCTACCGACGCACAAGCGGCGGCGCTGCTAAAATCAGCTAAACAAATACTCTTTTTTTTTATAATATCAAGAAGTCAAACACCTAACAGCTTTCTCTCGAACACCTCACATCCGAGGAAGAACACCAGAACATAGAGGAAGCTGAATGACCAGAACTGGATGCTGTCATTAGCAAGTACCGCACCGCTGAAGATGCCGGCGACTATGACGAGCACGATAGACAGGAATGAATATCTGCTCTCCAGCCTGAACATAGAAGAGAGGAATGCCAGCAGGATCACCAGTATCACCCTGAAGAGCACTGTGAGGCGGTCCGCTGTCATGAATACCCCTAAGATAAGTATAAGCACGAAGAAAGTCACCCAGTAAGCAACCCGCTTGACGCTCTCTAGCTCCATACAGTAAACGTGAATAAGAGCAAATAAATACTTTTTTATCCCGCGAAAAGCGGCCTAAAAAAGACATTTGAGAAAAAATACTATATTTATTTTACAATATACGCACTACTTATAAGTCTGGTCTTATAATCGTAAAAAAATGCCGAACAAATTTTATTAATAAAGCGTGCGTAATATACCATATCGAAATGTGAACCTGTAGGGAATCATAGGTTCATGATGTTCAGGGACGCAAGCGTCCCTGGCAAAAAATCCAGGCCTGGAAGCCCGCGTGCAACAATTTTCCTCCAAAGCTCCCCTTTGAATGGACAATTACAAGCGGCGGGTTTCCGGGCAAACTATGTTTACAAAATCACGGCAAAGCATCCAGGTGTTGAAAAAGAGGATGATGCCAAAAGAAAAACAGCTTAAGATTACCAAACCATAACCGGAGGAGATGTCAAATGACACAAACAGGAGAAGTCGAACAGTGCTTGGGAGATATATTAGCAATGGAAGAGAACGTGACTGAGATAGACCTGAGTGATCTTGAACAGGTCATAGAAGAACCAGCCAGCGCTTCCGCCATGACAGAAACAGAGTCCGGCGAGCGTGCCAACCCATTCTCCAGCATAAATGAAAGATACATAGAACTGAGCGCCAAAAACGACGCATCAGGAAGAGGTATACCCCGCCTGACAGTATATGTAGACTGGGCCGGCGGCAAAGGATACATGATGGGCGCTACACCTGAGCATATCGGAATGTATATCGAGCAGCTCGCTAAATCCGGCGAGAGAATAGACAGGGAGCTCGGCGAAGCGATCCTGCACCCAGAATACATGGGACAGATCAGGAGAGACTACGGCGAGAAAGGCGCACAATACGTGACCGCGACTGTCCAGAAGCTGATGCAGGGATCGGCAAAGGTAGTCTCGATAACCGCAAAGAAAAGCGCGGCTGCAGAGAGGCAGGCACTGCCCAATGCAGCGTGCCAGTGATACAACCACGCAAACAAGGAGAGATGTCAAGATGAATCAATACAAAAACCCGATAGCACAGACATACAGGCCAGAGAATGTCCTGATACTGATGAGCCAAGTAGACCAGGAGGTCGCGAGACAGCTCGGGCTCGAGCTTGCACTCAGAGGCACCAGCGTACACGCTGAAAACGACGACCTGACAGCAGCAGTCCTGCTCGAGAACGGCAAGTATGATGTCGTCATAACAGGAATGGAGTTCCCGCATGTCGCGCAGTACGTCAAGAGCAGACCTGCAGAAGACAGGCCGCTTGCTGTCGCGGTGAGCACAAACGGCGTCAAGGCAGACATAAAGCTGCACAATACCCGTGACCTCATAGGGTATGTCAGGTCCGGACTCCTTGACGAGCACTACAGGGAGCACATGACCGGACAGGCAATAAGGGCAGAAGAGCAGTCACCAGAGATGGCATATGCCCTGCTCGAGTGCGAACTCATGAGATCCACTGATAAGTAATGCAGAAAATCTTTTTTATAAATCATTTCAAATTCTCATATCTTTATCGTATAGACTGGCTCAAGCACAGCGGCAAGGTCGCACATGCCAAGGTCAAGGCAACGCTGCATCACTTCCCTGCCACGATAAGTGAACTCCATCTCCTTCATGTTGGACAGTATCTTCTTCCCGACGCTGTTGGCCATCTCTATCTTGAAGTAACGCTTGTCCTTTATCTCGAACACCTTCTCAACGCTCAAAGAGTCAGGGAATGCATAACCGCCACCGTGGGGCAGGACATTCGCCTTGTTCAGCCTATTGTAGACGCCGAGCTCATCAGCGCGCGCAGTGAAACCGAGAAGGTCCATCTGGTGCGGCGTGAAGTTATGCGCCCCCCTCACAAGATATGACGGTAGGTCCGCACGGATAGAGATGGGCATCAGCTGCTCCTTCGTGTGGAACACCTGGCAGCCGAGAGCTATCTCGTTCATGTTCAGCATGCCCTGATGGGTCTGGTTGCATATGATCTTGCCGTTGTCAAAAAGACTCCTGAAAGCGATCTCTCTCCTCTTCTTGGCGAACGCATCCGCGAAAAGATAGAAATCATAGTATTCGACAGCATCATTGCCCCGCAGGATGTACATCGGGCCGAAAGGGGTCTTGACTGTCTTCGACATCTCCATAAGCCGCTTGCTCTCATTCCAGTACAGACCGATCCCCTTCTCATTGTCTCCCTTCATCTCAGGACAGCCAGAGTGGAGTATCACCGCATACTTCGGAAGCTTCAATCCCTTCTCTTTCATGTCCACCCTGAACACGTCGATGAAATGGTTTCCCTTGTAGAAGTCCCACTTCACACGGACGTCATCGATGTATGTCGCCTCCTGCTCAAGGTCAAACACCCTCCTCAGCACGGACTTGGGCTTGGGAAGGTCATGCAGCCCGCTAACGAGCATGCCGCAGCAGTTCGGCTTCACGTCGAGCACCATCAGCCTCTCACGTCCGTTGCCCCACGAGATCTTCCCGCCGTAGGCGATGCCCTGCTCCCACCTGCTCGCATTCCTGCTGACTGTCTCATCAGGAGTCGTTATGAAAGTGGCGTCAGGGGCGAGCCCGTACTTCTGCTGGACATAATGCATCTTCGCAAGGCCGTACTTCATGTTGGCCAGGCAGATGTGAGAAGTGCCGTCGTTGAGGCCTGTGGAGAACATGTGCTTCTCAGCCCTGTTGAGCAGGCCTTGCTTGGTTAGTGGAAGCCTCTTTTTCATGGTCATTCCTCCTTTATGAGACTGTAAGATGATATCTCATGAATCTCATTCGCGCGCCGGACAAGATCCTTCCTGAGGGTCTTCGACACAGCTATTGTCTCCTTGTACGCCTTCTTGGCAAACTTCCTGCTCACAGGATAGAAAAGCTTGCTGTAATCCTGCAGGCGCTTGTGTATCCTGTCCTCTATTATGTCTCCCATTGTCCCTGACTTGCCCATCAGGCCCCTCACCATGCCCATGAAACCGAGCCGCTCTATGGTGTCAGCGTCGAAAACGACCTTCTCTTCGGGAGTCCGTGGAATGACCATCGACTCAGGGGTGTGGCTCACTATTATCTGCTGTATCTGCCTGCTTAGTTTCTCGTCGTCGATGTAAGACTTCAGCAGCTCATTCGCCCTTGCGGCGCCGTCAAGCCCGTGGAACAGCCCGTTAGGCGCATTGATCCTCCCGATGTCGTGAAGCAGAGCTCCGCACATGAGGACGAAAGGGTCCACAGGGTCCTTGACCTTCCTCGCTATCTCTATAGACAGCCTACACACCTCAAGGACGTGCGAATAATCATGGCCCTCTGCCCTGTGGTGCTTGTCCTTGACAAAATCGACGATCCGTTCTATTATCTTCATCTCTTCCGGGTAAAGCTTTCTCTTGAAAACCATGCATATCACCTTATCATCATTTCGCTGACGGCCCTCGATCCAAAAGCTCGCCTACAGTATGTATCTCCAACAGGTTGGTCTTGCCCCTTATGTTGAAAGGGTGCGCAGCAGTCACGACAACCTTCTCTTTCCTCTTCAGGAACCCCTCGCTGAAAGCGGTCTTCAACGAGTAGTATATCAGGTCCCTTGTGGAGTGGGAGCCGCCGTCACGTATCATCAGAGGGAATATCCCCCAATACAGTCCCATCTGCCTCACGACATGCTCATTAGGAGTGACTGCGATGATGTCTGCGTGAGGCCTATATGTGGATATGAGGCGTGCAGAGAACCCAGAGCAGGTCGCGACGACTATCTTCCTGATCCCTGTCTCTTCTATTATATTGTGCACCGCATTGGCGATCGCATCATCAGTAGAGCTCACAGGACGCGCGGTGTGAAGGTCAAGAACAGACTCCACGTTCCTGGCTATCCGCACCATGGTCGCTACAGCCTTTCCAGGATAATTGCCTATAGCAGTCTCCTCTGAAAGCATGACAGCATCAGTCCCGTCAAGGATTGCGTTAGCGACATCACTCGCTTCGGCCCTTGTAGGCCGTGGGTTGTTCACCATCGAGACCAGCATCTGCGTGGCAGTCACTACAGGTTTGCCGGCAAGATTGCACTTCCTGATTATCTCCTTCTGGACAAGAGGGACCTTATCCTCAGATATCTGCACACCAAGATCGCCTCTTGCGACCATTATGCCGTCAGCGGCCTCTATGATCCCATCGACGTTGGCGACCGCCTCTGCATTCTCTATCTTGGCAAGGAACTTGATGTTGGGCTTGTTCTTCAGGAAATCCTTTATTTTCAATATCTCCTCAGGACCCCTCACAAAAGAAACAGCAACAAAATCAATGCCGTGGGTCATGCCGAACTGGAGGTCCTCCTTGTCTTTCTTGGTGAAAACAGGTATCTTGGCCAATGAGCCAGGATGGTTGATGCCTTTCCTGCTGCCCAGAGGGCCGCCGTCAATGACCTTGCAGACTATGTCTGTCTTTGTCTTCTTGAGGACCTTCAGCTCTATGAAACCTGAGTCGAGGAATATCCTATCACCTCTTTTGACATCATTGACCAGCCCTGGGTAAGATATATGGACTGCAGAATCATCACCTATTATGTTTCTTGTAGTCAGCCTGAACAGGCTGTTGTTCCTCAATAACGTTCCTTCCTTGACCATCCCTGTCCGTATCTCCGGACCCTGCGTGTCAAACATTATGGCCAGGTCCTTAGAGACCGTGCGTATGTTCCTGATGAAACCCCTGTACTGCGCATGGTCGCCATGAGAACAGTTGATCCTCGCGACGCTCATGCCTGCACTGTAAAGCTCACGTATAGCAGAAACAGACTCTGTGGCCGGGCCTATAGTGCAGACAATCTTGGTCTTGACGATTACGATTCACCTCTTTATACCCCTGAATAAGGGGGTTTTGTTTAAAAAGGTTTCGCGGGATTGGCACGCCAATTCAGAAAATTATAAATAATCAGCATGCCAGAGCAAGGTCATGGTCGAAGCCCATCCAATCGCGAAGATGCTAGCTGAAAAAGGCATCGAAAGCGCAGACCTCTCCATGCCCGTCCAAATGGTTACGCTCATGCTCAAAGCATCGAAGATGCTTTGGCACACCAAAACGCTTGACGTTTTGAGTGTTTGATACGCAAGGTGCGGGATTCGCTCGCCCTGCTCGCTCACCCACACTAAAACAAAATGGAAGTCCACCCAATCGCCAAGATGCTCGCAGAAAAAGGGGTAGAAAGCGCAGACCTCTCCATGTTCTCTGAAGAGCAGCGCAGGATGATATACTCGCAAGCAGCAGACATACTCATGAGGCTAAACAAGCACGAGTCAGCATTCATAGCGATGGAGCTCGCAGGCAGGCCGCTGCCTGTAGAGCAGCTCAAGAGGATAGCAGAGAACAAGATACTCCTGGGCCAGCACCGCGAAGCATACGAGCTTCTCCTGAAGACAGGGCAGAAAGAGCTCGCAGAGTTCGTGAAAGCAAATTTCTTATGAGCAAAGTTTATTAATACTTCAACCATATTTCTATCAATGATCAGGCTAATATTCGTTGGGCGCACAAAGGAAGACTGGCTCAAGGATCAGGTCAACGAGTACGTCAAAAGGATAGGCAAGTTCTCAAGGATACAGATAGACGAGCTGAAGGATGAGAAGGTCCTCGGCAAGGATTACGACAAGATAAAGAAGAAGGAAGGGAAAAGGATACTGAACATCATAACAGACGACTATGTCGTCGCGCTCGACTCGAACGGGAAGTCCCTCGAGTCAAAGGAGTTCGCGAAGTCACTGGACGAAGCGGTGAAGGAGAACAAGAGGATAACCTTCGTGGTCGGCGGAGCGCTGGGGCTCTCCAACGATGTTCTTAAACGCGCTGACTTCAAGCTGTCCCTCTCAAAGATGACCCTCACCAACCAGATGGTCAGGCTCATGCTGGCCGAGCAGATATACCGCGCATTCACCATAATGGCAGGGATGGAATACCACAAGTGAGGAAAAGCTTTATTAATTCTCATGGATTATTCATAGACATGAAAACAATATTCATAGAAGCAAAGTCCAGCATAGGCAAGGTCGAGTTTGACGTTTCAGGCCTGCCGAAGAGACTCGGCATAGTCACGACGATCCAGCACTTGGCTGAGATGAAGAAGGTCGTCGATTACCTGTGGAAGAAGGAGATAAAGGCAGTCGTCGCAGGACAGGTACTGGGCTGTGATGCCGGCGCAGCAGTCAGGCACAAAGGGGATGTGGACGCGTTCCTCTATGTCGGAACAGGCGAGTTCCACCCCATAGGTGTGGCGCTGCAGACAGGAAAGCCTGTGTTCGTCCTGCACCCAGAGACAATGCAGATACGCAAGCTTGATGATGGAGAGATAGAGAGGATACGCAAGAAAAAGAAAGGCATGCTCGCGAAATTCCACAGCTCCAGCTGCATCGGAGTGCTGATGACCACAAAAGCAGGGCAGAGCGTCGTGCAGGGAGGCCTCAAGAAGGTCCAGGAGCTGGAAAAGAAACATCCTGACAAAAAATTCTATTATTTCTTGTGCGACACGCTGAATTTTTCTGAGCTGGAGAACTTCAGCTTCATCGAATGCTGGCTCAACACGATGTGCCCGAGAGTGATTGAAGATATCAATGTGCTGAACGTGGAAGATCTGTGATCACTCCCTGTGCAGGGACTTCATCTCCCTGTGGAGGTACTCGAGATTCTCCTTGACCACCTGCTTCTGATGATATTTTGTCTGCTCTACAATCCCCTTGGTGTGGCCTTCTATAGATATCATACCTGAATAGTTCTTGACAAGCCTCTCCAGGACCTTGTCAAGATAGAAATGATGAATGATTGTCATAGAGAAAGGGACGTGGGTCTTGTCCTTGCTGTGGCCGCTGATGTGGACATGGAATATGTTGGGGTGATGGCTGTCCAAAAGCTCTATCGGCCTGTCGACACCATGGGTGTAAGCATGAATAAGGTCGAACGTCACCCCCAGATTAGGTGAATTGACCGCTTTCAGTATCTTGTCGACATGTTTTGACTCTGTAATGAACTCCTTAGGCCGATGCTCCATTGTCTCAAGCCCCACCTTGACACCAAGATTCTCGGCGTGTCTGGCTATCTTCTGGAAAGCATCCACCTGCAGCTCCCAGTACTGCATATCAACCTTGTCATCAGGGCTATCAGTGTGGCCCGGGTGCATGACAACAATGCCAAAACCCAATGCTTTCGCGAAGTCGAGCGCATCAAGAGTCCTCTTGATAGACATCTCCCTGAGCGTGGCGTCCTTGGAGCATATGTTATACTTGTAAGGCTCTTTGGCAATGAGTTCCCTCAAAGGAGCATGCATTGCTCCAGCCATCCCCCTCTTCTTCAGCACAGCCTTTATCTTCGCGACCGATGTGGTGCGCTGCCTGACCTGGAGCTCCAGCTCCTCAGCCCATATCTCCATAGCATCGTAACCTGTCTTGCCAAGAATATCTGCTGCTTCGTGGATAGGATATAGAGAAAGTATATGATTCGAAGTAGCAATCCTGTTCTTCAACTTTACCTGCATTGTGGAGTGAAAAGATTTAAATAGGTATTTAAATATTATTGGTGTGAAGGGGTGGATGATGAAGCTGATATCACACACAATATTCTTGAAGCATGATATGCATGGGCATCCTGAAAGGGCTGACAGGATAAGGCAGGCCCTGAAAGTCTTCCCCTATGAGAACGCGAAAGATGGGGAAGCATACCTGACCAAGGTGCACACGCAGAGGTATATACAGAAAGTAAAAGAGGCTTCTGCATTGGCAGCAAGCCACGCAAGATACCTGGATGCAGGTGAGACATACGTGTGCAAAGACACATACAAGGCAGCATGCTATGCTGTCGGCGCAGCAGTGCAGGCAGCAGAATACGCGCTCAAGAAGCAGCCGGCATTCGCGCTGGTGAGGCCGCCAGGCCACCATGCCCACCCTGACTGGACAAACGGCTTCTGCATATTCAACAACATGGCTGTCGCGGCAGTGCATCTCGCAGAGAAGAAAGAGAAGGTTCTCATCATCGACATCGACCTGCACAGAGGGGACGGGACAGCAGACTGCGTGAGCCTGTACAACTCACGGCTCGGCGACAGGCTGTTCTACTTCTCGATAAACCAGTACGGCGTGTTCCCTGGCATGGCGATAGACGAAGGGAACATAAAGAATATCTATGTGGAAGCAGGGCTGAAAGAAGACCAATACATCTCAATCCTGAAGAAAGAGCTGCCGCCGCTGATCCACCGGTTCAAGCCCACAGTGATAGGCATATCCGCGGGGTTCGACTCGTTCGCAAAAGACAAGGAGACCCACGCTTCAGAGCTCGGCTGCGGACTATCCCTGACAAAGAGAGCGATAGCAGAGCTGAAAGGGATCATAAAAGGATTGCCATATTTTGCAGTTCTCGAAGGAGGATACAACCATGAGAGCGTGGTGGAAGGAGTTGCTGCTTTCTTGGGCGTGGCTGTGAAAGAGGAGAAGAAGCCAGAGCAGGCCGTGAAGAAGAAGCAGTTGAAGAGCGCAGTCAAGAAGAAAGCAACACCTGAAAAGAAACATATAGCAAAGAAGCCTTCGGCAAAAAAAAAACAAAAGAGAGTCGCAGCGACAAGGGCAAAGAGAGCGAAGTCAGGGTCAAAGAAGGCGACCAAAGCGAAGAAGCCTGCAAAACCAAAGAAAGCCGCTAAGAAATCCAAGAAAAGATAGCTACCAACTCACAAGCTCTTCCTTCATCTTCTCTATCTTGTCCCAGTTCCGCTTCATCTTGTTGTTAGAATTCTGTATGAGGAGGCTAATATAGTCATCGTCGACGAGAAGCTTGCCTTCCTTCGAGATTATGGTGTCGACATGCTCTGTGCCTATGATCTCCACCACATTCCTGCTGCCAAGAGAGATTATGCCTGAGCGCTTGATGCCCATGTCCTGGGCCAACCTCAGGAGGCGGCCGGCATCATCAACTGTCCTGCAGGCCACATGGAGTATGAAAGGCTCGAACCTGAACCACACCTCCTCTTCAGGAAGAGTCCCGAGCTCATTCTTCATGTTATAGAAACCCGCCGCATCATGTGAGACAAAGAGCCATTCCGCCTCGTTCTTCCTGCCAGACTTAGGAAACTTTATGAGGACAATGCGGCCAGAGCAGGAGGAGGTAGTGTAATAGTCTGGCTTGGAGTTTATCAGGTCGCAGAGGTCTTTTATGTGGCAGTCTATGCTGCCCTTGACAGACTTGTCTTCCTTTTCGAGAAATGTGCGTTTCTCAGCCTCAAACACCATCAATACTATAATGCAATAGAAGTTTATATGTTTTGTCCAAAAAAAAACCAGCAGATTTCCGGTATTTAAATCTTTCGTTTTGTAGTCACTAGTTAGTGGTTATGTTTCGATATCTTTAAATAAAAGAAGTCATTACATCAAATAGCATAATCATACAGGGGATATCATGGCATTTTTTTTCAGCAGCAATCCTATAGCATTGTTCTTGGCACTGGTGCTGGTAGTCATAGTCCTCAAGGTATGGCTCGGCAAGCAGAAGTGGTTCCAGGGAGGGAAGTCTGCATATATCACTCTTATCCTCATAATCCTGATAATCTTTCTGATCGCGTACAGACCCCTGCTAGAGGTTGTCGCGATAGGGGTCCCTTACTTCATCATGGTCGTGATGTTCCTTGTCGCGATAGCAGGCCTGCTGTTGGTGGTGGGCATGCCGAAAGGGACAATCTGGCCAGCAATGAAAGATGTCGGACTGCTGAAGGTCGCTGTGCAGATATTCATCATCTGCTGCATAGCATTCGCAGCAAGCCAGGTCTATGGTGAGAAGCTGCTCAAAGAGCCAAAAGTCTCTTTCGCAGACCCGATGATACCTGACAAAGAACCTGCCCAGATAGACTTCACACCCTTGTTCACAAAGCAGGCTCTCGGCATGACATTCCTCATCATAGTGCTTGCACTGGCTTTCTTCTTCGTGAACCTGGCAAGATAGAAATATCAGGAAAGATAGTTCATCCTCTTATGCACATCCTGTGCATCGCTTCTTTCGCAGCAGCAATGTCGACGGTGTAGTTCCTCTCATAACCTGTCTCGGAGAGATTCACCATGTTGAGCCATTCCCTCTCGCCACGGTTAGCTGTCTTCACCGCTCCATCTTCCTTCCGGCTCACAAGGACGTGGCCAGCCACCTGCCGCTCAAACCATAGCTGGTCATCGAGGGGGAATATGAACGGGCTAAGGACAGACTTATTGCCCTTCATGGCCTGCTCACGATAAGCGCATGAAAGCGCAACAAGATGCATGCAGAAATAAGCGAAATCGTATCTGCTCTTCATGTGGAGCCGACCCATGTACCTGGAGTCAAGGCAATGGCAGTTGCCATCCAGGTCAACCCACTCAGAGTAAAGCTGTCTCGGCACCGGCCTGCTGTGGTCTGCGACATGACTTATCACAGGATCATACCAGTTCCTCGACCCAGAGCGTGAAAGAACATGACCTTCAGCGCCGTGCGCATAAAGCTTGCTTATGCTGGTCATGTCCGCCTTATCGACCTCATAACCATGCGCAGCAAGACCCTGGAGGAACTGCGAGTACACATGTATCCTCATCCCCGCGGAGTTGTTCGTAGTCAGCATTATCTTAGGATGATGCACATCAAACCCTCTCCAGGTGATGGTAAGATAATTCTTTTCAGGAGAGATCCTTGCGGCCATCCTTGCAAAAAACTCCTCAGGAGTTGACTTGGCATCCTCAAATCCTTCTCTTGTCTTCTCAAACGGGAGGAGATATGCCGGCTCGAAGGCCATCAGGTCAGCGACTATGTTATCAGCAGCGCTCCTGAACTTATTGCTGCGCGCCAGGCTTCTCGCATGCCCTCTTGCCCGCGCATGGGCCTTGTCTCTCCTGTCAGCGAAGACAGTGTCGAGGTCTACACCATAGACCTTCTTTATCTCTGCCTCGACAAGGTGCCACAGGTACATCTTGAAGGCGTTGCCATTCTCCATCCTCGGATTCTTCAGCAGGTTCTGCGAGAAAGGAGCAGGTATCTCGAACTGTCTGTCGAGAAGGACCACCTGGTAGTCTGCAGCTTCCCTGATGGCCCTGCCGACAGCCTTACGGTCATCGACATCAACAACAACACCCTTCTGCCTCAGCATTCCGATGAGCTTGCCGTAATCGCTCACCTTACTCGGCTCTGGAATCGCCTCAGTCACTGTCCCGAGCGGGATGCCTTGTTCCATCTGCCCGAGAATGTTATCCAAGAACAGCTTCCCAGAGCGCTTTGCCTCAAGAACTTCCCTTGCTGCGAGGTTGGCAGGGGCAGAATCAAGATTATTCCTGTTCTCTTCAATATGCTGCTCAAGTGTCCGGCTGCCTCTCCTGATCACTTGGAGCTCCTGGCCCGGCTTCTTCTGCAGCCAATCCCTTACCCTGGCCATATGCTTGTTATATGTACTAATAGCTCCAAGGACCACATCCTGCCTGGAAGGATATTCCAGCAGCCTTTCTCTCAAACCACCCGGATCAACACTCATAATCAGCATAATAAGGCATTTCAAAGATTTAAATTAGTGTGGTGAACTTGCTCACCTCCAAAAAATGTCATGTATTAAGGAAGGTTTATAAATACCTGTGAATAAGGATTCTGCATGCCAGAAGAGACCAAGAAGAAAAGCGTAGAACACATCGTTGATGATGCAATCAAGCCTGTCCTGGGAGTCAGCATAGATGAGCTCAACAGGGACATCTCAGAGAAACTGTCGAAAAGCCCTTTACTGTCATTTGACATAGACACCAAGCTCAGCTTCAAGAAGGCAAAGAAGAAGTTCAAGCAGCAGTTCCTCTCGCGGCTGTTGCGGGTGACATACGGCAACATATCAGAAGTGGCGAAACGTGCCCGCGTGGACAGGCGGAGCATACACAGGATAGTCAAGGACGCAGGCATCGATGTCGCGAAGATACGCGAAGAGATGATCAAGCCATACCAGATAAGGCAGAAGGCTGTCGGCGACGTCATCGAAGACGTGCTAGAGCATTACAAGACAGTCATACACCCTGAAAGGATAGCAGAGGTGTACAAGAGAGTGGACATTGTATCAAAAGAGATACTCGACGAGCTCCCTGAGAAACCGATATCGCTGAAGGAAGCAGAGGAGGAGTTCGAGAAGGAATATCTCAGGAAGGCGCTGGCAGAGAACGACGGGAACGTGACAAAGACAGCGCGCAGGATAGGGCTCAGGTATGAGACATTACTGAGGAAGCTCAAGACATTGGGGTTGAGATGAAAAGGACCAAACACACGCTGATAACTGCAGAGATCCTCGGATTCTTCATGATAATCATCGGAGTGCTGGGCATACTGACCGGAAGAAGGGTGTTCACGATAGCGGCATTCGTGCTGTTCGGGCTGATAGTGGCTGTTGCGGCGATGTTCGCAGTGTTCGCAGTAGCTGCTATGAAGAAGCATAAGCGGAATGAGCCACATAAAAATAAGTGATTAAATTTATATAGTGAACTGGAAATTTTTGACTAAAATGGGCTCGTAGCCACAGCAAATGGTTACGCCCATTTGATATGCAAGGTGCGGCATGCGCTCACTATGTTTGCTTAGCCACACACCATATGGGCTCGTAGCTCAGCCTGGTAGAGCGTCCCGTTCGCAACGGGGAGGCCTCGGGTTCAAATCCCGACGAGTCCACTTTGGGGCATTAGTGTAGCTTGGTATCACTGGCGGTTCGGGGCCGCCCGACCGGGGTTCAAATCCTCGATGCCCCATTTTTATT
>Ga0180009_10003505_pt1 | contig 17792 bp, 9 predicted proteins | sample OS_PC_MetaG_FD_123537 | JGI IMG/M metagenome (GOLD analysis project Ga0180009, IMG submission 123537) | Groundwater microbial communities from the Aspo Hard Rock Laboratory (HRL) deep subsurface site, Sweden - OS_PC_MetaG | ecosystem: Environmental > Aquatic > Deep subsurface > Groundwater... | reverse complement strand
GACACCGAGCCCGAGTGGGCCAGCAGGCCTCTGAGCATGGGTTCGAGTTCATCCGCCTCGGCGGGCAGAAACAGCCGCGCCCAGTCCCCGAGAGGGTTGACCCGCCCCACCACCGCGGCCTTGGCCTTGTTTTCCATGACGGCTCGGCGGATCAGGGAGATGATGATGGGATGGTTTTCCTTGAGACCGGCCCCGACCAGAAGGACGAAATCCGACGAGGGAATGGTCCGCCAGGAGGCTTCATCGAATGAGGCGCCGTTTTCCCGGGCCGCGGCCGTGATTCTGAAATGCCTGCCGTCCAGGGTGTCCAGGCGTCCGGCTCCCCAGTCCTGGGCGGCCAGCTGTTTGAAGGCGATGATTTCCTCGTTGGAACAGCGGCTCGATACCAGTCCCCACAAGGCCGGTCCGCCGGCGGCCTTCAGTGCACCCCGGACGCGATCAAAGGCTTCGTCCCAGCCGGCCTCGCGCCACGTGCCGTTCTCATCCCGGACCATGGGCTCACGAAGCCGGGAGGCCGGACTCTTCATGACGTCGAAACGCCCCTTGCGGCACAACTGCCCTCGATCCGGTCCCTGGCCGTCGAGCAGTCCCTCGACCTTGATCAGGTTATTGCCTTTGAGGACATAGGTCGCCGGGCAGAGCAGGCCGCACTCGGGGCAGACGGATTCCACGGTCTGCCAGTCCTTGGCCTTGCCCTTGACGGCGTAATGGGTTCGATGGCGGTTGAAGATGGCCCCCGTGGGACAGAGCTGCACGCACAGACCGCAGGACACGCAGCTCGACTCACCCAGTTGGCCGTTCAAGTCCACGCAGACCATGGTCCGTCCGCCTCGGTTCTGGAACCCGAGAACCGCGTTGCCGGCCAGTTCCTGGCAGGCCCGGATGCAGCGCCCGCAGAGGACGCATCGGTTGTGGTCGATCACCAGGTCCTCGTGGGTGGTATCGACCGGGAATTCGTCCCCCAGGACCGGCACGGTCAGGTGATCGACCTGGTATTCATAGGCCAGTGCCTGCAGTTCGCAATCGCCGCTCTGGGCGCAGATCATACAGTAATGATTGCGCTCGGCGAACAGGAATTCGAGTATGGTTCGACGCGCCTCGACGATGCGTTCGTTTTTGACAACCACATCCATGCCGTTTCGCACGGGAGTCACGCAACTGGCCACCAGCCTGGGCGCACCATCGACTTCGACCACGCACAGCCGGCAACCACCATAAGGGGAAAGATCGGGGTGGTGGCACAACGTCGGGATGTGAAAGCCGTTTTCCCGGGCGGCCTCGAGGATGCTCGTTCCCTCGGGGACCACCACCTCCCGCCCGTCTATCTTCAGGCTTACTTGTGCTTTCGGTTCCATCGGCTCTCCTTTTGACTGAAAAGGCGCGGTCAGGCCCTACCCCGCGGGGTTCCAGCGGACCGGACCCCGGGTCAGACCGTCGGTTCCTTGTAGTCGCACCTCAGGCAGCGACCCGCCTCGGTGATGGCGACCTTCCTGGTGAATCCCAACTCCACTTCCCTGAAATCGTGCCTCCGGTTCCGAGCCGGAATCTCCGGCATTTCAGCCCGGGGGATTTCCCGGACCTCTTCCTCGCTCAGGCCCGGAATCGCGATTTCCTCCCGGAGCGGAGCCCAGGGCGCATCGCCGGTCCGTTCCCGGATCGCGGCGTCGATCTCGCCGGCCGCGTCCCGACCGGCCGCAATGGCCCAGATGACGGTGTTCGGACCGGTCACCGCGTCCCCGCCGGCAAAGACCATGGCCTCTCCGGTCCGGCTCCGGGACCGGCCCCGAACCTGGATCAAACCGGCCTTGGAAACCGTGAACTCCTCCTCGCCGACCTGTTCGGCAAAGGGCAGGTCCGTCTTTTGTCCGATGGCCCGGATGACCTGATCGACCTCCAGGCCGAACTCGGCCCCGGGTATGGGCAGGGGCCGGCGCCTTCCGCTGGCGTCGAAGTCGCCCAGAGACATCCGCTGGGACACGATTTTCCTCAAGTTACCATTTTCACTTACAATTCTTATTGGAGCAACCAGGTATTCAATCTTGACTCCCTCTTCCTCGGCCGCCTTGATCTCCTCCTCCTGGGCGGGCATGTCTTCACGCAGCCGCCGGTAGAGGATGGTCACTTCCTCGGCGCCCATCCGGAGGGCCACCCGGGCGGCATCCACGGCCGAATTACCTCCGCCGACCACGGCCACCCGTTTGCCGATGGCCTTCTGTCGTCCCAGTTCGACCTGACGCAGGAATTCGACGGCGCCGATCACGCCTTCATGCTCCTCTCCGGTCACGCCGAGCATGGTGCTTTGGTGGGCGCCCACGGCCAGATACACGGCCTCGAACTCCTCCTTGATCTCCCGCCAGGTCACGTCCCGTCCGACCTGGCAGCCGCAGCGCAGTTCCACGCCCAGGTCCAGGATAGCCTGTATTTCGGCCTTGAGGACGTCGCGGGGCAAACGATAGGCCGGGATGCCGTAACGGAGCATGCCTCCGGGTTCCGGCAGGGCTTCGAAGACCGAAACCTGGTACCCCCTGAAGGCCAATTCCCTGGCCGCGGTCAGTCCCGCCGGGCCGGCCCCGATCACGGCCACCCTTTCCGCGCGCCTCGATTCCACCGGCCGGTATTTAGGCCGGAACGCGTTGTCCGTGATGAACCGCTTGAGGTACTTGATGTTCACGGGTTCGTCCAGGGTGGAGCGGCGGCATTTCATTTCGCACTTGTGATCGCAGACTCGGCCGCAGACGCTGGGGAAGGGATTGGTCCTCAGAAGGACCCGATAGGCGTCGTCCAGGCGGCCGTCACGGATCAGGGCCACGTACGAGGGCACTTCCATGCCGGCTGGGCAGGCATGCTGGCACGGCGCGTCGAACAGGTCGGAACAGACCACGGCCGGGCAGCGTTTTTCGTAGATATGCGCCTCGTATTCCTTTCGGAAATAGCGGAGGGTGGAAAGCACCGGGTTGGGGGCGGTCTGTCCCAACCCGCAGAGGGCCGAGTTCTGGATGATGGAGGCCCATTTTTCCAGGCGTTCGATGTCTCCTTCCAGCCCCTGGCCCTTGCAGATGCGGGTCAGGATATTGAGCATCTGCCGGGTGCCCACGCGGCAGGGCGTACACTTGCCGCAGCTTTCATCCACGCAGAACTCCATGAAAAAGCGGGCCACGTCGACCATGCACTTGTCCTCGTCCATGACGATCATGCCGCCGGAGCCGACAATGGCCCCCAACTGGACGATGGACTCGTAGTCCACGGGCGTGTTCAAGTGGCTCGAAGGCACGCACCCCCCGGACGGACCGCCCAGTTGGACCGCCTTGAAGGATTTGCCTTTGTTCATTCCGCCGGCGATCTCGTAAATGATCTTCCCCAGGGACGTGCCCATGGGCACTTCGGCCAGCCCGACATTGTTGATATCGCCGGTCAAGGCGAATATCTTGGTTCCCTTGCTTCGGGTGGTGCCCATTTTGGCGAACCATCTGCCGCCGTTCAGCATGATCTGGGGGATACTGGCCAGGGTTTCGACGTTGTTGAGTACGGTCGGCTTTTTCCACAACCCCTGGACCGCCGGGAAGGGCGGACGGGGCCGGGGCATGCCGCGCTTGCCCTCGATGGAAATCATGAGGGCGGTTTCCTCGCCGCAGACGAACGCGCCGGCCCCCCGATAGAGCTCAATGTCGAAGTCGAAGCCCAGGCCGAGGATGTTCTTGCCGAGCAGCCCGTACCGCCGGGCCTGATCGATGGCGATGTGCAGGCGGCGAACGGCCAGCGGATATTCCGCGCGGCAGTAAATGTAACCCTGATGGGCGCCGATGGCCTTGGCCGCGACGATCATGCCCTCGAGCACCGCGTGGGGGTCGGCTTCGAGCACGCTGCGATCCATAAAGGCGCCGGGGTCGCCTTCGTCCGCGTTGCATAGGATGTACTTCTCGTCACTTTTCGACTTCGAGGCGAAGTTCCATTTCAAGCCGGTCGGGAAACCGGCCCCGCCCCGGCCCCGCAGTCCCGAAGCCATGACCTGGCCGATGATCTCCTCGGGCGTCATTTTGGACAGCGCCTTGAGGGCCGCCTTGTACCCGTCCAGGCCGATATACTCGTCGATGTTTTCAGCCGCGATCCGTCCCCGGTTTCTCAGGACCCGGGCCTCCTGCGAGGCGAAAAACGGGATGTCCTCGAGCCGGGGTACGGCCTCGCCGGTCTTGGCATCGTGGTACATCAGACGCTTGACCGGAAAGCCCTTGACCACGTGCTCCTCGATGATCTCCTCGACGTCCGCCGGGTCCAGGAACTGATAGAAAATCATGCCGGGGAAAACATTCATCACCGGTCCCTGGGCGCAAAAACCGTTGCAGCCGGTCTCGATGACGAGCACCCGGTCCTCGAGCCGCCTTTTGGCGATCTCCTCTTCGAAGCGCCGTTTGATCTCCAGACTTTTAGAGGCGTGACAGGCCGTGCCGCCGCACAGCATCAGATGCACGGGATAGGTCGGTTCCCCCGGAGTGATTTCATCCTCGAATCGGACGGCCAGGAAATGGGCCATGTCCCAGTTCAGCTTGAGCAGTTTCTCAGGGGTTAATACGTCCATAATCGTCCCCCTCTTCCTGATGGAATCCTTCAGGTCGTCTCAAACAGGGTCGGTTGCCGATTCTTCTTCCACCTGTCGGTATCGCCGGAAAATTTCTGCCACGATGGCCGGCTTGACGCGGGGGAAGGTCTCCTCGTCGATGACCATGGTCGGGGCCAGGCCGCATGCTCCGAGACACCGGACGGTTTCCAGGGAAAACATCCGGTCATCCGTGGTTTCTCCCGGCTTGATATTCAAATGATCCATGATCTTGTTCAGCCCGTTCTGTCCGCCCCGGACGTAGCAGGCCGTTCCCATGCAGACCCGACAGGTGTGTTTGCCCCGGGGAAACATGCTGAAAAAATGATAAAAAGTCACCACGCCATAGACTTCGCTCAAGGGCAGGCCCAGCCGGGCCGCCACTTTCTCCTGGATCGGCTTGGGGATGTGGCCCAGCGTTTCCTGAATCTCTTCCAGAACGGGAATCAACGATCCCGGCCGGTCTTCGTACCGAAGCATGATCCGGTCAACGGCGGCCAACTGCTCCTCGGTGAACTCCTCCTCGGGCAGACCCGGTTTCAAGATTTCGGTCATGGCTTCACATATCCCCCCTTCCTTGGATGGCGAATCGGGTTACCAGCCAAAAAAAGTTTTTCGCTCAACATCCCATCTCCGCGTGTCAACTCAATGGTCCCCGACGAGGGGGAACCTGTTCGATTTGAAAGAGAGCAACGGTTGTGCCAGCCGGTCCGGCACCATCCAACTCATAAAACCCTCTGGATTGATTTGCGAATACGCCCATAAGTCTTCCGGCCTCCCGCCATCGGCGGCCCTGGTCCTGTCAGCTTTTTTTGCAAAACGTAAAATTTGGGTTTAGCCTTCATTCAGTTTCAGCCTCTTTGCGCTGGCCGACCCGCTTGCCGTTTCACGTTCCGGCCGCTTGACCGGAAACCTCCCCGCCTGGATCGGGCGGACCGCCGGCGGGCAGGGTGAAGATGAAATGCGTCCACCGGCCCGGTTCGGACTCCGCCCGGATGCTTCCCCCATGTCGGGTCACAATGTCCTTGGTAATGAAAAGGCCCAGCCCGGTCCCCTTTTCGTCCGCGCCCGGACCTGTCTTGACCCGGAAAAACTTTCTGAACAGCTGGGCCAGTTGGTCCGGTGTCAGTCCCGGCCCTTCGTTCCAGACGCCGAGCCGGTAGGTCCCGTTTTCCCGGTTGAAGCCAAGTTTTATCAGGCAGCCGTCCCGCCCGTATTTCAAGGCGTTGTCCAGCAGGTTCTTGTAAACGACCCGCAACAGGGTCGGGTCTCCCCGCAAACGGGCGGCCTCGGGCAGGGCGCTTTGAACCCTGGCCCCTTTTTGCACCACGGCGTCCCGGATTTCCTCGAGCACGGGCCCGACCACGTCGGCAATCAGGTCGATGTCCTTGGCCTGGAGACGGAGTTCGCCTTTCTCGATGCGGGCCAGGTCGAGATACTTCCGGGTCATGACCACGGCGGTATTGATGTTCCGGGAGATGCACCCGACCAGGGAGGCCTGATTTTCGGCCAGGGGGCCGGCCAGCCCCGTATCGAGGGCCCGGGCCGAGGTATAGATGACGCCCAGGGTGTTCTTGAGTTCATGGGATACGAATTCGAGCATATCCAGGTAGTTCTGGTTGAGTCTCTGAAGGTTGGCGTTGGCTTCCTCCAGCTCCAGCCTGGCGGATTTGAGCCGTTCCTCCCGGTCCCGCAGACTGGCGGCCATGGAGTTGAAGGCCCGGGTCAGATCACGCAGTTCGTCGTCGGCCTTGGGCTCGGACACGTTCAAGTCGAGTTCACCGCCCGCGATTCGCAGGGTCCCTTCGGCCAGCCGGTGAACGGAACGGGTCATGCGGCGGGAGAAAAACAGGCCGACCAGAACGACGAGCAGGGCGCCGACCAGGGAGACGCCGCCATAGATTTTCCACAGATTGTCCCTGATTTCATCGTATTTCTTGGCCAGAACGCCGACATAGAAAATTCCGATCACCTTGCCGGAGATGTCCTCGATGGGGTCGTAGGCGCTGATGTACCAGTCGTCCACCACGAAGGCCCGGCTGTACCAGCTTTTGTTGTTTTCCAGGACCTGATCATAAACCTCGGCGCTGACACGGGTCCCCAGGGCCCGGTTGCCGTTGGGCAGGATGACGTTGGTGGCCACCCGGACGTCCCACTGAAAGATGGTCACCGTAGCCAGGGGGCGTCCTTTCAGGAACAGCCCTTCGAAGACGCTGGATCGAATCTGGTCCACCAGGGCATTGTTTCGATTGAGAAGGATGCAGGCATAAACCACGCCGAGAACCGTTCCGCGCTGGTCCTGGACCGGAGCGGCGGCCATCATGACCAGGCCCGAGGCTTCCGTGGTCTTGGCCCTGGGCTTGGCCTTGGGGGTGGGTTCGAAGGCGACGAAGGCCCGCTCTTCCAGGTCCGGGCCTTCACGGCGAAGCCGCTCGGGTTCCAGGATGAAAAAACCGCTCAGGGACCGGCCGTTTAGAGCCCCGCCGACAAATGGATCGTTGGTCAGGTCGTCGCCGGTCACGGAGGACGAGGCGGCCCGGAGAATGACCCGGCCGTGCCCGTCGGTCAAGGCGAGGAAATCAAGGCCGAACTGAATGCGGACGGCCTCCAGGGGAATCCGGACATCTTCCGAGCCCGGCGACAGAAAGGCGTCGGCCACTCGTTTGCCGGTTCCCAGCACGCTGACCAGGATGGACAACTCGTGAATCTTGCCGTCCAGCACGCTCCAGGCCGAACGCAAGTCCACACCGACCCGGCGCTGTTCCTCCTCCACCGTGGTCCGGTTGATGAAGATCGTTCCCAGCAGGGCGCCGATAATGGCAAAGACGATGATGACCAGAACGAAAGTGAGCAGGATTCGGTTTCGCAGATTGATTCTCATGGATCAGGCGCCTCCCGGAACGGCATGGGGCAAGGTTGTCAGGCCACCGTCCAAACGGCCTTGTCGTCCGCGAAATTGAGAACCTTGTGGGTCACCCGGCCCAAAGGGAACTCTTTGATGTTCGACAATCCCTTTCGCCCCATGACGATCGTGCCGCAGCCGCGGCGTTCGGCTTCATCGAGAATGGCCCCGGCCCGGCTCGACACGCCGGTGACGATTTTGGCCGAAATGCGCTTTTCGTCGAGTCCGGACATGATCAGGCGGCTTTTGGCCTCGGCGATACGGGGTTCGACCAGACGAATGGATTCCTGAAGCAGGGTCTTTTCAAGTTCCTCGGCCTCGCCGTTGACGTCCTTCAGATCGTTGAGGAAACCCATGCGTTTGGCCGCGTAAAAGAGCGTGATGTCCCGATCCCGCCCCTTGATAAGATAGGACACGAAATCCACGGCCCGTTTGGATGCTTCGGAGAGGTCCATGGCCACCAGGATTCCTTCCGAGGCCGGCGTGCCCTTGACCACGCAGATATTGGTTTGGTCAAGGGTGTTGATGATTTTATCGACCACGCCGCCCAGCGGACGATGCTTCAAGCCGAACGTCGCCCGATGCCGAAGGATGATCGCGTCGTATGTCCGCCTGGCTTCGGCGATAATGTCCCGGGCCACGTCCTGGACCCGGTTCTCGATTCGAATTTTCACCCTTTTTTCCGGCACCCCGGCTGTTCGGAAGACATCCCAGGCCTTTTCCATCAAGGCCTGGATTTTATTCCGCTGCCTTTCCTCCCACAGGGATATGGACACGAAACGGCGGCGATGTTTCGGGTCCGGTTCCGTATCCCAGAGCACCTCCGGAATGCCGCTGAACACGTGAAGGAGGACCACCTCCATACTCTCGGCCGGAATCAGTTCCGCGAGGTAATTCACCGTTGTCAGCGATATATCGGACGCGTCAACGGCAACGAGGAAAACCTTCCTTTTGACTGAAGCCATTTTCCGCCTCCTACTTGGGGATACAGGCCGGATTTTGCCGGCCTGACCATCCCGACCGGAAGATTCATTCGCGTCTCCGGTTTCATGTCCGCCGGCATCGTCGATGCATCCGCCTGGCCCCGGGCTTCCAGGTCAGTCGATTATCCACACCGCCGCCTCTTCCACCAAAAGGGCCACTTTGTTGCTGACGCGACCGATGAAAAAATCCTCGAATTGCGAGAGGCCCTTGCGTCCGACGACGATCGTATCGTAGCCTCCGGACAGGGCCTCATCCACGATAGCGCCGGCCCGGCTCTCGACGGCCGTCGCGATCCGGGTTTCTATCTGCGTCTCCTTCAAACCGGCCCGGACCAGGATCGCCCTGGCTTCTTCGAACACAGGTCGCATGGCCCCGCGGGCCTCTTCGGTTCGTGTGCTCTCTATTGACTCGAAACGATCGAGGACTTCATCCGGGTGGGTCCCGGCCAACAAAGACCTGACGGCATGGAACAGTTTGACCTGACAGGCCCGGCCTCCGATCAACGGAGCCATGAAGGCCAGGGCCCGCTGAGAGCCCCGGGACGGGTCCATGGCCATGAGAATCTTTCCGGGATCGGGTCTGCCCCCCACCAGACAAAGCGACACCTCGCTCAGGCCGTTGAGCAGCTTGTTGGCCGTATCGCCCAGGACCAGACCCTTTTTCCGCCCGCTGCCCGTCAGGCCGATCACTACGGCATCGTACCCCCGGCCGGCCTCGGTGATAATATCCCGGCCCACACCCAGAATCCGGTCCGTCAGCCTATAGGCCATCGAGTCGGCGGGCAGGCCGGACTCTTCCAGCAAACGACCCGCGTAGGCCATCCACACCTTGACCTTGGAACGCCGGACCTCGGCCCATGCTTCGAGGCTTACAAAGGCCGGGTCATCTTCGGGACGGCTTCTGATGTCCCAATAGGCTTCCGGGAACATATCGAAGACATGATAGAGAACCGCTTCATATCGGTCCGGAGGGATCAGAGTCGACGCATATCGCAACGCGGCAAAGGACGCCTCGGAACCGTCCAGGGCGAATAGAATTCGTTTTTTCTCGATTATGGCCATCAGACCGCCCGTATTCCACGCCTTGGACCGGTCGCTTGGCCGATCCCCTGAACCAGGATGAAAACGATTCCCCTTCAAGCGCTTTTCTATCTCCGCCGGACTGCAAATGAGCAAACCCTGTGCCACAACGCCCGGCCGGACCACATGATATTTAACAAGTTGCTTTAATTGATTAAATTCAATTGATAGTCCTTCAACGCGATCCGGCGGGCGTCTTGGCTGAGTCAGTTTTTTTTACAAGGTAGCAAAAGATCGGGTTACGGCCGGAATTTACCCGGGCCCATGCAGGCAACCGGGCCTCGGGCAACACCTCGCATAGTCATTCCATGGCCGGTATGCGGCCCGGTTCTTCCTTGGGTCAGCGAGGCCGGCCTTCCAGGATGAAAAACGAGGAAGGCGTGGCCCGGGCAGCCGCCATTTCAAAGCCCCCGGCCTGGAAAAGCGCCCGGAACTCCGCCAGGGTCCGTTCCCTGCCCCCGCCGGAAGTCACCAGCATGTGCAGGTCGAAAAGCCGGGGGACGGGCGAAGGGGCGCCGGGTTCGATAACGGACTCGATGACGATCAGGAGTCCTTGTTCGCCGGTGGCCTTGCGGCAGTTTTCCAGGATTCGAGCGGCCCGCCTGTCGTCCCAGTCATGAAGCACCTGCTTGAGCATGTACAGATCGCCTCCGGACGGAACGCCCTCGAAAAAATCCCCGCCCCGGAACTCCAACCGGCCTTTCAGGTTCGGGTAGAGCCCGGCCGCCGCTTCCACGACCCGAGGCCGGTCGAAAAGTACCCCGGCCGGTACCGAATACGCCTCCAGGACCGAGGCCAACAGGCTGCCCTGCCCGCCCCCCACGTCCACGACCTTGCTGAAGCTCGAAAAGTCGTAAGCGGCCAGAACGGCCGGGTTGTGGGCCAGGGAGACGCTGTCCAGACAGGCGTCGTGAATGCGCCCCATCTCCCCGTGCCGGTCGAGGTACCCGGTATAGTCGGTCCCGAACAGGACATCGAAGGCGGGACGGCCCGTTTTGAGGGAATCGGTCAGGCTGCCCCACGGTCCCCACCACATGCGGTCGCCCGCGAGCAAGGCAAAGGGTCTGAGCGAACCGGGCGTATCGTTGCACAAGGTCCGGCCCAGGTCCGTCAGTTCGAAGCCCCGGCCCGGCCGTTCCTCGAAAAGCCCCAGGTCGGCCAGGGCGGCCAGCAGTCGATACAGGGCCTCGGGGTCCAGCCCGGAGCGAAGGGCCATGTCCTCGGCCGTCCGGGGACCGTCCCGGAGCAGGTCGGGGAGTCCGAACCGGGCCGCTGCATGAACGGCCTGGGTTCTCATGAATCCGATCAGGATTTCAAAGACTCTCGCCTGGGGCGGGATGCCTGACTGGCTGGAGTCGATTTCCAGCTTTTCCATGATTCTCTCCTTTCATATCCTTGAATTAATGTTTAATCCGAATTTTGCAGTTGTCTGCTACAGCGGGGTCGAAATGCTTAGCGAAACACTCGTTTCCCACATTTTGACCTCGACGTATCATGTGATGCGCCCGCGGCCCAAAATCGGTCCAACTTCGTGTTTCGCTAAGCATTTCGACCCCTCGCCACGAACCCGACCGCAAAATTCGGGTTTAAAAAAACACGCCGACGGAAGGGTCGGATTTCATGAACGATGAAATCCATCCCGGCCTGGACGATCGGATGGGGGATTTTCAGGAAAGCGAAATGGTCCGCAAAGATGTTACGGGACGGGATGATCCTGATTGGAATGGTTCAAGGCATGTTCGTCAGGCGGGTCGCCGGGCGAGTCGGAGCCGGTCGGCTCGACTATTCCGACCTTACCAAGCCCCGCCCGCCCTGTCAACGATTTTCAGGCATGGTCCGCCCGCGGTCCGACCGGTTTCGGTCCCCGGCCGAATCTTTCCTGGAAGGTCAGGACCAGGGAAAACAGGGAGGGCACCAGCAGGACGGTAAAGACGGTGGAAACGATCAGGCCGCCGATTACCACACTGCCCAGGCCTCGATAGAGTTCGGAGCCGGCCCCCGGGAACAGAACCAGGGGGCTCATGCCGAAGACGGTTGTGGTCATGCTCATGAAGATGGGCCGCAACCGGACGCGGACGGATTCGGACACGGCCAGGCGGATGGGCATACCTCCGAACCGGATATTGTTCAGCCCCTGGTGGACGATGAGGATGGCGTTGTTGACCACGGTGCCGATGAGGATGACAAAACCGAGCATGGTCAGCACGTCCATGGGCTGAAAAGTGACGAAGGCGTTGACCGCGGCCAGGCCCAGGAAGCCGCCGGCGGCGGCCAAAGGCACGGAGAACATGATGACCAGCGGGTAGAGGAAGCTTTCGAACAGGGCGGCCATGAGCAGATAGGTGATCATGAGGGCCAGCATGAAGTTGAAGCTGAGGGCCTTGCGGGTCTGAGTCAGTTTGTCGGCGGTCCCGGCCAGACGGATGCGGTAGAGTTCGCCGATCTCCCCGCTTTTTTTCAAGGGCTCGACCACTTCCCGTTCGATCATCTCCGTGGCCGTCTGCAAGGGCAGGGTTTCGGGGGGGATGACCTGGATTTCTATGGCCCGCTGGCGTTCGATGTGATTGATCTGAACCGGTCCGGACAGGGTCTTGATGTCCGCGACCGATCCCAGTGTGATCAGTTTCTGGCTGGGGGTTTTGACGGGGACGTCGTCCAGGTCCTGGGTGCGCCGGATGCCGCCCGGCTCGCCCATCAGGGTCATGTCGATCTCTCGGCCGTGATAGCGGTAGTCCCCGACTTTCATCCCGTCGAGCAGCATATCGACCATGAGTCCCAGGCTTTGGGCGTTGAGGCCGGCCTGGGCCATCCGGTCCCGGTCGGGCAGAATCCGGACTTCCGGGTTGCCCAGATCGAGCCCCGGGATGGGGCGCATCTGGGCGGTGGGAAAGAGCTCCTTGAGCTGTCCAAAGACGCGGCCGGCCAGCTCGAGGATTCGGTTCAGGTCGGGGCCGGTGATTTCGACGTTGATCGAACGGCCGGCGCCCACTCCTCGGGCGAACAGGCTGGGCTGCCTGACGATGGAGATCACGCCGGGCAGTTTGGCCGCGGCCGCCCGGACCACGGGATAGAGTTCGCGGGTCCGGGATATTTCCTCGGTGTACGGCCTGACGCCCATGAAGGCCATCTGGCCCCGGGCGAAAAAGAACTCCTGGGAAATGGGCGGAACGCCCAGTTTTTTCGCTTCCGGCGTACCCGGCTTGACCGACCAGTAGGGCTTGAACTCGGCTTCGACGGTTTCGGCCAGTTTCTTGTATTCGCCCAGGTTGTACCCCGGCGGCGGCAGCATGAGGGCGAAGATGATGTCCCGGTTGCCTTCCGGCAGGTATTCGGCCTTGGGGGCGAGGAAAAACGCCATGCCCATGGCGGCGGCCGTCAGGCAAACGACCACCAGGACCTGAGCCCAGGTCCTTCCGGTGATCCAATGGACCGCCTGGGGCACGAGCGTACTGACGGCCATGGCCAGCCGGTCCAGAATGAAGCGCCGTTTGGGGCTGCCCGGCCCGTTCACATCGTTCCCGGCCTGGCGCTTCTTCATGCGAAAGCGGCCCAGGATGCGCGAGGCAAAGGTGGGTATGACGGTGACCGAGACGACCAGGGACAGGGCCACCGCGCTGGAAATGGCGATGGCGATGTCCCGGAAGAGCTGTCCGGCCTCTTCCTGAATATAGATGACGGGCCCGAAAACGGCGATGGTGGTCAGGACGCTGGCCAGAATGGCCCCCCAGACCTCCTGGGTTCCCTTGGAGGCCGCTTCCATGAGGTCCTCGCCTTCCTCACGGTGGCGGTAAATATTCTCGAGCACCACGATGGCTGCGTCCACGACCATGCCCACGGCAAAAGCCATGCCGGCCAGGCTGATGACGTTGATGTTCCGGCCGAAGAGGGACATGAGGAAAAAGGTCCCCACCACGCTGATGGGAATGGCGGTGGCGATGACCAGGGTCGAGGTGATGCTGCGCAGAAACAGCATGAGAACGATGACGGCCAGGGCCCCGCCCACGAACAGATTGCTCCGGACCAGGTCGATGGCGGAATTGATGTAGGTCGTCTCGTCGTGAACCTGCAATATCTCGAGTTTTCGGTCGGCCAGCAGGCTGTGGTTGAGTTCTTCGACGGCCTCCTGCAACCCTGCCATCACGGTCAGGACGTTGGCCCCGGTGGCCCGCACGGCGCTGAAGACCATGGTGTCCACACCCATGTTCCGCACGGTGTACAGGGGCTTTTTATAGCCGATCCGGACCCGGGCCACGTCCCGGACGTAGATGGGGTTGCCGTCCAAGTCCTTGACGACCACCCGTTCCACGTCCGCGGGTTCGCGATATTCACCCACGGTCCGGACGATATAACGCCTTTTGCCCTCGTCGAAGTCCCCGGCGCTGGTATTCTTGTTGCCCGCGGCGACGGCGCTGATGATTTCCGGAATGGTCACGCCCCGGGCGGCGAGCTTCTGCTGATCGACGATGACCTGGAGTTCCCGCTCCTGACCCCCGTAAATATTGACCGCCGCCACGCCCGGTACGCGCTCGATGCGCGGCTTGATGTAGTCCTCGACAAAATCCAGTTCAGTGCCGATGGGATCGACCCGGCCGGGCAGGGGCTTGAGCACGAAATAGGCCATGGCCGTTCGCTGTTCGCCCGCCGTGATCAGGACCGGCTTTTGGGCCTCGGCCGGATACTCGGCCACCTGCTGAAGCCGATTGGCCACCTTGAGCAGGGCCGCGTCCACGTCCGTCCCCAGGACAAACTCGAGGGTGATTGTGCCCTGGCCGTCCTGGGACTCGCTCTTCATCTCGGACAGGCCCTCGATGGCCTTGAGCTTTTCCTCCTGCTTGTCGATGATCTCGCGCTCGACTTCGACCGAACTGCCGCCGCGCCAGACCGTCTGGACGCTGATGGTGGGCTTTTCCACGTCCGGCGTGAGTTGGACCGGGATGCGGGTCAGGCCGATGATGCCGAAAAGCACCAGGAGGATAACCCCGACGATGACGGTAACCGGGTTGCGGAGGGAGTAATCTGTCAGGTTCATTCCGAGGACGGTTCCTTGTGGGGCTGGGTGGAAACGACCTGGACCCGCTGGCCGGGGAGAAGCCGTTCGTTGCCCTGAATGACGACGGACGCCCCGGGTTCGATCTCCCCGTCCACTTCGATCAGGCGGCCGTGGGCCTTGCCGATCTTCACGGACACGGGCGAAACCGTGTCATCCTTGACGATCCAGACCGTGCTAGCGCCGCGATCCAGGACCAGGGCGTCCTTGGGGACCAGAAGGGCCTGGCGGCGGGAGCCGTTGAGCCGGACCCGGGCCAGCAGTCCGGCCTTGATGCGGCCCTCGGGATTGTCCAGGGAGATTTCCAGGGGCAGATTGTGAGAGTTGGGGTCCGAAACCGGGATAATGGCCGAAATCCGGCCGTCGAACGGCTCTCCCGGAAGGGCGTCGAAGGCGACCTTGGCCGGGTCCCCGACCTGGATTTCGGTCAGGTACCGCTCCGGAAGCGGGACCCGCACCTTGATGACGGCCAAATCCATCAGCGTGGCCACCTGGGCGCCGGGGTTGACCCACTGACCGACCTCGGTGTGCTGTTCGGTGATGTACCCGGTAAACGGCGCCTGGATGGTCATCCGTTCGAGGCTGTCCTCCAGGCGGGCCGCTTCGGTCTGGGCCTGGATGACCGACTGCTGGAGCGCCTTGAAGGTGAACAGATCGTTTTCGTATTTCTGGTCGCTGATGGCCTTGGTCTGCCGGAGCTTGGCCGAACGCTCCAGTTCGACACGGGCTTGATCGAGCCGGACCTGGACGCCCTGGGAAGCGGCCCGGGCCGCCTTGAGACCGAGCCGCATGTTGGTCTTTTCCAGATCGGCCAAGGCCTCGCCTTGCTTGACCGAATCCCCTTCCTTGAAATGTATGGACCGGACCAGGCCCCCCACTTCGGCGGCCACCCGGCTGATCCGGTTGGCTCCGGCCGCCCCGACCAGTTCCAGGCTGGGCGCCACCTCGCGGGTTTCGGCCCGGGTTATGACGACCGGAGTGGGAGGTGAGCCCTCGGCCCGGCCCCAGCCGGCGGTCAGATACAGTGTAGCGAGAAAAACCAGACAAGCGATTCGGCCAGTCCGCATATGAAAGTCCCCTGACTACAGCGTTAGAATATCGGCCCCGTTCCCGGTAACGGCCAAGGTATGTTCAAACTGGGCCGAGAGCTTGCCGTCCTTGGTCACGGCGGTCCATCCGTCGCCCAGCACCTTGACCTCCCAGTGGCCTTCGTTGATCATGGGCTCGATGGTGAAAACCATGCCCTCCTTGAGGCGCAGGCCCGTGCCGCGGCGGCCGTAATGGGGGACCTGGGGGTCCTCGTGGAAGTTTCGGCCGATGCCGTGGCCCACGAAGGACCTTACCACGCTGTAACCGTTCGACTCCACATACTCCTGGATAGCCGCCCCGACGTCTCCCAGGCGGGCGCCTTCCTGGACCACCTCGATACCCAGCTCCAAGGAACGGCGGGTGACTTCGACCAGGTCCCTGGCCTTGGGAGGCACCTGCCCGACCATGAAGGTCCGGGCCGTATCGCCATGAAAGCCGTCCTTGTACACGGTCACGTCGACCTTGACGATGTCCCCCTCGTTGATGCGCCGCTTACCCGGAATACCGTGCACGACCTCATCATTGATGGATATGCACATGCTTTTGGGAAAGCCCCGGTAGCCGAGAGAGGAAGGCGTGCCGCCATGTTCCAGGATGTACTCGTGGCCTAGACTGTCCAGCTTCTCGGTGGTCACGCCGGGCTTGATTTTCGAGGCCAGAAAATCCAGGGTCCCGGCGGCGATGCGGCCGGCGACCCGAACGGACTCGATTTCCGTCGGCGATTTCAGATTGATCACAGGTCTATCGATCCTTTTCATAAAAAGTGCGTCAAATTATCATAACCCGCCATTGTTTGTAAACGACAACCTGCTCACCCGCGTAAAGATACTGGGATCGGGGCATATCGGGTTCCAGTCGCCCGCGCGGCCTTTGGCCGAAGGACGATCCTGCCGCCGAGTCATCTAAAGTGAGGGCGGCAGCCGGAGTCCCGAGCCCGGAGGCCGAGACAGGGTGTTCCTTCGATACCGGCAATCACTGAACGGTTGCGCGCCGAATCAGGACCCTCGACGATCCAGGACCCGGACCGGGTTTGACAGCCATGTCGCTCTTGCCTATAGTTTAACCGTGACTCCGGCTTCGGGCCGATGAGGGGGTTCGGGTTTTGGTCAAGGTCAGCATACCACGGGAAGCCCTGGAACAGATAATGGACCAGTTCGGGGTGGACGAGGCCACGGCATCGAGGGCCTGGCTGGATGCCCAGGATCGGGCCCAGGAGGCCTATTACAGCTATTTGTCCGAGCGGTTCGGCAAATCCGCGCCAAGCTCTGGTTCCGGCCGCCTCTTCGAGGTCCCGATCCACACGCCCCGGCAGATCAAGGACCACCTGGACAAGTTCGTCATCGGCCAGGAGGAATACAAGCTGCGCATCTCCATCGCCGCCTCCTATCACTTCGCCATGCTCAAGCACCTTCACGAGCATCCCGAGCAGACCAAAGTGCGGCGGTTTCGAAAAAAGAACACCATCATCGCCGGCCCGTCAGGTTCGGGCAAGACCTACTGCGTCGAGGTCCTGGGCGACCTGCTCGAGGTGCCGACCCTGATCGTGGACGCCACCGATTATACCGAGGCCGGGTACGTCGGCAAGAGCGCGGACGATATGATCCGGGAGTTGATCGACCTGGCCCCGGGCTCGAACCGGCAGGATCGGGTCGCGTTCGTCTCCCGACATGGCGGAATGATCTTCATCGATGAAATCGACAAAAAGGCCAAGGAAAACCAGCTCATCGGACACGACATCTCCCGGGAGGGATTTCAGCGGGCCGTACTCAAGTTGATCGAACGAAAACTGGTGCCCATCGACAATCCCTTCTCCCCGGCTTCCCAGATTCAGGAGGCCCTCGACCGCCAGCGGGGCGTGGAACCGGCTCCCGCGGACAATATGATTTCCACGGAGAAGATTCTCTTCATCCTGGGGGGCTCCTTCGAGCGACCCAGCGACAACCTCGAAAGCATCGTCCGGCGGCGTCTGGCCAAGGGAGGCGCGCCACTGGACGACGACGGGGGGTTCGTGGTTCAGGGCTTCACCGTCGAGGACCGCCGGGACTCGGAAAAGGACAAATACCTCAACTACTTCGCCGAGGCCACGGCCGAGGACTACAT
>Ga0180009_10003504_pt1 | contig 17795 bp, 16 predicted proteins | sample OS_PC_MetaG_FD_123537 | JGI IMG/M metagenome (GOLD analysis project Ga0180009, IMG submission 123537) | Groundwater microbial communities from the Aspo Hard Rock Laboratory (HRL) deep subsurface site, Sweden - OS_PC_MetaG | ecosystem: Environmental > Aquatic > Deep subsurface > Groundwater... | reverse complement strand
GTTACATCTTTATATTCCATAAAACCTCCTTCAGGTTATGATAATTATTTTTGATTAACTGGATTTAAATCATGTCTATCCTGTTATCCTGTCAAATATTTTCCCCCGGTGAACTATTACAAAAATGCTTACTTCTTTTTCAATCTGATTATTCCAATGAACCCGGCGTATAATCTATTACAAAGTGGCCATCCATTCCAGTTGAAGTCGGTTAGTCGTTTCATAATGAAATGGGCACCCAATCCATTAATATTAAAATATTGGAGAGTCAGGTCTCAACAATTCACAAATTAATAGGGGTGGTATGATAGTGGTATAAAACATGATGAAATAGATCTATAACCATGACAAGGCTTCTTATGACAATTTTCCGGACATTTACAAGAGCATCAGATATGTTGAATGTTGAGATCTGAACGCAATCTTGGTAGACCCCTTTTTTCGGTAGGGAAACAGCCTATTTCTTTCAATAAATCCCGTTATGAAATGCCACCAAAGGCTTTGACTTCTGATTTAAGCCAGTTTGCCCACTCATCTACTCCCTGACCTGTTCTGCTGGAAACTTCAAATATCTTTATTTTGGGATTAAGGATTAATGCCCTTTTCCGGAATGCCTTGAGATCAAAATCTGACAATTCCAGATAATCTATTTTGTGTACAATCAGTACGTCGGAAATGGTGAACATGAGGGGATATTTTAATGGTTTATCATCGCCTTCGGGCACGCTGAGGAGCATAACGTTCATGTTGGCTCCGGTGTCGAATTCCGCCGGACAGACTAAGTTGCCGACATTCTCTAAGATGACAAGATCAATTGCGCCAAGGTTCATTGCTGCCAATCCCTGGGCAACCATGGTGGAGTCCATATGACAGAACCCGCCTGTTCTTATCTGAATCGCCTCAATACCCTGGGCAGCTATCTTTTCAGCATCTACTTTGGAGTCTATATCCGCTTCCATGACGGCAACTTTAAGTTCATCCCTGATTTTTTCGAGGGTCTTGAGTATCAGGGTCGTCTTTCCCGCACCAGGGGATGACATGATATTCATCAAAAACGATTTTTTCTCTTTGAGATTTTTTCTCACCTCTTCTGCCTGAACCTTGTTGTCGGAGAGAATATCTTCTTTTATCTCAATTAGTCTTATCTCATCCATTAGATTGCCTCCATATCTTTAATGTAATAATCTTTGCCAGATATAAGGGTGGATGACTTGCTTTGGCATTCCGGACATTGAATTTCTTTCACTTCCTTAATGTTAACTTGAAAGGAGTGAGAGCAATCTTCACATTTCAGGACTACCGGTATCCTTTCGATCTTGAGTTTTGCGCCTTCGGCCAAGGTCTCTTTGGCAAGGTAATCAAAGTAATGCTGGATCCACTCATCTTCCAAGTCGCTGAGCTCACCCACACTCAAATTAATGGTCACAATCTTGGTTACATTATTGCTTATGGCATGTCTTAGGACAATATCGAGTATACTTTTGGTAACTTGAAGTTCGTGCATATTTTACCTCTCACTCTTTTTTACTTTACAGCTTGTGGGGTCTTCACCCAACGGCAAGCAGGTATTGCAGGAGATACATTCAGCCCTGTCCGGCCCTTCACCCGTTAACCACAGGTTTGGGAGGTCAGGCTGCCGGATAAGCGGCCTTGACATGGAGAGGAAGTCTGCCCATCCGGACCCCACAATCTCTTCGATCTTGTCGAAAGATCTAACCCCGCCCACAAGGATAATAGGGGTGTTCGTCCGGTTTTTGAGTTTTTTGGCCCCCTCGAGGAAATAGGCCTCCTGATCCCTGGTCTTGATGCCTACCCGAGACTCAGGAAGGAGAACGGGCATCCAGCCAAGCTCTTCCTGGTCCCGGGTGAGGGCCTCCCACATACCGCCGCTCGCCTCTAAGGCGGCGAATCCGGTCTTAGATAGAATCTCTCCTACTTTTGCGGCTTCATCGAGAGTGCTCCCGGTGGGCAGGAAATCCGTTGTATTCATCTTGATCAGGATGGGAAAATCTTTTCCAACCTTCTTCCGGGCCCGTTCATAGATCTCTTTGACCATCCGGGTGCGATTCTCTGTGGAACCTCCGTATTGGTCTTCCCTCTGGTTGGTGTGTGGGGATAGAAATGAACTTAAGAGCCAGCCATGGGCCGCATGGAGTTGAACACCGTCGAATCCGGCCTCCTGAGCACGCCTTATCCCCTCGGCAAAGGCGTCGATAATCTCATCCACCTCCTCTAAGGTCAAAGCCCTTGGGGTCCGTTGAAAGGTGGGGTCAAAGATTGCAGAAGGAGCCGTGGGTTCAATTTCGGGTTCTGCCTCTTCTGCGGTTGGGGGAGAAATTTGAGCCTTCTCCATATACGCAACGAGGGCGGGGGGAAGTAAAGATGCAGCCTTTTCCGGGTCCAGTATCTGTCTTCCGGGGTGGTGGAGCTGGAGCATAATCTTACAGTCATTTCCCAGATCATGAACAGCTTTGGATACCTTTGTCAGGCCCGGAATGTAGGAGTCATTATCTATTCGCATCAGCTTCGCCGGTGCAAGGGCTTTGGGATAGACGCCGGTGATACCGGTGATGATGAGGCCCACTCCCCCTTGACCCAGCATACGATATATCTCCACCAGGACATCGGTGGCCTCGCCATTATCTGTGGCCGCATTCTCATAAGTCGCCGATCTTACCAACCTGTTCTTAATCTCAATGTTACCGATGCGTCCGGGACTGAATACAATGGAATTCTCTCTACCGGCCATAACAGCTCCTTGCATACCTCAATTGAGCGAACATGCTCAATTGGTGGTTAATAGTTATTTGTTAAAAACTATCTTGATGTCAAACTACCCTTTCTAACTATCTCAATCCCTCATTATTGTCAATATGGGGGGTCTGAATCTTAATTCACCTTCTGACAACTATGACCTCTTGACCAGGAAAACAGTTATATGTTAGCCTGCCGAAACAGTTTAAAAAAGGAGGATAAAATATGGACTATTCCAAAATCTCTTTAGAAGGAAAGGTGGCCCTGGTAACCGGAGGTAGCCGGGGGATTGGTCGCGCCAGTGCCCTGGCTTTTGCCGATGCTGGAGCTGATGTTGTAGTGGCCAGCAGGAAGCTCCCTGATCTGGAGGGGGTAGTGGAAGAGATCAAGGCCAAAGGTGCAAAAGGCATGGCAATTGCGTCTCATATTGCCAAGATGGAGGAATCAAAGAATTTAGTTGAGAAAGTGATGGCTGAGTTTGGCCGGATAGATATCCTGTTAAACAATGCAGGTACCAACCCTTACTTTGGTCCCTTAATCGATGCCGAGGAGTGGGCATGGGATATCACCATGAATGTCAACCTCAAGGGCCAATTTTTTTTAAGCCAGCTGGCAGCCAGAGTAATGAAGGATCAGCGTTCCGGTAATATCATCAGTACATCATCTGTTGGCGGTTATAGGCCTTCGGAACTGGCTATCTATAATGTAACCAAAGCTGCCCTGATCATGCTGACCGAGTGTATGGCCAAGGAATGGGGTAAATATGGGATCAGGGTGAATGCCATTGCCCCGGGTATCATAAAGACCAAACTAAGTGAGGCACTATGGAAAGAGCCGGAAATCGGGAAGGCAGCGGAGCAGAGGTGTGCCATGTTGCGTCTAGGCGAGCCCGAGGAGGTGGGCAGTGTTGTTCTCTTTTTGGCTTCGGACCATTCAAGCTACATAACCGGGACGACCATCGTTATAGATGGTGGACAGATGGTTGGTGAGCCAACATTCCCTGAGGCTGATTAAAACCCCAATTGAGTAAAATTCGGCGATTCTATATTTGAGATCCGGAATTCGGAATTCGAAACATCCAGAGGATGATTTGGTATAAACAAAAGTCCTTTGATTGATATCATTGGAATTTTGTTTCAGATTTCGTTATTCGAGTTTCGGATTTTTTATGGCAGAAGATTAACGATGCATAAAATCGATTAAACTGCCATTACAGAAATGCTTGAGACAGGGGACTTTACCGGGTTGATGCTGGATGCTAGATACTAGATGCTGGATATACAGGAATACTCCTATAGTGAGATCTAAAAACATCCAGTATCCAGGAACCAGTATCCAGGATCAGCCAATACTGGCAATGAGTTTCGTCAAAACGACCTGTATTGAGCACAATATTTTGTGCAACTACAGGGTTAAGATTCAATCACGAAAACACCCCAGTTAAATATGCTATGCATTTCACGGGGCAGGCGAAAAATGGAAACCACGAAATGATATTCTGTTTTTCACCCTTTCGTTCTTTCATGCTTTCGTGACAAAAATCCTTTTTGGTTTCGGCTTGTCCGAGTTATTATTTCGTGCCTCAGCTATTTAAGGCGAAACGTAATTGATCACTATCTTGGGGAAGAATAAAAGGCTTACGCCTAAATTCCAAATCTGGAGTTTACCCCTGGCCCAGACCTGAATGCCCGAGGCTGTATTCTATTACTACCGCTTTTGAAGTACTGCCACAGCATCATCCTCTCCCTGGTAGGTCGCACCTCCCGATCCCGTCCCGGGCTCGGGACGGGGAGGGCGGGCCGTAAGGGTTTTATCCCCTGGATATTGAATAGATACGGCGAAACTTTACTAAATAAGAAAAACTAAGGACAAAATCCAGGAGGTAATCATGATTAGAACGGTCGAGCAATATCTTGAGAGCTTGAGGGATGGTCGGGTGATCTATAACATGGGTGAAAGGGTAAAGGATGTGACAACACACCCGATCCTTCGGAGAGTCATCATGCGCGGTGCCATGGACTGGGTTCTTACCAATGACCCCAAGCGTCGAGACCTCTTCGTGACAAAAAACGAGGAGGGAGAAGAGGTCCACTTCCTTTGGACACCAACTATACCGAGCGTGTCGAGGCCTATCGCAAGTACCTACAAAAAACCGATATCGGTGTTACCGGTGCCATGACAGATGTTAAGGGAGACCGGAGCCTTCACCCCTCAGCCCAGGCACAACATAAGGATTTCTACGTAAGGGTTGTTGATCGACAGAAAGATGGGATCATCGTCAGGGGGGCCAAATACCATATCAGTTCCACACCCAGTGCCAATGAAGCGATTGTTCTTCCCTGTCGAACTCACCAGGAGGTGGATAAGGATTACGCCCTTGTCTTTGCTGTTCCTCTAAATGCAAAAGGTATTACCCTTATCTCTTCGGAACCTGAGATGAGATGGCGAGCTAACGAAGAAGCGATTTGGGATTACCCCATAGCGTCCACCCATGGGGTCGGTGACGGTGAGTGTATGATCATCTTTGATGATGTTTTTGTGCCCTGGGAGAGGGTGTTTATGTGCGGGGAATGGCAGTTTTCTCGAGATATTGCCTATCTGTTCGGCACATTTCATCGCCTTTTTGCCTGTTGCCGTATGGTATCATTGCTGGAGGTCCTCACGGGTGTTGCCTCACTGATGGCCGAGTACAACGGCCTTGAGAAATACTCCCATATCCGCGACAAGTTAGCCTGGCTGGTACAGCTTACCGAGGCCTTTAAAGTCATGAGCCTGGCTGCCTGCATGTTCCCCGAAAAGGAACCGGGGACGGATTTAGTTAATCCCAACCAACTGTATACAAATATTGCCAAGTACATGTATGCGGATAACTTCAACGAGGCCACGAAGATAGCTCAAGACATCTGCGGTGGTATTGCAGCCGATCCCGTATCCTACAGGGATTGGAATAATCCCGAAGAGCGCCCCTATCTGGAGAAGTATCTCGGCGCCAAAGATGGGATACCAACCGAACACCGGCTACGTGCCATCAGGCTTTTACATGACATCACGAGCGGGCGTCACGTTAGCCACCAGATCCACGCTGAGGGGTCTCTTGCCGCACAACAGATGATGTTTTATGCCACGGGTGATTGGGATATGTATAAGGCAGCCGCTAAAAGAGAGGCCGGGATCGAAGGATGGGAAAAAACCCCCAAGTTCGGTTCCATCCCGGATTACACGGAGCTTATAAAATCAAAGATGCCTCCCGTAGACACTTCGTATAATGTATAGACAGAAATTAGTTCGCTTCGCTCATAACCTGTCGAGAGCCCCTCGGCCTTGAGACTTGTCGACGAGCCCATCGGCAGTGAGCTCAGGGTCGAACTGCTCAAGTCGAGTCGCTCGGGGCCGAAAGGCCTCCAGGTCGTGCGATTGGAATATTGGAATAATGGAATGATGGAATATTGGGTTTCTATTCCATCCTATTGAAAAATAGCACGATTCATGAGATAAGCAAATCATGGATCGAAAGAATATGAATAGAGGATTTAAAAAACTCAGGGTTTGGCAAGATGCGGTCTCTATTTACATATTAGCCTGTAAGATATTTACTAACTTCCCATTTGAACTCAAGAAAGTAGCTGCTAATGGTATCGACGCTGCCCACAGCATTTCAAGAAATATCTCAGAGGGCTACTGTCGGCGTAGTTTGAAAGAATATTTAAATCACCTCAACTTTGCCCTGGGTTCATGTGGTGAATTTCATTCTTGCTATGTGAGTTTTTATCAAGCTGTTCAAATTTCAGACGATGAATATGAACAATTGGACCAACTCCACTATAAACTTGAAAATGAATTGCTTAAGTTGATTGAATCTCTTCAAAAAAAGCAAAAGGATAAAGAGTGGGAAGACAACTTTCAACCTACTTTAAGATGATGCTCTACCCCGCCCATCATATGCGTTACCGTTTGTTACCATAACGCAGCCATCCCTCCAAAAGTCGTTTTTGGCCATTATTCCATTGTTCCACCATTCCATTATTCCATGTAGATAGCAAAAAACAGAATGCCATTATATTCACATGATTTCATATAGTTACAGGAATCCCAAGATGCCATTCATTTTTCACTTGACACAGGGATGATGGAGAGGATACTGGTTCGTATACGAAAGGAATTTTTATGGCTAATTATAATGACTGCATAATCTTTCTTCTGGCTAAGGCCTACCAGAAGGCGCAGGGCCACTTCAGGAATCGAATGTTTACATATGGATTGACGCCCATTCAGTACCTCATCCTGGAAGCACTCTGGGAAGAGGAGGGGCTTTCCGCCAAGACTATCGGAGAGAAACTGGTTCTTGATGGAGCCACATTATCCGGGGTCCTGGACCGAATGGAGGAGAGTGGATGGATTATCAAGAAGACGGATTCGGAGGACAAAAGATTCCTGAGGATTCATCTTACTGATAAATCAAAGAAGTCAAAGAGTACGCTTATAAGAGAGAGAGAACAGGCCAACGAAGAGATACTCCGTGATCTAACCCTGGAGGAAAAGATTCTTTTAAAACGGCTACTTAAAGACGTCAGAGGATAATTTTTTTGTCTATATATTTCGTACACAACTCATTGTTGAGGAAATTATGAAAAACAGTAAAGAGGCAGCCCGATGCAAGAAAAGTAAGGGCGATCTGCCCATGGAATCATTCCAATATTGCCTTTCATAACATTATCAGGGAATTGGCTCAAAGAGTCCCATTCCTGAGAAAGCCAATTATTAAGGGTGAGGAGATATTTTACAGTCACAAAGCAAAACCAGAACCAAGATGGATGGTAGAGAAGGTGGATTATACGATTGAAGAGTAGTAACCTTTCACACATCTATGGCTGATATGCGGGGATTTATGAAAGTGAAATCAGAATTTATTTAAAGGTTACCGAAGGGCCTGTTAAGTTAGTCAGGTCTCTTCGGGAAAAGCAGTGAACCATATTTTAAATAAGGAGGAGAATTATGTTACAGACAAGAGTGACAGAGATATTGGGGATCAAATACCCGATCCAGTGCGGGACCATGCAATGGTTGAGCCGGGCTGAACTGGTATCTGCGGTGGCCAATGCGGGCGGTCTGGCCTGTTTGCCGGCAGCCACCTTTCCGTCGAAAGAAGAGTTGCTTGATGAGATCAAGAAGACCAGAGATATGACGGACCAACCATTTGGGGTGAACATCTCATTGTTTCCGGCCCTGCTTCCCAAGCCGCCTGAAGAGATGATAGACACAGTGATAGAATCAGGGGTAAAGATATTGGAGACTGCAGGCCGCAGCCCCGAGCCTTACAGGAAGATGATTTCAGATGCCGGACTTACTCACCTTCACAAATGCGCCCGGGTGCGGGATGCGTCCAAAGGGGATCGGCTCGGTGTTAATATCGTGTCCATCGTGGGTACCGAGTGCGGGGGACATCCCAGCATGGAAAAGGTGACATCATTGGTCCTGATTCCTCAGGCCGTGGATGCCATAAATATTCCCCTGATTGCCGGTGGAGGATTCAGCGATGGACGCTCACTGGTGGTTGCCCTGGCACTTGGGGCGGAAGGGGTGAACATGGGGACACGGTTTATCTGTACAAAGGAATGTGCAGCCCACGATGCATTCAAGCAGAAGATTATTGAATCCAGCGAAGCAGACACTACGCTGGTCATGGAATCTCTCCAGAATCCTGCCAGGGTATTAAAGAGTCCCTGGACAGATAAGATTCTCGAATTGGAGAGCAGAAATGCCCCCTTAGAGGAACTGGCTCCTCTGATCAGCGGACAGATCAGTCGGACTGGATGGGTGGATGGAAATTTAGAACAGGGGATCTTCCCGGCCGGCCAGGTGGTGGGTAGAATCAAGGATATCCCCAGCGTCGCTGAACTCATGGAGAGGATCGTTAGTGAGGCGTCAGAGGTGATGAAAAAATTGGATGGGCTATTTTAGAGCCGAAAAATTTTTTGAAGCCAGGCTGAAATAGAGGTAAGAAAGAAGTTATTCATCCAGGACCGACTGAGGTCCGGTTTCGTCAACCCACATTCGTAGAGGAGGTTATTACCATGTCTCAACTTTTGGATATTTTAGGTAGCAAGTACCCCATTATTCAGGGGCCCATTGGAGAACTGAACGATCCCAAGATGGTGGCCGCCGTATCTGAGGCCGGCGGTTTTGGCATGATGGCTTTGGGCTTCGTCCATGACCCGGAAAGGGTCAAACAGATGGCCGCCGAGGTCAAAGAACTGACCGATAAACCTTTTGGCGCCAATCTCATGATCGCCATGAACCCCAACAACGAGGCCATCCTCGATATTTTGGCCGAAGCAGGTGTCAAAACGGTGACCACCTCGGCCGGATCCCCCAAAAAGCTCTATCCCAAGATCAAGGAGCTGGGCATGAAGGTCCTCCATGTCACCCTGGCAGCGCCTTTGGCTTTAAAGGCCACCGAAGCAGGGGCAGACGGGGTGGTTGTTTCCGGAATGGAATCTGGAGGACTCCGGACCACCGGTCCCGAATCCACTAACCTGATCCTCATCCCCCTGGTGTGCGACATGGTGGACGTTCCGGTTGTGGCAGCAGGCGGCATTGCCGACCGCCGCGGATACCGAGCCGCGTTGGCCCTGGGTGCCCAAGGCGTTCAGATCGGTACGGCCTTTCTGGCCTCTGAAGAGAGTCCCGCCTCCAAGGCCTGGAAAGAGGCCATCATAGCCTGCGGTGACGGTGGCACGACGCTGCTGCCAATGGGTAATATGACCATGCGGACCATCATCAATTCCAAGATGAACAACCTGATGGCATCTGGAGCGGACCTCACCAAGGAATACAACATGATGAATGCGGGCAAGGCCTGGTCCACTGGGGATTTCGACCTCTTTCCTGCAGGTGGTGGACAGGTGAGCGCCTTGATTAAGGAGATCAAACCTGTAAAGGCAATCATAGAGGATATGATGGGGTGAAGAGATGGGTCAGGCCTAATTAATTCCAGTAAACCACGGTCTGTGGCCGTGAGACTTGAAAAGGCTTCGCCGTTTCGGGCGGTTTTCAAAAAGAATAAATCCGAAATCCGAATATAGAAATCGACTCGGCTGAGCTCGTCGCAGGCCGAAACAAATCCAAAATACGAATTTTCAAATGTTCAAAACAATAAAAGAAGACCGTAAGGACGCGGTAACTTGTTTTGGTCATTGGGTATTGTTTGGAGTTTCGTGTTTCGATATTCGAGTTTGAGGTTCAAAGTGATCATTTTTTGCTCCCTTTAAGGGGGTTTCCTCATATCACGTCCTTTGGGCGTGGTCACTGATTAATCTCTTTCATTCGCTGGCGATATGTTTCAAATCCATATACCATTGAGATAAGCGTGGAACGATGTCCATATTTATAGGTTCCCATCTCTTTTGGAAGATCCCTCAATATCTCTTCTATGATTTCATCCGGATCAGATCCCTGTTCAAGTCGGGTCGTGATAAGCTCATAGTAATAATCCATTTGACGTTCTGATTCTTCTATCACAAAGATTGGATCACGATGTTGCCCGAATTGAGAGAAACAGATGGTTCGAGGGTTAAATTCCCGAATCTTCTGCAATGTCTTTTTAGAGGCCTCAAGATCAAACCCCGGAGGGGCAACGGCAGGGCTGAGAAGTTCCAGTTCAGGGATATAATGACCCAGGGCCTCGCCGGAAAAGAGACATCCGGTTTCAGGCTCGAATAAACAGATATGATGGGGGGCATGTCCAGGGGTTTCGAAGATCTTTAAGGAGATGCCGCCTCCAATGTTAAGCTCCATGTTTGACACGGGAAACAGACTCTCATCCGGAATGGGGAGTATCTCCCCGTGCAGGGCCAATATATTATCAAGATTTCCATATACCGTCTCAGCGTTTCTGATCAACTTTGAAGGATCCAGGAGATGTCTGGCTCCTCGTTCGTGGACATAGACCTTCATGTTTGGAATGCGTTGGACCAACCATCCGGTGGCCCCGGCATGATCCAGATGGATATGAGTGACGATGGATCGCTTGATGTCCCTTTCGTGATAACCGATCTCCCTAACGGCTTCCAGGATATTGGGGGCGATGAGGCTGGTTCCTGTTTCGATGAGGGTGAGACCATCTCCCACTACAATATAGATCCCGCTCACGCCGAACGATCCTATCTTCCTGGAATCCAGGTAGTATATGTTGGGTTCAACCCGGATAATTGTACCACCTTTCATCATATATTATCTCCTAACAGGGCAATCTTTGATAACTAATGCATCGGAAAGATAACCGCCGCTCGGGAAGCCGTCAAGAGTTAAATTGATGTAACATTTTAGCTTTTTGAAAGCCATTCAAGTCCGGTCGTGGAGGTCTCTTTCAAAAGCCGCCTCATAAAAATACTTCCGATGCTCGTGGAACGCCCCCAGGCATTTAATAAAACTATGGAAAAGGCAGAGAGGATGTGGGGAGCAAAGGAGGACGTCCTCTGGGGCTATCCCGGGAAGAATTTCAACACTAATCTGACCCTCGGCCTGAGCTCGGGTCGAAGGCCGTCCCATGGAATGAGGGAGGGTTAGGCGGTTTTTGAAAGAGACCTCCACGGCTGGAGCAGATACGGATTATTTTCAAACAGCTAAAATGTTACAAATTGATAAATCATGACTACCCCACCAGTAGTGGAACCATCAGAGGAATGAAAAAATCGGAGAGTTATCATTGCGGATTAAAGATCCATATACCCTATGTTGCTTTGGTGTTGTTCAGATAGAAGGGAATGGGTGAAATGACATATTAAACGTCACTTATTGATTATCCGTGACTTTTTCTATATAATGAGTAACTAATCAGGTGGATAGACTGAAGGTAGAAGGCTAATAGGGAAAAATGATGCATGATCACACAAAACTTCAGGCATTTGAGTCGGCTAACGAGGTAGCAGTATTAGTTTATCGGATCGTTTGGGCTTCTTGCGCAACAAAGATTCATCTTTGATTGCATCAACGATAGTCGAAACCGAGAAGGTTTTGAATGGCTTGATTCGATCGTTGCGAGATAATTGAAAAATACTTCAGCCTTCAGTCTTCAGCCTAAATAGCTGGGCAGTTACTATAATGATCCATTAATCAGGGAGAAACCTAACACAGTTATGGGAGGGAGAATTGTTCATCACTTTCGAGGGAATAGAGGGGTGCGGGAAAACAACCCAGGTGAAGCGACTTGCGAAAAGATTAAACGGATTTGATATTCCACTGATAACAACCCTTGAACCTGGAGGAACAGATATAGGCAAGCGTATCAGAGAGATCCTCTTGGACTCCAACAACAGAAACCTTTCACCCCTTACGGAACTTCTTCTATATGCTGCTGATAGGGCGCAGCATGTAGAGGAGGTCATCAAGCATGCACTGGATCAGGGGAAATGGGTTATCTGTGATCGCTTCTTTGACGCAACAGTGGCTTATCAAGGTTCAGCCAGGGAACAGGATATGGAACTGATCAGGATTCTGAATGAGAAAGCCACCAAAGGGGTTCAACCCGATTTAACTTTTCTCCTTGACTGTCCCGAGGAGGTGGGCCTTGGAAGGGCCATAACACGTAATAAGACTCAATCCCATAAGGGTCAGGATAGATTTGAGAGAGAAAAGCTTGATTTTCATCGGGCCGTTAGGAGGGGTTATCTCGAACTTGCCCGAAAGAATCATAAACGGTTTGCAGTCATTGATGCTACTTTAGCAGAGGATGAAGTGGAAAAGAAGATATTCGAGCATATTCAGCCATTTTTGAATATCTAAATCAGTCAATTATACCAATACCTGAATTTCTAGCTAGTGCTCATCCGAAAATGAATTTTTTCGGATTTCGCGCTATCAAGCCATCAGCATTCAGCTATCAGCAAAAACCATTAACAATGGTTGCCTGACTGCTGATCGCTGATCGCTGACCGCTGAAAGCTCCATCCAGCAATCAGCGATTTCTGGATGGATACTAGCTATAAAATAAGCCCGGATAAAAATAGATACATATGGAAGATGTGAAGACCTTCAAACCATTTTCTGAAATAATCGGCCAGGAAAAGGCCATTACATTCCTAAAGAGAGTGATGGCAAGGGAAAAGATCCCACACGCATATCTGTTCACGGGTATTCCAGGTGTGGGTAAGACAACTACTGCTTTAGCTTTAACACATGCCTTAAACTGCCATGAACAGGTAGAGGGAGAAGGCTGTGGCCAATGCAAGTCATGTCGACAGATAATGAACGGAAATTTCCCGGATCTTCTCTACATAAGACCCGATGGTCAGAACATTAAGATTGAACAGATTAGAGATTTAAACCGCGCTCTTGCCTTCAAACCTGTATCAGATGGCTATAGAGTAAGTATTATTTTTGAGGCTGAAATGATGACCGACGAAGCGGCCAATTCCCTTTTAAAAACCTTAGAAGAACCTCCTCCAGATAATATTCTCATTCTCAATGTTACGGAACCTCTGGATCTGATACCCACCATTGTATCTCGGTGTCAAAAGATCTCTTTTAAGCCTCTGCCCGTCCGTGTCATAACAGATTGGCTTATGAAGAAAGAGGAAATTGATGAAGAGAAAGTACTGGTACTGGCCAAGATATCAGAAGGGAGCCTGGGCAGAACAGTTCAGATGGTTGAGAGTGGCTTTTTCGAAAAAAGGCAGGAATCCATATTAAGGCTGCTACAGTTGCCAGAGCTCTCCTCGGAGCAGGCACTTGAAATGGCTTTAGAGATAACCAAAAAAAGTAACAAAAAGAATCTGAATGCGTCGGAAACGAAGGATATAAGCCTATTTGAATTGCTGAGTATATGGAAAACCTGGTACAGGGATCTTGTCCTGATGAAAGTGAAAGGGCCTGCCGATTTACTGATCAATATTGATTTTTCTCATAAGTTGAAGAATATATCTAAAAATTTTAAAATAGAAAATTTAATCAATAGTTTCATGGTTGTGGATCGGGCACAAAGGGATCTCATGCACAGCCGCAATACAGACTTGTTAATGGAGAATGCGGTTCTGTCTTTGAGAGGTTTTGCCAGCCCTAGTAAATAATGCATAAAATTGAAATACCATAGGTCTCATGATGAAGATAGTTGGAATACAATTTAGGGATTACGGCAAGATACATTACTTTAACTCTGGTCACTTTGTCCTTAAGAAAGGCGACAAGGTGATGGTTGAAACAGAGAAGGGCCAGGAACTTGGGACCGTTTGTTTTGAGCCAAAAAGTTCGGTTGAAAACCTTCCTGATAAACCGTTAAGGAAGGTTTTCCGGCTGGCCACCTCGAAAGATATTGAGAGGTTTGAAAAAAGAGCTCAACAGGAGGAGGAGATCTATGCCTTCTGTTATGAGAAGATAAAAGAGAGGTCTCTGCCCATGTGTTTGGTCTCTGTTGAGCGTCTTATTGATGGCAGTAAAATCATGATCTATTTTACTGCGGATGGTAGAGTGGATTTTCGGGAATTGGTAAAGGACCTTGTGCAGAAGTATCATACAAGAATTGAGATGAAGCAGATAGGGGTTCGTTATAAGGCAAAGATGGTGGGTGCATTAGGCACCTGTGGTCGCCAGCTCTGCTGTTCTTCCTTTTTGAGTAATTTCGAGCCCGTCTCAATCAGAATGGCCAAAGAACAGAACCTTTCCCTCAATCCCTCTAAGATATCAGGGATGTGTGGAAGGCTCATGTGCTGCCTTACTTATGAGTATGATTATTATGAAAAGGCAAAAAAAGATATTCCTAAAATCGGTAAAAAAGTGAAAACCATCCACGGAGAAGGCAGAGTGATCCGTCAGAACCTTTTGAGAAAGACATTGACAGTTATGCTGGATTCAGGAGAGGAGATAGAGGCATCCTTTGATGACATCGTTAATAATGCATCCCAGACAAAATGCGAAAAAAAGGAGTAACCAGTAGAATCATTGTCCAGACAATTCTATATAACCACACCTATATATTATGTAAATGCTGAACCTCACATCGGACATGCTTACACCACAGTCGTGGCCGATGTTTTAAACAGGTATTATATCCTTTCGGGGTCGGAAACTTTTTTTCTAACAGGTACGGATGAACATGGAGATAAGATAGTAACGGCTGCTGAAAAGGCAGGAAAATCAACGGCCGATTATGTGGATAAGATAAGCGGTCTGTTCAGGGCCTTGTGGCCCAAGTTGAATATCAGCAACAGTTACTTTATTCGCACAACCGACCCTGCCCATCAAGAGACCGTAAAACTGATTCTTAACAGAGTTAAAGATAGAGGTGATATATACTTTAGTGATTACAGCGGGCTCTATTGCTTTGGATGCGAACGTTTTTATACTGAAAGGGAATTGGTTGACGGCAAGTGTCCTGATCACCAGACAGAGCCTGAGGTGATAAAAGAGGCCAATTATTTCTTTCGGATGAACAAGTATCAGGCTTGGCTCATTGACTATATTACTCAGCATCCCCATTTCATAAGGCCAGAAAGATATAAAAATGAGGTTCTATCTTTTTTAAAAGAACCGCTGGAGGATCTCTGCATTTCGCGTCCGAAATCAAGGCTCAAATGGGGTATCACGCTACCCTTTGATGAGGACTATGTCACATATGTATGGTTCGATGCCCTCATTAACTATATCTCAGCCCTTAATTATCCTGACGGAGACCTCTTTAAGAGATACTGGCCCACGGCACAGCACATAATCGCCAAAGACATCCTAAAACCCCACGGCATCTACTGGCCATGCATGCTCAAATCAGCAGGCATTGAACCCTATCAGCATCTCAATGTACATGGGTACTGGAATATAAACGAAGGTAAGATGTCTAAAAGCTTGGGGAATGTAGTAAAGCCCCTTGATCTGGTGGATATATATGGCCTCGACGCTTTCAGGTATTTTTTCCTCAGGGCCATGGTATTTGGACTCGATTCCGAGTTCAGTGAAGAGGCTCTTGTGGCAAGGATCAATGCCGATCTGGCAAATGACTTTGGAAACCTCATCAGCAGAAGCCTCACCATGGTTCAGAAATATTTTAAGGGGACCATGCCGGAGCCAGGACCTGCAGAGGAGGTTGACGAAGCGCTGAAGAAGGATGCACTGGAGTTGATTGACGTTTATGCCAATTTTATGGATGAGCTGGAGTTTCATAAGGCCCTAATGGCCATATGGGATGTCATAGGGAAAGTCAATAAATATATCGACTCTATGGCTCCCTGGGTCCTGGCCAAGTCTGATAGGGTGCGATTGTCAACGGTGATGTCCTATATCATTGAACCACTCAAAGTCATCTCAGTACTCCTGTGGCCCTTTATGCCAGGAACAGCTGAAAAGATACACAATCTATTGGGCCTTTCAAAATCTGGCAAAGATCTTAAGCTGGATAATGTCCGGGAATGGGGCAAAGAGAGGCCTGTAAAAGCCATATCAAAGGCTCCTCGGCTGTTCCCAAGGATCGAGGTGGAAAAGGAAGAGAAACCGATGAAACAGAAAGATCTGATCTCATTTGAAGAATTTCAGAAACTTGATCTCAGAACTGGGGTCATCAAAAAGGCCGAAACCATTCCTGGATCAAAGAAGCTTATCAAGCTGGCTGTTGATATAGGAGAGGAGAGGGTTGTTGTGGCTGGTATTTTGGGTCATTATTCAGATGAAGATCTCATAGGGAAACAGGTTGTGCTGGTGGTCAACCTTGAGCCGGTCAAGCTGATGGGTGTGGAATCCAGGGGCATGGTCCTTGCCGCCGAAGATGAATCAGGCGTACACCTGCTGATCCCTGACGCCAACACAATACCCGGAAGCCAAGTAAAATAGATTGTTCCTCCTTCACAATAACTCACTAATGGAGGTATGAGAAATGGATATCAAGGGAAAAACCGCTTTTGTTACGGGTGGTTCCGGTGACATTGGAAGTGCTATCGCCAAGGGCTTGGCCGAAGCCGGCGCAGATGTGGCAATTTCATATATAGGATATCAAGAAGGCGCGGCCACTACCGTTGACGCTGTGCGAGGGGCTGGCAGACGCGGGTTAGCCGTGCAGCTCGACCAGCGTGACCCCAGTTCCATAGACGCCTCTGTGGATGCAGTCATGGGCGAGTTCGGCCGGGTGGATATACTTGTCAACAATGCTGCATGGAATATCGGCATCCCCTTCTCCGACCTGGACACGCTTACACCAGGTATTTGGGACCGGGTGTTGGAGACCAACCTTCGCGGACCTTACCTGTTATCCAGGGCATTCGCGAAGCACCTTCGCGCACATGGAGCGGGTCGAATCGTGAACATCGCTTCAGCAGGCGGTATATACCCGGGTAGCAGCAGCATCGCATATTCGTCAAGCAAGGCAGGATTGATACACCTTACCCGCTGTCTGGCTGTTGCGCTGGCCCCGGATGTGACAGTAAACTGTATTGCACCCGGGCTCGTTGAAGGAACCCGTATGGCACTACGGCTTCCGGAGGAGGTTGCACAAGCAGTTCGGGATCAGGTGGTTCTTGGCCGAGTTGGTAGTGCCGAAGACATCGCACAGCAGGTGGTCATGTTCTGCCGGTCTGAGTCCATTACCGGGCAGGTGATGGTTATCGATGGTGGGATGCCCGGCTCCATGCGCTAACCCGGGTTTTAGGTTTCGTGAATCATGAGTCCATATTCCGAGATTAGAATTTAATGGAATTGGTTTGGCTGGTGATTCTATTAGTTAGTATCCATCCAGCTATCACTGATTTCTGGATGGAGCTTTCAGCGGTCAGCGATCAGCAGTCAGGTGTTTGCTGATAGCTGAATGCTGATGGCTGATAGCGCGAAATCCGGCAAAACTCACTTTCGGATAAGCACTAGTTAATGTATCTTTGAATGGAAATAATAGATTGTTCGTTGTGGGAAAAAATGGTAAATGAACTCCTCTAATAGGAGGATTAACTCTTTAGTTGCATTAGATATGACACTAACTCGATTCTGTCTCGACGAAAAACCTTGCTGTCATTGGCTGATCCTTGATACTGGCCCTGTTGAATTTCCCGGAGGGAACCCTATTCAACAGGGCTGGT
>Ga0180009_10003503_pt1 | contig 17796 bp, 31 predicted proteins | sample OS_PC_MetaG_FD_123537 | JGI IMG/M metagenome (GOLD analysis project Ga0180009, IMG submission 123537) | Groundwater microbial communities from the Aspo Hard Rock Laboratory (HRL) deep subsurface site, Sweden - OS_PC_MetaG | ecosystem: Environmental > Aquatic > Deep subsurface > Groundwater... | reverse complement strand
GGGTTTTGAGGTGCAGTTGATTACGCCGATTGCGATGGAGAAGGAGTTGCGGTTTGCGATTCGGGAGGGGGGTCGGACGGTAGGTGCCGGAGTCATTGCCGAAATCATCGAATAATCTTCTACAGATAAGCTTGGCAGGTTCAAAATAAGGAAAAAACTTAGGCGAATTTAATATAAATATAAGCGAGAAATGAAGAATGGTGATCAATAGTCAAAAGATTCGGATTCGATTGAAGGCGTACGACCACAGACTGCTCGATCAGTCCACCAAGGAAATTGTGGACACGGCCAAGCGCACGGGTGCCCGTGTGGCCGGGCCGATTCCCCTGCCCACGTCAATTAATAAATTCTGCGTACTTCGTTCTCCCCACGTGGACAAGAAATCTCGAGAGCAATTCGAGATCCGGACCCACAAGCGCCTCTTGGACATTTTCGAGCCAACCCAGCAGACGATAGATGCCCTAATGAAGCTTGACCTGGCTGCGGGGGTAGATGTAGAGATTAAATTGTAAGCAGCTTTTAGCTATCGGGTTTCAGCCAACAGGATGCCTCAACCCCAATTTTTAATGACGGAGTGCTGATCACCGACCGCTAAAAGCGATTCTAAGGACCGTGAAAATGTTGAAGGGAATCATAGGAAAAAGAATAGGAATGACCCAGATCTTTCATGAAGACGGAGGAGTGGTTCCGGTAACGGTCGTACAGGCTGGGCCTTGTACAGTTGTTCAGGTAAAAACACCTTTGAAAGAAAAATACACCGCCCTGCAATTAGGATTCGAGGAGCGGGGCAAGAAGCGAGTGAAAAAACCGCTTCAAGGGCATTTTGCCAAGGCGCAAGTTGCTGCTGTCCGTCATCTGAGAGAGTTTGAGGTCCCTGACGCGAGCTCGTACCAGGTTGGACAAGTGATCACTGTCGAAGAATTCAAGGTGGGCGACCGGGTGGATGTAACGGGGATATCCAAAGGAAAAGGTTTTATGGGGGTGGTAAAGCGCTGGGGATTTCGCGGAGGCCGAGCTACCCATGGTTCCATGTTTCACCGAGCTCCTGGATCCATTGGAGCGAGCTCTTACCCTTCCCGGGTCTGGCCAGGGCAGAAGATGGGAGGACATACCGGAAACCAAAGGGTTACCTTGCAAAACCTGGAGGTGGTGGATATCCGGCCGCTGCAAAATCTGCTTTTGATAAAAGGAGCAGTGCCGGGCGGCTCACGGGGCTTGCTGCTGATCCGTAAGGCCAAGAAAAAACAACCCAAGGTCACGGGTTGAATCCTGGGATGGAGCGAATATGGTGAAAGTGGATATCATCGACATTCATCGTCAAAAAACTTCAGAGATAGAGGTGGGGGATCATCTCCTGAGTGAACCGGAAAAACCCCATTTGATATATGATGTGGTACGTATGCAGCTGGCCTGCCGCCGGAGCGGGACGGCATCCACCAAAGAACGTTCTTTGGTCAGTGGTGGAGGACGGAAACCATGGAAGCAAAAGGGTACCGGCAGGGCGCGGGCGGGTTCTACACGATCCCCTCTGTGGCGGGGAGGGGGGACAATTTTTGGGCCGCACCCCCGGGACTATTCTTTCCAACTGCCTAAAAAAGTGCGCCGGGCGGCCCTTTGCTCCGTGCTCTCCGGTAAATTTCGAGAAGAGAAATTGCTCGTTCTGGAACGCCTGGACTTAGAGGAAGCTAAAACCAAAAGATTCATGGCTGTCCTGAAGACCTTGGGAGTCAAGGACGCGCTGATTGTCCTCGATGGTCGAGATCAGATATTGGAAAAATCCTCCCGTAATGTTCGGGGAATCCAGGTGATTGAGTGTGAGGGATTAAACGTACACGACGTTCTCAGACACGAATACCTGGTTTTTTTGCGGTCCAGTTTGGAGAAGGTGGAAAGGAAATTGCGTCCATGAGAGAAGCCCATCAAGTTATTAGGAAGCCCTTGATTACGGAAAAAAGTAACCGTCAAAAAGAGGAAGGGAACCAAATTGCCTTCGTGGTCGACCCCAAAGCCACCAAGATCGAAATCCGCCAGGCGGTTGAAAAACTATTTAAGGTAAGGGTTCGGCGCGTACATACCATGAATTTGGTGGGAAAACGGAAACGCATGGGAAAGTTTTTCGGCTGGAAGTCTGATTGGAAAAAAGCCATCGTTACTCTGAAAGAAGGGGACCGTATCGAATTCTTTGAAGGGGTGTAAAAGAAAAGGAAAGGTTGCGCATGGCCATCAAAAGCTATAAGCCGACATCGCCGGGAAGAAGGTTCCAGACCGTATCAGATTTTGAAGAAATCTCCCGGCGGCGGCCAGAAAAAAGATTGCTTCTCCCGTTAAAGAAGAGTGGAGGAAGGAATACCTATGGGAGGATTACCAGCCGATATATCGGCGGCGGGCACAAGCGTCGCTATCGGCAGATCGATTTCCAGCGGGAAAAGATTGATATTCCCGCGCGCGTGGCAGCGATCGAATATGATCCGAATCGCTCGGCGCGCATTGCCCTGCTCCATTACGCCGATGGAGAAAAACGATACATTCTATCTCCTCATTCTTTAAAAGTTGGAGAGACGGTAATGGCTGGTGAAAGTGCCGATATCAAGCCCGGCAATGCTTTGCCGCTGAAGAATATTCCCTTGGGTACTTTAATCCATAATGTGGAACTGAAGCGGGGCAAGGAAGCCCAGATTATTCGCAGTGCGGGATCCTCCGGACAACTAATGGCCAAAGAAGGAAAGTATGCCCATGTCAAGCTCCCGTCGGGGGAAGTCCGGCTGATCCATCTGGGATGTTATGCTACTGTGGGACAAGTGGGCAATCTGGATCACGAAAATATTTCCCTGGGAAAGGCTGGCCGCACCAGGTGGCTGGGCCGGAGTCCTCGGGTCCGCGGGGTTGCCATGAACCCAGTAGATCATCCCCTGGGGGGTGGAGAAGGAAAAAGTTCTGGCGGGAGGCATCCGGTCACTCCTTGGGGAGTCCCTACGCGAGGGTATAAGACTCGGCAAAATAAGGCGACGGATAAATTTATCATCAAGCGTCGCAAGTAACCGTGGCTCAAAAAATATATACCGCAGAGATCGCGGAGAACGCAGAGAAATCAAACAAAATAAAAACAAAATAATTCATAATTCCATTGTCCGTTAGTTTTTATATTTTTCTTCTCCGCGCGCTCTGCGCTCTCGGCGGTGAGTATAGTTCTTAAAAGGAGTGAAACGTGGCACGATCGATTCGCAAAGGACCCTATGTGGATCCTAAATTAAGGGAAAAGGTGGAAGAAGCCATCCGGACGAATAGCCGAAAGGTTATTAAAACTTGGTCCAGGCGGTCCACCATTACTCCAGAAATGGTCGGGCAGACCTTTGCCGTCCATAATGGCAAGAAGTTTATTCCGGTATTTATTACGGAAAATATGGTCGGGCATAAGTTAGGAGAATTTTCGCCCACCCGTACCTTCTTCAGCCATTCGGGTGACCGTAAAACCAAGTTGAAGACGGCACCGAAACCGGCCTGAAGGAGGAAGAATGGAAACTCAAGCGATAGCCAAACATCTTCGGGTCTCGCCGCGCAAAGTACGGTTGAGCGCCGACCTCGTCCGGGGAAAGAGGGTGGAAGAAGCCCTGAATATCCTCTCTTTTACTCCCAAGACAGGTGCCAAATTCGTTTCTAAAGTGGTACGTTCCGCCCTGGCGAATGCCAGGCAGAATAAATCGATCGATGTGGATACGCTCTTGATCAAGACCATATTTGTCAACCAGGGGCCGACCCTGAAGCGCTTCCGCCCTAGGCCTATGGGGCGGGCCGGCAAGATTCGCAAACGCACTTGTCACATTACCGTAGTGTTGAGTGAGCCATAAGAAAAATTTATTAAAGAAGAGAAAAGGAGGTTGAACGTTGGGCCAGAAGGTAAATCCCATAGGGTTACGCCTGGGGATCGTGAAAACCTGGGATTCTCGATGGTACGCGGAGAAAATGTATTCCAAATTCCTTCAAGAGGATATTCTCCTTCGTCGGTACATTAAAGGAAAACTTTACCATGCGGGCGTTTCTAAGGTAGAGATCGAGCGCACCGGCAACCGCGCCAAGATCGCCATTCGCGCAGCCCGCCCGGGGATCATCATCGGACAAAAAGGGGCGGAGATTGAGAAGCTCCAGAGAGAAATCCAAAAAATGGTCCAGCGGGAAATTTCTATCAACATCCAGGAAGTTCGACGGACAGAAGTGGATGCTCAACTCGTTGCTGAAAATGTAGCATTACAACTCGAACGGCGGGTGGCTTTCCGGCGGGCAATGAAAAAAAGTGTCACGGCCTCGATGAAATTTGGGGCCCAAGGGATTAAAATCGCCTGTTCGGGGAGGCTGGGAGGGGCGGAGATTGCTCGGGCGGAGTGGTATCGCGAGGGCCGGGTCCCTCTCCATACCTTGCGGGCGGATATTGATTATGGGTTTACAGAAGCGCGAACGACCTATGGGGCGATCGGGATTAAAGTTTGGATTTATAAAGGAGAAGTGCTTCCGGTTACCCGTGGACGGAAAGAGTCGATGTAGTAAGGAGCCGATGAGAATATGTTAGCACCTAAAAAAGTGAAATACCGCAAGCAACAGAAAGGGCGGAGAAAAGGGATGGCTTCCCGGGGGAATCACTTAAACTTTGGCGATTACGCTCTGCAGGCCAGTGAATGCGGTTGGCTGACCACCCGGCAGATCGAAGCCGCCCGAGTGGCCATGACTCGTCATATCAAACGAGGCGGTAAAATATGGATTCGTATTTTTCCTGATAAACCTATTACCAAAAAACCGGCGGAAACCCGGATGGGGAAGGGAAAAGGGGCACCAGAAGATTGGGTTGCGGTAATCAAGCCAGGAAGGATCTTGTATGAAATGGAAGGGGTAACCCGCGAGACGGCTCTCCAGGCGTTTCGTCTGGCAGCTCATAAATTGCCCCTGGCCACAAAATTTGTCGCCCGGGAGGAAGCTAGTGAAAGCGCGTGAACTTCGGGATTTGAGCGCAGCGGAGCTCCGTCAAAAAGAGCTGGATTTGATTACCGAATTATTCAATTTGAAATTTCAGCATGCTACCGGGCAACTTGAAAATACAGAACGTTTGCCCCAGGTACGTAAAGACTTAGCCCGAGTCAAGACTATTTTAGGCGAGAAGATCTCGGCCCAAGACAAGGGCGTATGAGGAAGAAAGAATGAAGGAGAGAGGGATTCGTAAGACGAGGGTGGGGACGGTGGTGGGGGACCGCATGGACAAGACGATCGTGGTTCAGGTTCAGAGATTGGTCAAGCACCCCCTGTATCAGAAGTACACCCGCAAGAGAGCTCACTATAAAGCCCATGACGAGAAAAACGAGTGTCGGATTGGCGATCGGGTCCTGCTGATGGAGACTCGCCCTCTGAGCAGGGAGAAACGCTGGCGGGTGAAGCAAATTTTAGAAAAGGCTCAATAGGGGAAGCAATTGCGGATGGAAGCGCAAGAAATCTTATTCCGCAATTTGCCTCCACCTTGGGCTATCCGTGGGGAGTTCGTTAAAAGGCGGCCAAGCAGTTGCAACTTAAAGAAAAGTAAATTGTTCAGGATATCGTCATGATTCAAATGCAAACCTTATTAGAAGCGGCTGATAATTCGGGAGCCAAGAAACTCTACTGTATCAAAGTTTTGGGAGGAACAAGGCGGAGATACGCCAGTTTGGGAGATGTGATCATCGTTTCCGTGAAAGAAGCCATTCCCAACTCCAAAGTCAAAAAGGGGGATGTAATGCGGGCGGTGATCGTCCGCACCGTGAAGGAAGTTCGACGCCTGGACGGCAGCTACATTAAATTTGACGACAATTCCGCGGTTTTGATCACCCCCCAAAACGATCCGGTAGGGACCCGAATTTTTGGACCGGTGGCTCGAGAATTGCGGGCAAAAAAATTTATGAAAATTATTTCCTTGGCTCCGGAAGTACTTTGAATCAGGGGAATCGCCAGTAGAGGTTTTCGATGGAACCCATCAAGTTTCATGTAAGGAAGAATGACATGGTTTTGGTCGTTGCCGGGAAGGAGAAGGGCAAAAGCGGCAAAATTCTGAGAGTTCTTTCCCAGAAGAATCGGGTAGTGGTGGAAAAGGTTAACTTCGTCAAGCGTCATTCCCGGCCTTCGGGCAAGACCCGTCAGGGGGGAATTATTCAAAAAGAAGCCCCGATTCATATCTCCAATGTTTTGTTATTATGCCCCAAGTGCAACCAGGGTGTGCGGACGGGGAAGCGATTATTGGAAAACAAGAAAAAGGCTCTGGTGTGCAAAAAGTGTGGCGAGCTGATCGAAAGGACTTAGGGGGCTAGCTATCATGACCCGATTGCAAGAGATTTATTTGAAGGACGTCGTTCCCCAGTTAATGAAAACATTCGGATACAAGAACGTAATGGAAGTCCCGAAGCTGGAAAAGATTATTCTCAACATGGGACTGGGGGAAGCGGTTCAAAATATCAAAATCCTGGATTCAGCGGTAGAAGAGTTAAACCTTATCTCCGGGCAAAAGGCCGTCATTACCAAAGCCAAACGCTCCATAGCGGTCTATAAGCTGCGCGAGGGTATGCCCATTGGTGCGATGGTAACTCTGCGCCGGAATCGTATGCTCGAGTTTTTTGATAAACTTGTGAACGTTGCCCTGCCGCGGGTAAGAGATTTTCGAGGAGTTTCCGGAAAAGCCTTTGATGGACGGGGAAACTATTCTTTGGGGATCCGGGAACAGATCATTTTCCCTGAAATCATTTTTGACAAAATTGACAAAGTAAAAGGGTTGAACATTGCCATTGTTACCACCGCCAAAACGGATGAAGAAGGGAAGGGATTGCTCCGCCTTTTGGGAATGCCTTTTCGGAATTAAAGGAAATTTTATCGGACGCGGATAAACGCAGATTTGCAGGATTGAAATAATTTTTATCCGTTTTTTCTGCGAAAAATCTGTGTCCCATCGAATAGAAGAAAGGATCGGCTGTGGCCAAGACTGCCTTGGTTGTAAAAGCTAAAAGGAAACCAAAATTTAGGGTACGGGCTTACCATCGCTGTCCAGTTTGCGGGCGGCAGAGGGGATATTACCGCAAGTTCGATCTGTGTCGGATCTGTTTTCGCAATCTGGCCTCGCGAGGAGAGGTTCCCGGCGTTATCAAATCAAGCTGGTAGAGGACTTCATTCAGGGAGGAAAAAAGAAATGGGGATGACCGACCCCTTAGCTGATATGCTGACCCGCCTGCGGAATGCCAATAAGGCGAAGCACGAGAAAGTGGACGTCCCGACTTCCAACTTTAAAGCCCATGTAGCCCGCATTCTCAAAGACGAAGGCTATATTAAAAATTATAAAGTTATCAAAGATGGAAAGCAGGGAACCTTGCGGATCTACTTGAAGTATGAGGGAGAGACGAAAAGGCAGATTATCAGCGGATTAAAAATCGTCAGCCGACCCGGACTGCGGAGGTATGTACCAAAGAACGAAATCCCCCCTGTGCTCCGAGGCCTTGGGCTTTCCATTCTTTCCACCTCCAAGGGGGTTCTCACGGATAAAGAAGCAAGGAAGATGAACGTGGGCGGGGAACTGCTCTGTTCGGTCTGGTAAGATTTCGAGGGAGAAGACCATGTCGCGAATCGGGAAAAAACCTATTCCCCTTCCCCCGGGGGTGAAGGTCGTGTTGGAAAGGCCTTTCATAAAAGTATCAGGCCCCAAGGGAAATCTGAGTCAAAAATTGGCCGGAGGGGTGGAACTGGCGGTGGGGCAGGATAAAATATGGGTTCACCCCTCGGAAGACCTTAAAAAAGGAAAAGCTCTGCAGGGACTTACCCGTACCTTGATCGCCAACATGGTAAAAGGGGTAAGTCAGGGGTTTGAGCGAGTGCTGGAAATTAATGGCGTAGGCTACCGGGTGGAGTTACAGGGGAGTGCTTTAAATTTCAACCTTGGATATTCCCATCCAATTCGGTTTCCCCTCCCCGAAGGGATTAAAGCGGATGTGGAACGTCAGAATCGCATTACCTTGAGGGGGTCGGACAAGCATCTGTTGGGATTGACGGCAGCAAAAATTCGCGGCCTCCGTCCCCCGGAGCCATACGGGGGAAAAGGGATCAAGTATGCGGAAGAGGTCATCCGGCGCAAAGCTGGCAAGACCGCCGCGGGATAAATTATTTTATAGGACGCAGATAAACGCAGATTTTCAGGATATATATAAAAAGAATTTTTATCTGTTTTTTCTGCGTCAACCCGTGTCCAATAAAAAGGAAAACAGGCGTGTTAAGAAAAGAGAAAGAGACAGCGCGCAGGCGAAGAAAGAAACGAGTAAGTTCGAAAGTACGGGGCACCCCGGAGCGCCCCCGGCTCTGTGTATTTAAAAGTTCCCGGCATATTTACGCGCAGCTAATCGATGATTTACGGGGGCAAACCTTGGTCGCAGCTTCTTCGCAAGATTCGGAGTTGCGGGGAATAGAACGGGGCAGGAAAAAAGTGGAAATAGCTCGGCGAGTCGGTACTTTGATTGCCGCCAAGGCCTTGGCCAAGCAGGTTCAGAAAGTTGTTTTCGACCGCAATGGGTTTTTATACCACGGTCGGGTGAAGGCCTTGGCCGATGCGGCGCGTGAGCAAGGGTTAGATTTTTAAATAGCTAAGGGAGGAAGTTCATTGACGCAAATTAACCCAGAAGAACTTGAACTTGTCGACCGCGTAGTCCATATTAACCGCGTTGCCAAAGTCGTCAAAGGTGGTAGACGATTTAGCTTCAGCGCCCTGGTCGTGGTGGGGAATGGCAAGGGAGTTGTCGGTTTCGGGTTGGGCAAGGCGAACGAAGTTCCCGAAGCGATTCGCAAAGGAATTGACCAAGCCAAAAGGAACTTAATTGAAGTTCCCCTTGTCCGGGGTTCAATTTTCTACGAAGTGGTCGGACGGTTTGGGGCAGCTCGCGTACTTTTAAAACCCGCCTCCGAAGGAACAGGGGTGATTGCCGGAGGAGCGGTAAGAGCGGTGCTGGAGTCAGCCGGAATCGTCAACATATTAACGAAATGCCTGGGTTCGCGAAATCCCCATAATGTGATTAAGGCAACCATTGAAGGTCTGAGCATGCTGAAGACGCCCGAGGTCATCGCAGCCAAACGAGGGAAAGTAGTTGCCGAGATCCTTTAGCCCCGCGGGCGATTCATGGGCAACGCCAGAAGCAGATACGCAACCTTCTGGGAAGGATGGAATATGGAAGAAAAAGTAATCCAGGTGCAATTGGTGCGGAGCGGAATCAGCCAACCAGAAACCCAGCGTAAGACCTTGAGAGGCTTGGGTTTGACGAAGCTGCAAAGAACAGTAAAGCTTAAAGATAAACCAGCCATCCGGGGAATGATCCGTAAAGTTTTTCATTTAGTGCGAGTTATCGAAAGTTGAAGGATCGAAAGATGAAGCTGAACAATTTAAAGCCTCCGCAAGGAGCCACAAAAAAGAAGAAGAGAATCGGGCGAGGGGATGGATCGGGACATGGAGGAACTTCCACCCGCGGCCATAAAGGTCTGAAAGCTCGTTCTGGCGGAAAAGTTTCCCGAGGGTTTGAGGGAGGCCAGATGCCGATGAAGCGGCGCCTTCCCAAACGCGGTTTCAAGAATCCCTTCCGTAAAGAATACACCATTGTTAACCTTCGAGATTTGGCCCGTTTTCCAGCCGGAACAGTAGTGGATGTTGCCGCTCTGGTAGCTTCGGGATTGGTAAAAAAGGTTCAATGGGGAGTAAAGGTATTAGGCGAAGGGTCCATTGCCTATCCTTTGACCGTGCGCGCGCATCATTTCAGCTTAGCCGCGAAGAATAAGATTGAGACTGCTGGAGGAAAGACGGAGGTTCTCTAAAGGTTGTTCCAGGGATTCCAGAATATTCCTAAAATTCCGGAGCTGAAGCGCCGGATCATTATCACGCTCCTGCTGTTGGCGGTTTACCGCATCGGGGTGCATGTTCCCACGCCGGGCATCGATGCCGCAGCTTTATCGGCCTTCTTCGCCCAGGCCAAAGGAACTCTCTTTAGCTTTATCGATATGTTTTCGGGAGGGGCCTTCGAGCGGCTCTCGGTATTCGCCCTGGGCATCATGCCGTATATCAGTTCGTCGATCATCTTGCAGCTCCTTACTGTGGTCGTTCCTCACTTGGAAAGGCTTTCCAAGGAAGGAGAGGCAGGGCGAAAAAAAATTACCCAATACACCCGGTATGGCACAGTCCTTTTAAGCCTGATCCAAGGATTTGGCATCAGTGTTGGATTAGAACGGATGACCGGGCCGGGCGGAGAGTTGGTGGTCATGGATCCGGGGTGGGCCTTCCGTTTGATGACCATGATTACCTTGACGGCCGGTACAGCTTTTATCATGTGGTTGGGGGAGCAGATTACCGAAAGAGGAATTGGCAATGGGATTTCTCTGATCATTTTTGCTGGCATCATAGCCCGCCTGCCTACCGCGATCAGCAATAGCGCCCGCCTGATCCGCACGGGTGAGATGGGTATCCTGATCACCCTTTTCTTGATCGTTCTGATGGTAGCAGTGGTCGGGGCGATTATTTACGTGGAAAGGGGGCAACGGCGGATTCCTGTCCAATATGCCAAGCGCATCGTCGGCCGAAGAATGTATGGGGGACAGAGTACCCATCTGCCCTTGAAGGTCAATACCGCCGGAGTCATTCCTCCTATTTTTGCTTCTTCCATTATTATGTTTCCGGCGACCATTGCCAGTTTCGTGGACCACCCGTGGATGAAGGCCGTTTCTGCCCAACTCGCGCCCGGATCCTTGATCTATGAGCTCATCTATGTGGGCTTCATCTTTTTCTTCTGCTATTTTTACACTGCTGTTACCTTTAACCCCACGGATGTGGCCGACAATATGCGCAAATATGGCGGATACATCCCGGGATTACGCCCCGGCCAGAAAACGGCAGAATTCGTGGACCGCGTTTTAACCCGGCTCACTTTCAGCGGAGCGGTTTATGTATCGGCCATCTGCGTTCTACCTTCCATCCTGATCACCAATTTTTACGTGCCGTTCTATTTCGGGGGAACAGCCTTGTTAATCGTTGTGGGAGTGGCTTTGGATACGGTAGGGCAGATCGAGTCCCACATGTTGATGCGCCATTATGAAGGGTTCATGAAACGGGGGCGGATCAAGGGGAGAAGATAGGGGGAGAGATGAGTTCGTTGCCGCCTCTTCCGGAAGATGAAAGAATCATCTTGAAATCTCCGCAAGAAATCGAAAAAATGCGGCGCAGCAATCAGATTGTAGCGGAGATTTTGGCGGAGATGAAAACATCGGCTCGGCCCGGGGTCACAACGCGGGAATTGGATGAGTTGGCCGAGGCCCTGCTGGCCAAGCGGAAAGCCCACTCGGCCTTTAAGGGATATAACGGATACCCGGCGGCCCTATGTACCTCGGTAAATGAAGAAGTCGTACACGGGATTCCCTCGAATCGAGTTCTGAAGGAAGGAGACATTCTGAGCTTAGATTTCGGGGCCATCTATGATGGCTTTTATGGGGATGCCGCCATAACCTTACCCATCGGAAGTATTTCAACAGAGGCTGAGCAATTGCTGCGGGTAACGGAGGAGGCTTTGTATCTAGCCATCGAGCAGGTCCGGCCAGAAAATCGCCTCATGGATATATCCGCCGCGATTCAGAGGCATGTAGAATCCCATGGTTTTTCGGTTGTGCGAGATTTTGTTGGACATGGGATTGGCAAGCATTTACATGAAAAACCCCAGGTCCCCAATTTTGGAATTCCCGGGCGCGGGGTACGCCTGAAGCCCGGGATGACCCTGGCCATTGAGCCCATGATCAACGCCGGAGGTTGCGAAGTGATGATTCGAGAAGACGGATGGACGGCGGTAACGAAAGACAGAAGTCTTTCGGCTCACTTTGAACATTCCGTAGCCGTAACGGAGAATGGGCCGGCCATTTTAAGCAAACTTTGAATTGGCCAAGATACAACCCCCAAGGGTGAAGGCCCTTTGGCTTAAGGAATAATCGGAGATGTCCAAAGAAGACGTCATTGAGGTCGGAGGAACGGTGATCGAAACCCTCCCCAACGCCATGTTTCGGGTAGAGTTGGAAAACGGTCACCGCGTGCTGGCGCACATCTCCGGCAAGATGCGCATGCATTTCATAAAAATATTAGCTGGTGATAAGGTGACAGTGGAACTTTCCCCTTACGACCTCAACCGGGGGCGGATTATTTACCGGGCGAAGTAAGACGGGTTTCCCCGGTTGGAACAAAGGCGGGATTCCAAGGGGACTCGGGTAAGAGAATCGGATGGCCAAACAAAGGAACCAGTCACCGAGGGCCATGGGAAGGAAAGAAAGATGAAAGTAAAGGCTTCCGTGCGGCGAATATGTGAAAAATGTAAGGTCGTAAAACGGAAAGGCGTCGTGCGGGTGATCTGCCAGAATACCCGGCACAAACAAAGGCAAGGGTAAGAAGAAAGGAAAAAGGAGGTAGGTGTGGCGCGCATTGCAGGAATTGATCTTCCCCGAAATAAAATTGTAGAAATTGCTCTGACCTACATTCACGGCATCGGCCGCTCTACGGCTCGCAAGCTTTTAGAACAAGCCCAGGTTGACTTTCAACGCAAGACAGACCAATTGACCGACGTAGAAGTAGCGAAAATCCGTGAGGTCATCGACAAGAGCAACTTGAAAATCGAAGGGGATTTGCGGCGAGAAGTTTCCATGAACATCAAACGACTGATGGACTTGGGGGCTTACCGGGGTCTTCGCCATCGACGCTCGTTGCCTGTGCGAGGCCAGCGCACCCATACCAATGCCCGCACCCGGAAAGGACCTCGGCGCCTGATGGGCGGGAAGAAGAGATAGATAAAGGAGGAAGAATGCCGCCAGTAAAGAGTTCAGGGGCGAAAAAGAAGGAGCGGCGGAATATTCAGAACGGCGTCGCCCATATCCAATCTACTTTTAATAATACGATCGTGACGATTACCGACGTGAGTGGAAATGTCATTGCCTGGGCTAGTGCGGGTAGCGTGGGGTTTAAGGGGTCGCGCAAGAGTACTCCTTTTGCCGCCCAACTTGCCGCCGAACAGGCCGCCAAAAGAGCAATGGAGCAAGGAGTGAAGACCATCGAAATCTACGTCAAAGGCCCGGGGGCAGGACGCGAAGCAGCTTTACGGTCTTTGCAGGCTGCGGGATTTCGAATCGACCTCATCCGGGATGTCACTCCCATCCCTCACAATGGATGTCGGCCGCCCAAGAGACGGCGGGTGTGAACCCCGAAAGGGGATGGACATAAAAGAGGAGGCCTACTTTGGCGCGATATATTGAGTCGGGTTGCCGGTTATGCCGGCGGGAGAATTTGAAACTTTTCTTAAAAGGGGACCGGTGTTATTCCGATAAATGCGCGTTCGAACGGCGGAGTTACCCGCCGGGACAGCATGGTCAAGGCCGATCAAAATTTTCCAGTTACGGCGTTCAGCTGCGGGAAAAGCAAAAAGTCAAGCGCATGTATGGTTTGGTTGAAAAACAGTTTCGGAATTTTTTCGCCAAGGCGGAAAGACAAAAAGGGATTACCGGAACCAACCTCCTCATTCTTTTAGAGAGGCGCTTAGACAATATGATCTACCGTCTGGGGTTTGCCAACTCGCGGAATGAAGCCCGTCAATTGGTTCAACACAATCACTTTAACATCAACGGGCGTAAAGTGAACATTCCTTCCTATTTAGTCAAAATCGGAGATGTAATTGAATTGAGGGAAAAGAGTCAAAAGAGTGCCAAGGTGAACGATTCATTGGAGGGAGTGGCCAGGCGGGGTGTTCCCTCTTGGTTGGAGCTGGATAAGGAGCATTACCGGGGGCGGATTTTGACTTTACCCAGCCGTGAGGATTTGACCATGCCCATCAAAGAACAATTGATCGTGGAGCTTTATTCTAAATAACCCTTCGATGATTTCAGTCGAATTCGAGATCAAGGAGTTCATACCTATGTATAGAAATTGGCAAACCCTGATAAAACCGAAGGCCATTGAAGCAGAACAGGAAACCCTCAGCCCCACCTACGGACGTTTTCATGTTGAGCCTCTGGAACGCGGGTTTGGCATCACCATCGGAAATTCCTTGCGCCGAATTCTGCTCTCTTTCCTTCAGGGAGCGGCCATTACAGCCGTGCGCATCAAAGGGGTTCTACATGAATTTTCCACCCTTCCCGGAGTTCGCGAGGACGTTACCGATATCATTCTGAACATAAAAGAAATATTGGTTAAACTTCACTCCGATGGCCCGGAAACCCTACGGTTGAAGGCCAACAAATCCGGAGCGGTGAAAGCCCAGGATATCCAGGCAAGTGCCAACGTGCAAATTTTAAACCCGACCCATCCCCTAGCTACGCTCTCCGAAGATGGAGAATTAGAAATCGAGATGGTGGTCAAGCGGGGCAGGGGATATGTACCGGCCGAACGGAATCGGGAAGAAGGGCAGCCTATCGGCACAATTCCCGTTGATGCTCTTTTTTCCCCGGTTCGCAAAGTAAATTACACGGTTACTCATTCTCGGGTAGGCCAGATTACGGATTATGATCGCCTCACCCTGGAGATTTGGACCAATGGAGGATTAGCCCCTGCGGACGCCATTGGCTACGCCGCCAAAATTCTGAAAGATCAGGTCAGTGTATTTATTAATTTCGATGAAGGAGATGCCGTTCCCAGACCACCCGAGGTGGAAGAGGCCTCCAAACTCAATGAAAATCTGTTCAAGAGTGTGGATGAACTTGAACTTTCTGTGCGTTCCGCCAATTGTCTGAAGAATGCCGACATCCGATTCATTGGGGATCTGGTGCAAAAGACAGAGGCGGAAATGCTGAAAACCAAAAATTTTGGTAGAAAGTCTTTGAATGAGATCAAGGAGATTCTTACGGAAATGGGATTGAACTTAGGGATGAAGTTGGAAAATTGGCCTCCTTCCGAAATGCAGAAGCCGGAAAAAGAAGCCTAAAGAAGGAACGTTAAAATGCGTCATCGAATTGCTGGAAGAAAATTGGGCCGGACCACAAGCCACCGTTGGGCCATGCTTCGCAACTTGGTTACTTCCCTGTTAGAGCATGAGAAAGTAAAAACGACAGATGCCAAAGCCAAAGAGCTTCGCCCTTTGGCTGAAAAAATGATCGGACTGGGGAAAAGAGGCGACCTTCATGCCCGGCGCCAGGTTTTAACGCTTGTGCGCAACGCCGAAGTAGTCCGCAAGTTATTTGATACGATTTCCCCGCGTTATCAGTCCCGCAATGGAGGGTATACCCGGATCGTTAAATTGGGTTTTCGGCCGGGGGATGGCGCGCCGGTATCTATCGTGGAATTGGTTGCTGAAGGTAAGGAAGCCAAGAGCCTGAAAAAACGCAGGGTGGGCAAAAGACGCCGCAAAGAAAAAGAGCCGACCGAGACAGCGAAACCGGAAGCTCCGGTTTCCAAGCCGTAAAAAAGGAGAGAAAAAAGGGCAAGACTTGGTCTTGCCCTTTTTTTTATGGAAAAAAGATGATCGAGGTCCGCGAGGCTACTTTTTATTATCCCTGCCGCAAAGGTTCGCCGCAGCTCTTATTTGAGGGGTTCAATCTTTTGATTCCCCAGGGGAGCTATGTAGCTCTGATGGGCCCGAACGGGGCTGGAAAGAGCACCCTGGGGAAAATGATCAAAGGGTTGCTCTCCCCCTCTTCCGGCCAGGTTTTCATCGGCGGCCAACCCTTGAGGCCGGGGGAAATTTCACCTCGAGTGGGGTACGTTTTTTCCAACGCGGAAAATCAGATCGTTGCCTCCGTGGTGGAAGAAGACGTGGCCTTTGCTTTGGAAAATAGAGGAGTGGACCCTTCCATCATGGCCCGGCGCGTCCAGGATAGCCTGCGGTTAGTAGATATGGAGGATTACCGCTTTCATCCTCCCCATCTCCTATCCGGTGGGCAGCAACAAAAAGTGGTTTTGGCCGGGGTGTTGGCTATGGAGAGCGAAATTCTGGTCCTGGATGAGCCCACTTCTATGTTAGATTTACAGGATCGCCAAGAGATTCTGGATCTTTTCGCCAAAATCCATGGCCAAGGAGGAAGAACCATCCTTCATATTACGCATTCTTTCGAAGAGGCTCTAAGAGCTCAAGAATTTTTATATCTCGATAATGGTCGTGTTTCCTTTTTCGGAACGTGGAACGACTTTTTTGATAGGGGTCTATTGGATAATGCGATGAGAATAGCACTTCCCCCCATTTTGGAACTTATCCAAGAGTTGCGCGAGCGGGGACATTTGATTCCTAATGCTGTACGTTCCCTGGATGAGCTGAGGGGATTCCTGCTTCGCAATCCGCAATCGTAGCCTCTATCGGATTCTCCTTGACACCTTTGTGAAATCATACATATAATTTTCCAAGAACCTTAAGGAACTCGAAGAAAATCTTTTCAAGCGGCCGTTACCGCTTGAAGAAAGGAGGCGAAAAATGCCTGAACAAAAAGTGGGAGAAGTGATAAAGTTCTTTTCCAAGGCCAGCGTTGCGGCAATCAAGGTTACGGAGGGGACCCTTAAAGTTGGAGACCGGATTAAAATCAAGGGGCATACCACCGATTTTGATGATCAAATTCAGTCCATGCAGATCGAGAACCAGCCCGTGGAGAAAGCGGAAGCCGGGAATTTGATCGGGATCAAAGTAAAAGATCGCGTCCGGGAAAAAGATGTAGTCTGGAAAATCGTGGAATAAGGAGAAAAGCATTCCGCAGCCCATCATTTTGGTCGAAAGGCTAAGCCATATTTACAATCAGAGAACTCCTTTGGAAAAAAAAGCCTTGGAGGAGGTTTCCCTGCAGATTGAAGAAGGGGAATGTGTGGGGATTGTAGGGGAGACGGGTTCAGGGAAAACTACGCTGGTGCAGCATTTAAACGGGTTATTAAAACCTTCTTCAGGGAAGATATGGGTGGAAGGGGTGGAAATTAGCCAGGCCGGAACCTCCTGGGTTAAGCTGCGGCAACGCGTAGGGCTTGTCTTTCAATATCCGGAACATCAGCTTTTTGAAGAGACCGTTTTTGATGATATTTCCTTCGTTTTACGCCAGCGCAAAATTCTTGCGGCTGAAGAGGTTGAAATGCGGGTGAAGTCGGCCTGTGCGGCCGTGGGCTTGGATTATGAGGTTTTTCGTCGGCGGTCTCCTTTTGAGCTAAGCAGTGGAGAAATGAGACGAGCCGCCTTGGCCGGCATTTTAGTCCAGGAGCCAAGCCTGCTCATTTTGGACGAGCCTACCGTCGGTTTGGATGGACCCAGCAAGAGGGAAATTCTAAGAGAGATTAACCATCTCCACCGTTCCGGAAAAACCGTGGTCATTGTTTCCCACGGGGTGGAAGATCTCCTGAAAATCGTCAACCGGCTGATCGTCTTGGAAGCAGGGAAAGTTTTAACGGCGGGTTCGCCGCCTGAAGTTTTTTCTTTCCTGCTGGAGAACGAAAAACTGACCTTCTTGGTCCCTCCGATTTATCGCTTATGCTGCCACCTTCGTGCGGAAGGATGGGACATTCCTGAAGGAATTTATCGGGTAGAGGAGGCTATACCCGTCTTGGATCATTTCTTGAGAAGGGGATCCGCGGGGGAAAAGGCGATTCCCTTTCCTTCTTCTCAGATGATCTGAAAAACACGGACTGATATTCCTTTTTTGAAGAAGAGAACCATCCTTCTTTCTTAAATTTTTCAAAATTTTTCTTCCTGTCCCTTCCTTTTATCCTTATGGTGGAATTCCGGCGAGGATAAAAACCTTTTTAATTATCGGGATTGAGCTGCCTGATATACGAATTGCTCTGGCGGCGCAAGC
>Ga0180009_10003502_pt1 | contig 17797 bp, 12 predicted proteins | sample OS_PC_MetaG_FD_123537 | JGI IMG/M metagenome (GOLD analysis project Ga0180009, IMG submission 123537) | Groundwater microbial communities from the Aspo Hard Rock Laboratory (HRL) deep subsurface site, Sweden - OS_PC_MetaG | ecosystem: Environmental > Aquatic > Deep subsurface > Groundwater... | reverse complement strand
GGCGTTTGCGGGCGTGGTGATCGTGCTGCGCCCCAATCTCGCCGAACTGGGCGTCGCCGCGCTGTTGCCATTGAATTCGGCGCTGTTTTTCGCGCTGTTGATGATCGCCAACCGGGCCAGCGCAGGGCAGGGCAGCGCGCTGTCGATGCAGGCCTTTGTGGCTGGCGTATGCGCGCCGCTGCTGATTGCCGGGGCGGCGGCGGCAAAGTTTTCGGGCGTCGCGGCGTTTGATTTCGGCTGGCCAAGCTGGGACATCATATTGCGCTGCATCCTCGTTGCCTTCACCGCCAGCACCGCGCACTGGCTGGTCTATCTGGGCGCAGCGCGCGCAGGCGCGGCGGCGATTGCACCTGCAAGCTATGTCCAGATGCTGGTGGCGATTACGCTGGGCTGGTGGTGGTTCGGGGATCGGCCCGACCTGGCAACGCTGGCAGGCGCGGCCCTGATCGTCGGTTCGGGGCTGTATCTGTGGCAGGCCGGAAAATCGCAGCAGCCCGCCTGATCGGGGGGCTTGCTGTTAATCGGCTTGCGGTTAGAGCGTGAGACATCGGACAACAGGGACAGTCAGGCAATGTGCGGCATTATCGGGATCGTAGGCAAGGCAAGCGTCGCTGATCGGCTGGTCGATGGGCTTAAGCGGATGGAGTATCGCGGCTATGACAGCGCGGGGATCTGCACGCTGCACGATGGCGCGCTGGTGCGCCGCCGTGCGGAAGGGCGGCTGGCCAATCTGGTCACAGTGCTGGCGGGCGATCCTGCACCGGGCAATGTCGGCATTGCCCACACCCGCTGGGCCACCCACGGCGCGCCCAATGCCACCAACGCCCATCCGCACGCCACCGGCGAAGTTGCGATCGTCCACAATGGCATCATCGAAAATTTCAAGGAACTGCGCGCCGAACTCGCGGCCAATGGCCGGGTGTTCGAAAGCGAGACCGATAGCGAGGTGGTCGCTCACCTGATTTCTGCCGAGATTGAGCGCGGGGCCGATCCTGAAGAGGCGGTGCGCGAGGTGTTGCCGCGGCTGCGCGGCGCGTTTGCGCTGGCGATTGCGTTCCGTTCGCATCCCGATCTGCTGATCGGCGCGCGGCTCGGTTCGCCGCTGGTGCTGGGCTATGGCCCTGAAGGCGCGGAGGCGGAGATGTATCTGGGATCAGACGCGCTGGCGCTTGCCCCCCTGACCCAGCGCATCACCTATCTTGAAGAAGGCGACTGGGTGGTGCTGCGGCGTGAGGCTGCGCAAATCTACGATCTGGAGAACAACCCCGTAACGCGCGAAATCCGCGAATCGGGCGCATCGGCGGCGGCGGTGGAGAAGGGCAATTACCGCCACTTTATGCAGAAAGAGATTTACGAGCAGCCCACCGTGGTGGCGCAGACGCTCGCATCCTATCTGCGCCGCTCGGATAATTCGGTAGCCTTGCCGCAGATCGATTTCGACCTGTCGGCCATCCGCCGCCTGACCATCGTCGCCTGCGGCACATCCTTTTATGCCGGGATGGTGGCGAAATACTGGTTTGAACAATTCGCCCGCGTGCCGGTCGATATCGATGTCGCGTCAGAGTTCCGCTACCGCCAGCCGGTGTTGGAGGAAGGCGGCCTCGCGCTGTTTATCTCGCAGAGCGGGGAGACCGCCGATACGCTCGCCGCGCTGCGTCATTGCAAGGCCGCCGGGCAGACCATCGCGGTGGTGGTCAACGTGCCGACCAGCACCATGGCGCGCGAGGCTGATCTGCTGCTGCCAACCCATGCCGGGCCGGAAATCGGGGTGGCATCGACCAAGGCGTTCACCTGCCAGTTGGCCGTGCTTGCCGCATTGGCCGCACATATGGCGGTGAAAAAGGGGCGTCTGTCGCGCGGCGAAGAGGCCGAAATCGTGCGCCACCTGCTCGAAGCGCCTGCTGCGCTCAACGCCGCGCTCGATCATGATGACGATATTGCCGCGATGGCGCACCTGATCGCCCCGGCGCGCGACGTGCTTTATCTGGGGCGCGGGCAGGATTATCCGCTGGCGCTGGAAGGCGCGCTGAAATTAAAGGAAATCAGCTATATCCACGCCGAAGGCTATGCCGCAGGCGAGATGAAGCATGGGCCGATCGCGCTGATCGACGATGCCGTGCCGGTGGTGGTGATCGCGCCATCGGGCCCGCTGTTTGAAAAGACCGTGTCGAACATGGAAGAAGTGCGCGCACGCGGCGGGCAGGTGGTGCTGATTTCCGACGCGCAAGGCCTTGAAGCGGCGGGCGAGGGCTGCATCGCGACCATCGAAATGCCGGTGGTCCACCCGCTGATTGCGCCGCTGGTCTATGCCATTCCGGTGCAATTGCTGGCCTATCACGTCGCCGTGGTCAAAGGCACCGATGTCGATCAGCCGCGCAACCTCGCCAAATCGGTGACGGTCGAATAAACAGCACTATCGCCATTGGGCTATCATCCTAACTTTACCGCACTCTAACCTTTGATGGTTATGGGCGGGGCTGTGAAGGAACCTCTCGCCTCTTCTGCCCCGGTGCATCCGGCCCAAATGCCGATTGCGGACGTGCTCGGCTTTTCGGACAGGGGCGATGTGGACTGGGCGCGTCTGCGCGGTCTGCAGTATTCGGCGCTGGCAAAGCTGGCCTTCTACCGGATCATCATGCAGAGCCTGCTGGCCTTGTTCGTGTTCCAGATTTATGGGCGATCGGTTGGTGCGCTGGGTCTGTGCATCTGGATGGTGATGCTCGCGGTGGTTCATATCCGCGGATACAGGATCGATGTATCGCTGGTCGATACCCAGCGGCGGCGGATCACCCGTTCCGAATTGTCGCGACAGGCGACCACGCCGATCATGTCGGGCTGCCTTTGGGCAGGCGCAATGGTGATCTTCCCGTTCTTCGGTTCTCAGGGCGACCTGATGGCGATGCTGATGGTGGTCGCGCTGATGATGGCGGTGTCGGTATTTTTCTACACCGCCGCCCCGGTCGGGATTGTCGGCTTTATCGCGATTGTCGGCCTTGGGGCGGTGCTCCAGCTCGGGCTTGCAGGATACTGGATGGCCATGACGGCGATGCTGCTGTTCACCGTGGCGGCGATCCTCGGCACGGTCGAGGTGGGCCGGACATACCTCACCGCGCGCTTGGCCGAGGCGATGGTGGCCGAAAAGGAAGAGGTTGTTTCGCTGCTGCTGCGCGAGTTCGAAGAGAACGAGGCTGACTGGCTGTGGGAAATCGACCCCGCCAGGCGTCTGCGTTCGGTCAGTCCGCGCTTCGCCTTTGCGCTTGGCCGGTCGCAGGCCGACATCGAAGGGCGACCGTTGCTGGAAATGATCGCGGGCAACAAGTGGCAAAGCGGCCAGTTTCCTGCCAGCCTGCACGATCTTGCCGAGCACCTGAAGAATCGCCAATATTTCTCGAACCTTATCGTTCAGGTTTCGATTATGGGCGAAGAGCGGTGGTGGGAACTTTCCGGCACGCCGATGCGTAACGAACATGGCCACTTCACCGGCTTTCGCGGGGTTGGCTCTGACGTGACCGAGCAGCGCAATTCGTCCGACAAGATTGCCTATCTTGCGCGCTATGACACGCTGACGCAGCTGCCCAATCGCCTGCAACTGACCGAGGCGATGGCCGAGGCGCTGCGTCATTCCGATCAGTGGCGTTCGCGCTGCGCGCTGCTGATGATCGACCTTGACCGGTTCAAGGCAGTCAATGATTCGCTTGGCCATCTCATCGGTGACAAGCTGTTGGCGCAAGTATCCGCGCGGCTGCAATCGCTGATGAGCGAGAACGAAATGTGCGGGCGGCTGGGCGGTGATGAATTCGCGGTGGTGGTGCGCGATATTGCCGCGTCTGGCGAGGTGCGAGAACTCGCGCGGCGCGTGATCGACCGGCTTAGCGAACCTTACCAGGTTGACCATCACACGCTTTATATTGGCGCCAGCATCGGTTCGGCTGAAGGGCCGCGCGATGGTCGCAGCGTCGAAGACCTGATGCGTAATGCTGACCTTGCGCTTTATCGTGCAAAGGACGTGGGCGGCGGTGAGCATTGCGGCTTCGAACCGATATTCCATGCGTCTGCGGAGGAACGCCGCCAATTGGAGGCTTCGCTACGCGGCGCACTGGGCGGCAACGAACTGGAGTTGCATTATCAACCCGTCGTCGATGCCCGCAGCGAAGACATTGTGAGTTTCGAGGCGTTGGTGCGTTGGAACAGCGCCGATCACGGATTTGTCAGCCCCGGCAAGTTCATCCCCGTGGCCGAAGACACCCGTTTGATCCTGCCGATTGGCAAATGGGTGATGCGCAAGGCCTGCGAAGAGGCGCGCAGCTGGCCCGATCATATCAAGGTCAATGTCAACGTTTCGCCTGAACAGTTGCTGGATCCCGGTTTCCACGCCGAGGTGGTTGAGGCGCTAGCCGCGAGCGGTCTCAGGCCCGAGCGGCTGGAGGTGGAAGTCACCGAGAGCATTTTCCTGCGCGATGCCAGCGTTGCGCGTAATGCGCTTGAACAGGTGATGGCGCTGGGCTGTTCGGTGGCGCTCGACGATTTCGGGACTGGCTATTCCTCGCTCGGCTATCTGCGCAAGTTGCGGTTTTCGACGATCAAGGTTGACCGGACATTTGTCCAGGGTGCAGCGCAGGGAAGCGCCGAAAGTCTGGCAATCATCAACGCCGTGGTGGCCATGGCGCGGAGCCTTGACATGACGACCACCGCCGAAGGGGTGGAGACTGCCGAAGAAGCGGAATTGATCCGCAACCTTGGTTGCGACAAGATTCAGGGATATTACTTCGGACGCCCCATGGCAGCCAATGACGCGCGCAAGTTGTTCGGCCTCGCCCGCGCCGAACGCGCCTGAAACCGACCCGCTATCAGGCGCTGGCTAGCGCTGCAAAAACACTTTCGAACAGCCGCCGACCATCTGATCCACCCAGCGCCGAAACCGCCGCTGGCTCAATCGCGCGTTCGGGATGCGGCATCATGCCCAGCACCCGGCCATTGGCGCTCAGCACTCCGGCGATGTCGCGCGCTGATCCATTGCACGCTTCGGCGTAGCGAAATGCCACGCGGCCTTCGCCTTCCAGCCGGTCAAGCGTTTCGGCATCGGCGAAGTAATTGCCATCATGATGGGCGACCGGGATGCGGATTTGCTCGCCCGGAACATAGGCTGAGGTGAACAGCGAGCTGGTGTTCTCGACCGTCAGGGCTACCGTGCGGCAGATGAACCTCTGTCCGGCATTGCGCAACAATGCGCCCGGCAGCAGCCGCGCTTCGGTCAAGACCTGAAAGCCATTGCACACGCCCAGCACCGGCACCCCGCGCGAAGCTGCGGCCACCACCGCGCGCATGATCGGGCTGGTCGCGGCCATCGCGCCCGATCGCAGGTAATCGCCGTAGGAAAAACCGCCGGGCAAGGCGATCAGATCAAGCCGTTCGGGCAGTTCGGCGTCGCCATGCCAGACGCGAATGGCCGGCGCGCCCGATATCTGTTCCAGCGCCACTGCCATGTCACGATCGCAGTTGGAGCCGGGGAAGGTGATGACAGCAGCCCGGAACGCCATCAGCGCGTCCCTTCGGGCTCGCCCAGGCCCTCAATCGTGAAGCTTTCGATCACTGTGTTGGCGAGCAGTTTTTCGCACATCGCGGTCAGCGCGGTGTGGTCGGTGCCGTTTGCCACATCGAGTTCGATCAACCGGCCGATCCGCACATCCTCGACCCCGGCAAAGCCCAGTCCTTCAAGCGCATGATGTACCGCGCGGCCCTGCGGATCGAGGACGCCGGGTTTCAATCGGACGAGAACGCGCACTTGCATGGATGCTTACTCCATCTTCACGGGCGATGAGCCGGGGAAACTAGGTGGGGCCGCTATAGCGCGCCCGCCTGCGCGTGCAATCGCGCTGATCGGACTTCTGCACGGCATGGGCAGGTCACATTTGTCGTAAAGCAGTCATAAAATCGACGGAATTGTAACTTTGATGCAACAACCGTCAGGATTTTGCCCTGAAACCACCGGTTGCCCGCCTATAGATGCGGCGCTGCCTCGTGCGAATCGCGCAAAAATGCCACCGGCCTTGATGCACCCATTATCCATCTCATCCGATCAGGGGGTTTGTCTGATGTCTCACCGCTTTTCTTCCTTCCGTGCTGCATGCGCCGGTTCGACCATCCTAGCTGCTGCTGCGTTTGGCTTTGTTGCTCCTGCGGCCGCGCAGGATGGCGAGGCCGCTTCGGACAATGATGGCCAGCTTGCCACCATCATTGTTACCGCCAACCGCCGCGAGCAAAACATGCAGGATGTGCCGGTTTCAGCCGACATTCTGGATCAGGAACGCCTTGGCGCGATCTTCAGTGGGGCGGGGGACATTACCGCGCTGGCTGGCACCTCACCGGGGCTTAACGTTGAAAGTTCGAATGGCCGGATCGCGCCGCGGTTCTATATTCGCGGACTTGGTAACACCGATTTCGATCTTGCCGCATCGCAGCCGGTTTCGGTGCTGCTTGATGACGTTGTGCTCGAAAACGTGACGCTGAAAAGCTTCCCGGTATTCGATGTTGAGCGGGTCGAAGTGCTGCGCGGGCCGCAGGGCACGCTGTTTGGTCGCAATACCCCGGCGGGGATCGTGAAGATCGATTCGATCAAGCCATCGTTCGAAAATGATGTCCGCGCATCGGCAAGTTATGGCCGCTATGACACGGTCTCGTTCAATGCTGCGCTGGGCGGGCCGCTGGTGGAAGATGTGCTGGCGTTCCGCGTTGCATTGCAATCGCAAAGCCGCAACGACTGGATCGATAACGGCTTTACCGGAGAGAATAACGCGCTGGGCGGCTATCACGATTTCGCGGTGCGCGGGCAGTTGCTGTTCACGCCCACTGAACGTGCGAGCGTGCTGGCGTCGATCAATGTCCGCGATCTGGATGGTTCGTCAACCATCTTCCGCGCCAACGTGCTTGGCCCCGGCAATAATGATCTCAATGAAAACTTCATTCGGGACACCGTGTTTTTCGATGCTGGCGGCGGTAATGTTGCTGAATATGAACAATTCGGCGCCACGGTCACCGCATCCTATGAATTTGACGGCGCAACGCTGACCTCGATCACCAGCCACTGGACCAGCGAAGGTTCCAGCCGGGGCGATGTTGACGGCGGGTTTGGCGCGTCGTTCCTACCTGTCATGGGGCCGGGATTTATTCCGTTCCCGTCTGATACGCAGGATTCGCTCGATCTTGACCAGACCACCCAGGAAATCCGCCTGGCTTCGAACGGTGGCGGGCCGCTCGACTGGCAGTTTGGAGGGTTCTATTTCGACAGTGATTTCGATGTCACCACCATCGGGTTTGATTTCCCGCCGCCGGTCACCGTCAACCACACCAACGAAGCCTGGGCGCTGTTCGGCCAGCTATCTTATCAGCTAACCGAAACCCTGCGCGTTACCGGCGGTCTGCGCTATACCGACGATGAAAAGGATTTCTTCGTGCGCGACGGTGCGCCGCCGCAGCCGGTTAGTGTGGGGGATGAACAGCTTGACTGGGATATCAGCCTGTTTGCCGATGTATCAGATGATGCCAGCGTCTATGCCAAGGTCGCCAATTCATTCCGGGGGCCGACCATTCAGGGCCGCGACGTCGCGTTTTTCGCTGCGCCTTCGGTGGCACAATCGGAAAACATCACATCCTACGAAGTCGGCTTCAAAAGTGAGTTGGCTGATCGCCGGGTGCGCCTCAACGGGGCGGCGTTTTACTACACTGTCGATGACCCGCAGTTCACCGCTGTGGGCGGGGCGGGGAACCTCGTCCAGTTACTCAATGCCAACAAGGGCGAAGCCTGGGGCTTTGAATTTGACAGTGCGGTTCAGATCACTCCCGAATTTCTCGTGACGCTGGGGCTGGCTTACAACAATACCGAGATCAAGGATGAAAACCTGGCGGTGGGCATTTGTGCGCAGTGCACTGTGACGAACCCGACCGTGGTGATCGGAGGTGCGACCCGCGCGCTGATTGATGGCAACCCGTTCCCCAACGCGCCCGAATGGAGCGGCGATTTCACCGCGCGTTACAGCCTGCCGGTGGGCAACAGCGGAGAGTTCTTCATCTTCACCGACTGGGTATACCTTGGTGATACCAACTTCCTGCTTTTCGAAAGTCTGGAGTTCAACGCCAAGAGCCGGATCGAAGGCGGTCTCAGGATAGGCTATTCGCATGGCAACGGTTTGTGGGAAGTGGCCGCGTTCGCGCGCAACATCACCGGCGAGGCAAACGTTCAGGGCGTGATCGACTTCAACAACAACACCGCCTTCGTCAACGATCCGCGCGTGATCGGCGTGTCGTTGGGGGTGAAGTATTGATCAAGCAAGCCTGAACGGCGCAAGCAATGAAAGAACCGGCAGGGGCGACCTGCCGGTTTTTTCGTATCTGCCGCCTATTCAGCGGGCGCCAGAGCAGGAACGACCAGCAACTCAACCGCACCATCGGGGGTAAGCCATTGGCGCGCTGCCTGATGCAGGTCTTCCGGCGTGATCGCCGCAACCACCTGCGGCACCGCAAGGTAACGATCGAGCCGATCCGGTTCACTCTGCGCGCGCGCGGCAAGGTTGAGCCAGCCGTTCAGATCTTTCAGAACGTTGTTATAATCTTCAAGGAATGGCTTGCGGGCGCGTTCCAATATGTCCGCATCGAGGGGGCGATCCCTGAGGTCGACGATGAGCTGCCGGAGCGCTGCGCGGCTCGGTTCAACCTGATCAGCGGCGACAGAGGCGCTGATCCCGAAAGTGCCGAACCCGGGATAAAAATGGCTTGGATTGGACCCGGCTGAGGGCGAATAGGCCTGCCCCAGTTCCTCACGCAGTCGGTCGGTCAGTTCCAGCCCCACAACCCGCGACAGCAGATCAAGCCGCAGGGTTTCGGCAAGGTCGCTGTCGTCCGTCGTGGGCCAGATCCATTGCAGCACCGCCTGATCGGCCTCACCCCTGTGGGTCAGGATGCGTTGGCCGCGCTGCGCGGTAAAGCCGCGGGTGCGGGCCTCGGTGCGCGGGTTGAACGCAGGTTCGCGCACGGGCAACGCGCCGAGCGTGGCGGCGACCGCTGCGATTGCCTGATCCTCGTCAAAATCGCCGACCAGTGCCAGTTCAATCGCGCCGTTGGCCAGCCGGTCGCCGATTGAGGCCTTCAACTGCGCGTAATCGAGCGCGAAGAATGCGTCTTTGGATTGGAGCGTGAAGCGCGGGTCATTATCCGACAATATCCCGCCAATCGCAGTGGAAAGCGCGCGGCCGGGGGTGGAATCGATTGTCGCAAAATAATTTTCGATACTTTTGCGAAAGCGCTCCTCGCCCTCGCGGCGATAGCCGGGGTCGGTCAATCCGGCCGCCAGCAATTGCAGTTGCAGCAGCAAATCGCGCGGGGTGGTGCCGCCGGATGCGGCGAAGGCATCGGTTTCGCTCGACAGGTTGAACGAAACGCTGCGCCCAGCCAACACGCTGTTCATTTCGTCCTGGCTAAGCTTGCCTAGCCCCCCCGATGCCAACGAACTGGTGAGATAGGTGCGCAGCGGCGCATCCCTCGTATTCATCAGGTCGCCGCCATCGACCGCCAGCGCAAAGCCGATCCGGTCTTTGCGCACATCGGTGTGTTTGAGCGTCAGCCGCACTCCATTGGCAAAGCGGATAAAACGCAGGCCAAGCCGGGGTTCCAGCGTATCTGCCACCACCGTTCCCGGCGTTCCGAAATCGCTGTAATCAAACGCCAGCGGGCCGTTATCCGCAGGTGGCGCAATCGTCAGCGCCATGGCGTCATCAAACGCGGCGCGCAGCGCCTGTTCACCGCCATCGGGCGCGGTGCGGCCTTCAAACCGGATCAGCGGCTGTTCCAGCGCCGCCGCGTCGTCCAGCACCGCCTGCCAAACGGCCTGCGGCGTGATGTCGGGCAGCAATCGCTCAAGCTCAGCCAATTGCCATGCGGGCGTGGTCGGCACCTGCTCGTCACTCACCAGCGCGAGCGCAGCGCCCGCAAACGCATTGTGCCCGCGTGTCGAAGCGGCCTTCACCGCGTTTTCCAGCGCGGCGCGGTAATTGGCGGTCTGTTCGTCAACCTCGGCTTGAGTAAAGCCATAGGTCAGCGCCTGATTGACCGCACGCACCGCTGCCAGCACGCCCTTGCGCCATTCGCCGTCGACGCTGGACACCCTGAGGTTGGTGGCCCGTGCGGCTTCGAAAATGTCGCCCGTGCCAAAGCTGGCGCCGCGAAAAGGTGCATCCTCGCCCCGCGCCAGACGCGCGAGGCGGCGGTTGATGATCGCGTAACCGACCGCGCGCAGGCTCCGTTCGCGGCGGTTGGCGATCGTATCGGGCTGGTCGCGCCACGGGCCAAGACGGCTGATGGTGACGCTTTCGGACAGGGCAGGGTCAAGGTGAATATCGGTGAGGCCCGCGCGGGTCGGGTCCACCGGGCCTGCGGCTGGGGCGGTGGGAGCAGGCGCTGGCTGCCAATCGGCAAAGCGCGCGCGGATAGCAGCCTCGACGTCGGTGACCGCATAATCGCCAACCACCACCACAACGGTATTGGCGGGCGTGTAGGTGCGTTGATACAGTGCACGAAGTTGGTCAGCGGCGGCGTTTTCCAGCACCGCACCCGTGCCAATCGGCAAGCGTTCGGCATAGCGCGCGCCGGGGGCGATGAAGGCGGTGTAGTCTTCGTAATTGCGTTCTTGAAACCCCGCCCGGTCGCGCCGTTCGGCGAGGATCACCCCGCGCTCGCGCTCGACCGCATCGGGCGCGATGGTGAGTTCGCTCGCGGTCTCCCGCATCAGCATCAGCGCGGTGTCCAGCAGCGCCGCATCATTGCGCGGCAGGTTGAGCATGTAAGTGATGTTCTCGAACCCGGTTGAGGCATTGGTGTCCGCGCCGAACGCCAGCCCTTCGCGTTCAAGCAGCTTGACCATCTCGCCTTCGGCAATGTTGGTCGATCCGTTGAAGGCCATGTGTTCGAGGAAATGCGAAAGCCCGCGCTCGCTATCGGTTTCTTCCAGCGAGCCTGAGGCAATCCGCATCCGCACCAGCGCGGTGCCTTCGGGCGTGGCATTGCGCCGGATGACGTAGCGCATACCGTTATCCAGCCGCCCGAATGTATAGTCGGGATCGACTGGCACATCGCTTTGCTCGAATGCCCAGGTGGAGGTGGGTGTGAGGGCCTTGACGGCGGCTTCGGCGGTGATGGCATCTTGCGCCGCGAGCGGGGTGGTGGCGGCAAGCGACGACAGCGCCAGCATCGCGCTGGAAGCAAGGGTGGGAATTCGCATCAATTTCAAGTATCTCTCGCGTCGATCATAAGGGGTATCGAGAGACTAGGGCCTGAAACGCTTCTGTCAGCTTATTTCTGCGGTTTATTTCTTCAGGGGCGGCGTCCCGCGCAACCGGCTGCGGGCGTGTGACAGGTCGAACACCTCGCCCGGGCCGGTATCTTCACCGTTCAGCAGGCCGAGCCGGCGTGCGACTTCGCGGTAGGCCTCTTCCTCGCCGCCAAGGTCGCGGCGGAAGCGATCCTTGTCGAGTTTCTCGCCGGTTGCCATGTCCCACAAGCGGCAACCATCGGGGCTGATTTCATCCGCCAGAATGACGCGGCTGTAATCGCCATCATAAAGCCGCCCGAACTCGAGCTTGAAATCGACCAGACGAATGTCGATCGCGGCAAACATCCCGCACATGAAATCATTGACGCGGATTGCCATCGACGAAATGTCGTGCATTTCTTCAATGCTGGCCCAGTTGAAGCAGGCAATGTGTTCTTCGGCGATCAATGGGTCGCCAAGCGCATCGTCCTTGTAATAATACTCGATCAGCGTGTGCGGCAGCGGTTCGCCTTCTTCGATCCCGAGCCGTTTGCAGATCGACCCTGCGGCGACATTGCGCACCACCACTTCGATCGGGATGATGTCGACCTGCCGGATCAATTGTTCGCGCATGTTGAGGCGGCGGATGAAGTGCGTGGGGATGCCGATATGCGCGAGCCGTGTGAACACATGCTCGCTGATGCGGTTGTTGATCACGCCCTTGCCGTTGATTGTGCCTTTTTTCTCGGCATTGAAGGCGGTCGCATCATCCTTGAAATACTGGATCAGCGTGCCCGGTTCCGGCCCTTCGTAAAGGATTTTGGCCTTGCCTTCGTAGATTTTGGTGCGGCGGGACATGATAATGGAACTCCCAGCTCGGCTCTTGCAGCCAGCGAATGGTGCCCGGGGGCGGATTTGAACCACCGACACGCGGATTTTCAATCCGCTGCTCTACCCCTGAGCTACCCGGGCATTCGCTGCAGCGACGGGTTTTGCAAGCATTGCTTACCCGGCGAGCAAATGAGAGCGGCCCTATGACGAAGGCTGGCTGGCTTGGCAAGAGGGATTTCTCCGCTGTGCGCGGGAATGTTCCCCCTCGATCAATCCTGTTCGCGCCAGTCGTTGGATGCGACCGCTTCCGGGTCGGCGGGCGGGCCGGCGACAGTGTAGGAATCAGAGAACCAGCGCGCCAGATCGCGATCCTTGCAGCGCTGCGAACAGAAGGGGTGGAATGGGTTTTCTTGTGCGCTACCGCTTCGCTGCCCGCGCGCGTGGTTGCGCGGCTTGCGGCAGATCGGGCAGGGTTTGGATGCGGACGTGCTCATGCGTTCAGTAATTGGGCGTGGGCGGCCTCAATGGCAAGGCCGGCATCGGTCGCGATCCGCACTTCGCGCCCGGTGCGCCGGGCCAGCTCGTCGATCCACTCGCCTTTCAGCTTGGCCTTGAGCCCCGGGTGAACCGTCAGCAGCACAGCGCGCCCTGTGCCGCCTTCCGCCGCCAATTCTGCGTGGCGCAGCGCCATGCGCGCCGATGCGCCCAGCCGCGCCGTGGCGAATCGGTGCAGCAGCGATGGCACTTCGAGCCGGGCGACCAGTTGGACAAACCCGAACCCGTTCATCGCCGTGCGTTCATGCGGCCAATCGGCCAGCGCTGTGTCCAGCGCTTCGTCCACCAGGCGGCGTTCCGCCTTTGCGGCCAGTGTCGGAAAATCGATCCCGATATTGCCGCCAAGATCGAACCAGCGAAGCGCGCGGGCAATCGCTGGCACCGCCGCCAACGCCACATCGCGCGCAGATCCGATGCCATCCACGTCGATCACGGTCATCGCCGGGGTCACGCTGACGAGGATTTCGCCGCCGGGAAAATCGAGGCTGGCCGATGATGCGGCGTGCCACACATCCTCCCACAACCCGGCGGGAAAGCGGCGCACCAGGCGGCCTTCGGTGTGCGACGCAGGCGCGGGCGGCATTTCTGCGGCCACCACGCGTGCCTGCGCGCGTTTCAACCGTCCACGCTCGGCCAGGGCGGCGCGGGTGATGATGACCTCCAGCGTTTGCCCTTCGGTCACGCGCGGGGGCAGATGATCGACCAATGCCTCATCGCCATTATTCAGCAACGCCACCCCGCGCCGTGTTCCGGCAAGTTTGGTGATCAGTTTGGCAGTGGAGCGGTCGCCCGCGCGAAGTTCGTCCGGCCATTCCACCCGCGCCGCCAACACGCGCTCGCCTGCGATCAGCAGCGCGCGCCGTTCACCAATGCCGTCTTCGATCAGCCATTCTGGCGCTGTTCGTTCAGCCAATGGAAAATCCTGCCGCTTTCAGCAGCAACCGCGTTTCATACAGTGGCAGGCCCATTACGCCCGAATGGCTGCCCCTGATCCATTCGATCAGTCCCTCGGCTGCGCCTTGAATGGCGTATCCGCCCGCCTTTCCGCGCCATTCATCGCTGGCGAGGTAGGCGGCGATTTCCTCGTGCGAGAGCCGCTTGAAATGCACCACGGTTTCCGAAAGCCGTGTCCGCAAGCCACCATCAGGCCCGCGCAGCACCACGCTGGAGAGCACCTGATGCCGCCGCCCGCTCATCAGCGCAAGACAGACGCGCGCTTCGGCTTCGGTTTCGGTCTTGGGCAGGATCCGCCGCCCGACTGCGACCACGGTATCGCCCGCCAGCACATGGCCGGGTGCGTCCACAGCCAACGCCTTTTCGCGCCCCATGCGCAAGGCATAGGCGCGCGGCAATTCGCCGGGAAGCGGTGTTTCGTCGATGTCGGCAGGCGATACTGCGTCCGGCGTAAGACCAAGCCGCCCGAGCAGCTCGCGCCGACGCGGGGAGGCTGATGCCAGGGTGAGATGAGGCGAGCCCATCCGGGCTGCCAGCCCTTACTGCGGGCCGGGGCCGCCGCGACCCGGCATGAAACGATAAGTGATGCGCGCCTTGGTCAGGTCATAGGGGGTCAGCTCGCAAAGCACTTCGTCACCCACCAGCACACGGATGCGGTTCTTGCGCATCTTGCCCGCCGTGTGGCCGAGCACCTCATGGCCGTTTTCAAGCTCCACCCGGAACATCGCATTGGGCAGCAATTCAACCACGCGCCCGCGCATTTCGAGGAGTTCTTCCTTGGCCATGTAATTCCTTCTTTGGTGTTGCGGCGCACAATACGCCCGTCGATGGGGTAGCGCGCTTTAGCGATGCAGAAGCCAAAAGGGAAGGCTCCTGCGTTAAGCGATCGCACAGGTTTGTTCAGGCAGGGCAACGCATCCACAAACCGGCGGGAATCGTAACAAAGCAGCATACCGAAGCCCGCCGTTGGGCAAATCGCCAAACCCATTGACGTAAAGGGACATAATGAACCTCTCCCGGCTTTCTCGTGCTCTGCTTCGCGCTGGCACGTGTGCTGCCAGTCTTGCTGCGGCGATGCCGCTGCTGGCGAACAGCACTACTGCTGCCCAGCCGCAGCCTGCCGCCGTTCCGCAGGCCGATGATGATGAAATCGAAAGCGCCAGCGGTAATGCTGTTTCAAGCGGAGAGATTATTGTCAGCGGACAGCGTTTGCGCGGGCAGCTGGTGGTCGATCAGGCGCCGCTGCTGCAATTGGATGAGCAGGCGATTGCGGCTGAAGGTGTGACGTCGATCACCGATCTTATCGCGCAGATTAGCGCGCAGACCGGGTCAGCACGCGGTCGCGGAGGCGGACAGCCGGTTATTCTCGTCAACGGCATCCGCATCGGCTCTTTCCGCGAATTCGCCAATTACCCGCCCGAAGCGCTCGCGCGGGTCGAGGTGTTTCCCGAAGAAGTCGCGCAGCGGTTCGGCTTTCCGCCTGATCGCCGGGTGATCAACCTGATCCTCAAGGAAAATTATTCCAACCGTCGGGCCGATCTGGAATTCGAGACACCCTCGCGCGGCGGCTATACCCGCAACGAACAGCAGTTCGGGCTGCTCAAGATTGCCGATGGCGGGCGGATCAACGCCAACATCGAGGTGCAGGATACCTCGCTGCTGACCGAGGACGAGCGTGATATTCGCCAGACCGAAGGTTCGGTCTCCGATATTTCCGGCGATCCTGATCAGGCGCGGTTTCGCGGCCTGTTGGCAGACACTTTTGACCTTGAAGCCAACCTGTCGTGGGCCAAGGCGATCATTGATAGCGGCACATCGCTAAGCGCGAACGTCAATTACGAACGCAATGAAAGCCGCAGTCTCGACGGGCTCAATACCGTGGTGCTGACCGATGATCCCAACCAAGCAGGAATCGTGCGCACCTTTGGTGCAGGCACCCCGCTGGCCCGGCGTTCATCGACTGATACGATTTCGGCTGCCGGTTCGGTGACCCGGCCAGTCAACAGGTTCCGCCTGACGAGCACCTTTGATGGCTCTCTGGCGGAGACTGAGACCGAGATTGACAAGCGGTTCGACACGCAACCGCTTCGCGATGCGGCGCTGGCGGGAACCTTGGCGCTTGATGGGCCGCTGCCCACCAATGCCACCGCCGGGTTCGACGTTGCCCGCAACCGCGTGATCAACGGCCAATCGCTGACCACGCTTGAAGGCCCGCTGGGGGAGCTTCCCGCTGGTGAAGTGCTGGCAACCTTCGATGTCGGGCTGGACTGGCGGCGAATTGAAAGCGCGGATACCCGATCAGCCGTTGATGTTGGCCTGACCCGGCGGCAATTGTCGAGCGGGGCGAACGTGGTGATCCCGATCACCAACCGCCGCACCGGCGTGGCCGATGCGCTCGGCACCTTCACGCTCAACGTGCAGGTCGGGGTTGAGGACTTGAGCGATTTCGGCACGCTGGGCGATTGGAACGCGGGGCTGAACTGGGAGCCATTTGACGGGCTGGCGCTGTCGGCGACCTATATCTGGCGCGAGGTCGCGCCTAGCCTTGGTGCACTGGGCAATCCCACCATCGTCAATTTCAACGTGCCAGTTTTTGATTTTACCCGCGGCGAATCGGTGCTGGCCGATGTCACCACCGGCGGCAACCCTGATCTTCCGGCGGAAACGCAGCGTGACTGGAAGTTTGCGGCCAACTGGCAATTGCCGTTCTGGGACAGCACCCGCCTGACGGTGGAATATATCCGCAACCGTTCGGACGATGTCGTCAGCGGCTTCCCGCAGATCACACCTGAGATCGAGGCGGCGTTCCCCGGACGGGTGACGCGCGACGTCGATGGGCGTCTGATCGCGGTTGACCGGCGTTCGGTCAGCTTTGCCAAAACGCGGGCTGATCGATTGCAGTTCACGTTTTCCACCAGTGGCAGCATCGGCGCGCCTGCGCGTGGAGAGGGAGGCCGAGGCGGCTTCGGCGGCGGCGGCGCGCCTGCGGGCGCACCACAACCGGCACCGCCGCAATCGGGTGCAGGCGCGCCGCCTGCGGGCGCGGCACGCTTTGGCAGCGGCGCTGCGCCGTCGCCCGAACAGCGCGAACAGTTCATGGCATTCCGCGCACGATTATGCGCTGATGACGGGCTGGCCTTTCTGGAAAAGCTGGTCGCCGCGATTGATAGCGGCGCGGATATTTCGGCGGAGTTTCCGGGGATTGACCCGGCACGGCTTCAACCGATGCTGGCGCGGCTGCGCGGAGCGGATGGCGCGGTTGATCCGGCGCGATTGGCCGAATTCCGCACTCGTATTTGCAGCATTGACCCGGCGATGATGGGTGGCGGAGCGCCGGGCGGCGCTCCACAGCAAGCGGCGGCGGGCGGAGGTGCGCCTTCTGGCGGCGGGGCTCCGGCGTTCAATCCGCTGGCGAGGCGGAACTTCGCTGGCTGGCGGTATTTCTTCAACCTCAACCACACCCTCGAACTCGATAACGAAATCCTGATCGCGCCCGGCCTTGACCCGCTCAATCAGTTGGATGGTGAGGCGACCGGTGCCTTCGGCTTCCCGCGTCATTCCAGCCGGTTGGAGGCGGGCCTGTTCGGCAAGGGCTTGGGGTTCCGCCTCTCGGGGATTTACACTGGTAAAACCCGGCTGGACGGATCGGGCCTGCCGGGCAGCAATGATCTGTTCTTTGACGACATCGCCACTTTCAACCTGCGGGTGTTCGCCAACATGGGCGAAATCACAGGCAAGAATGATGGTGTCTTCAAGGATTTCCGAGTGTCACTGATCGCCGACAATGTTTTCGATGCACAGCGCAAGGTGCGCGATGCCAATGGTGAGACGCCGATTAATTATCAGCCCTTCGTGATCGATCCGCTGGGCCTGTATCTGGGTATCGACCTGCGGAAGCTTTTTTAGAGCGCTTTTCGGCCATTCTGGGTCACCCTGACGGAGCCGATTTTGGCCCAGCACAAGAAGCGCGGAGGGAGCCATGCCAAAGCATAGTGACCGGCAAGCGACGCGGTGATGGGCCAAAAGCGGCCCGCCCCGTACGGGGTTGGGACAGGAGAGCCGCTGGCTTCGTCGCGGCTCTTGCCCGGGGGCCGACAGGCCCGCGCTGCGCGCCACTCCTGTCCAGCGGCTCTCCTGTCGCAATCAGGGTGACCCAGAATG
>Ga0180009_10003501_pt1 | contig 17800 bp, 14 predicted proteins | sample OS_PC_MetaG_FD_123537 | JGI IMG/M metagenome (GOLD analysis project Ga0180009, IMG submission 123537) | Groundwater microbial communities from the Aspo Hard Rock Laboratory (HRL) deep subsurface site, Sweden - OS_PC_MetaG | ecosystem: Environmental > Aquatic > Deep subsurface > Groundwater... | reverse complement strand
GCCTCTGTTAATAGACGTCCCTGTATTTTTAACGGCCAGTCCATAGCCATGAATATTACACACGTGTACCTGCCGAGTCCAGTGCTGTGTTAAATATTTTGCAACTTTTTTGTGTTACACCCTGCGGGAAGTATACGGCCAGACCGAATCCTGCGGGGTGGCCACCATGCATTACCGCGACCGGGTCAAGTTCGGAACCATCGGCGAGGAGGCTCCGGGGGTTGAAATCAAGATCGCCGAGGACGGTGAGATCCTGATCAAGGGCCCGACCGTCTTCATGGGGTACTTCAACAACCCGGAAAAAACAGCCGAGACCGTGGTGGACGGGTGGCTCTATACCGGGGATGTGGGCAAGTTCGATGAGGACGGCCACCTGATTATCATGGATCGCAAGAAGGATATCATCATCACTGCCGGAGGCAAGAATATCACCCCGTCCGAGATTGAAAACCAGCTCAAGTTCAGCCCCTATATCAACGATGCGGTGGTGATCGGCGACCAGCGGAAGTACCTGACGGCCCTGATCATGATCGACGAGGAGAACGTGATGGAGTATGCCCAGGAACAGCGGGTGCCATTTACGACCTTCGCCAGCCTGACCCGGACCAAGGAGATCAACAAGCTGATCGAAAAAGAGGTGGAGACGGTCAATAAAAACTTTGCCCGGGTGGAGACGATCAAAAAATTCAAACTGATTGACATCCTGCTGACCACCGACGATGATGAGATAACGCCCACGGGTAAGCTGAAACGGAAATTCGTGAGCGAGAAGTTCAAGGACCTGATCGATTCGATGTACTGAGTTGCATCATTTTTTATCCATCCGGCGGAAGCGTGTGGTTGTCTACCGGCGGTGATTTCCCTGTCCGGTCCTGACTGGGGCTGGATTTTATCAATCTGTAAGGAGGCGTATCATGAAAAAAAGTTTTTTTCTGCGAAGTGCCTTTCTGGCAACCGTTCTCATCGTGTCCCTCAGTCTGACCGCCTTCGGCTTCAAATGGCCCTGGCAAAGCGATGACAAGACGGACGAGGGTGTGACGGAGACTGAGATTGTGATTGGATCCCACCAGGATCTCAGCGGCCCCATTGCCGGCTGGGGAACCCAGGTGAAAATGGGTCTGGAACTGCGGGCCAAGGAAATCAACGATGCGGGTGGTATTTACGGCCGCAAGATCCGGCTGGTGGTTGAGGACAACGCCTACAACCCGGCCCAGGCGATCACCGTCACCAACAAGATGATCAACAAGGACAAGGTCTTCATGTTTATCGGCAACATGGGCAGCCCGACTGCCGGGGCCACCAAGCCCATTATCTCTGCCAAGAAGATTCCCCAGATGTACCCCCTGACGGCGGCCTCGCTTTTTTATGATCCCTATGACCGCTACAGCTTTGGTGGCTGGGTGCCCTACTACGACCAGGCCCGGGTATTGACCAAGTATTTCGTAGAGGAGAAAGGCAAAAAGAAAATCGGTATCATGTACCAGGATGACGAGATGGGCTCCATCATGAAGAAAGGTGTTGAAGATCAGCTGGCAAAGTACAACATGCAGCTCACCGCAGCAGAATCCTACAAGCGGGGAGCCACGGTCTTCAGTACCCAGATGGCCCTACTGAAAAAAGCGGATGTGGACCTGGTGGTGACCGCCACGGTCATCCGGGAGACTGTCGGCGCCCTGGCAGAAGCCAAAAAACTGCAGTGGGACGTGGATATGTGCGGCATGAGCCCTGCCTACACCAAGTACATCCCCTACCTGTCGGAAAAAGCAGGGTTCTCGGCGGATGGCTACTACTCCACGGGACAGTCCCCCTATATCTATCCGGATCATGAGAACCCGAAGGCCCGTGAGTTCTACAAGAACTACGAGGCGATGTTCGGTAAGGCGCCCGATCTGCCGTCAGTAGCCGGTTATTCTGCACTGGACGTCTTTTACCAGGTGGCCATGGAAGTGGGCAAGGACCTGACCCGGGAGAAGTTCATCGACCAGCTGGAATCCCGGGGCGAATTTCTCGATGAAAATTTTGACGGACCCCCGACCAAATTCACGTCCACGGACCATCAGGGGGTTGACCAGGCCTACATTTTCCAGATTCAGAAGGGGAAATGGGTGAAGATCAAGGGCCCGATCAGCTACAAAGATTAGCCTCCATCGCGGTTTTAAAAATCTGCACCTGACCTGCCTCCCGGTTTGAGGCACGGTACCAGACCAAATCCGGGGAACCCGCAAACGCGGTTTCCCCGGATTCCGCCAGTGTCACGTTCAGCAAATGATACTCACCCTTCGCCAGGCCCCCTGACCGGGGTGGTTGACCGAGTAACCGCCACCAGAACGGGACGATCGTGCCGCATCTCACAGACCAGCACCCTGGAAATCTCCGAGACGGGGCTGTTTCGACGGCAGGCCGTGTACGCTATTCGGCACCCTTCTAACAGCCGTTCCGGGGTATCCGCCTTGTTCAGAATAACGATTCTTTCCGCGGTGGGTGGTGTGTCTTTGAAGAGTCCCCGGGGTGAAACCAGCAGGATTTGAATCGCGTCCTGGGAGACAGGCTGATTGAGGTCAAGACCGGTGAGCTGGGAAAACAGCAGAGACCGGTGCACTGTTTTTTCATCCAGGGGTTTTCCCAGGCTGTCCAGTCCGATCACGCCAAAAACGGTGCGGGTCGATGCCGGCAGAACCGGTTCATAGGGTGCAGGGGCTTTCAAGGGGCAGCCCCGGGATCCGTCCGCTTCAACCAGAATCATATCAAATCCCGCCTGTTGCTGCATTGCATCGATGACTTCCGGGGTAAACCCCCGAATCTTGCCGGACTCCGGATCAGAAACAGCAGCGGTAATGGTCAGACTGCCGGATCCGCCAACCGGCGGAATCAACCGGGAAATATCCCTGCCGATCAAGAGGCGGTCATACGGCCATCCGTCCCGGTCGGGATGGAACATGGCCGTTGTGGTGGTGACCAGCACATGGAAACCCTTCTCCTTCATTTCCCCGGCAAAGGCAAAGAGAGCTGAAGTTTTCCCACCGGCGCCGACAAAGGCGATCACGCTGTTTTTTTTCGGATGGAATCGTTCCAGCAAGCGCCACCTGCCGCCTCCGGATGCGGGGGAAGCCGGATCGGCCACCCCGGAAGGCAGTTGATTCAAAAGAGCCGCGTAATCGGCGGGGGTGTCCAGATCAAAATGAATCCCTGCCTGCTGAACCGGCACCTCCCGGGTTCGCTCGCTGAAATACCGGAACACACCCCGACCCCCCAGATCCCCGGATTGCGCCAACAACTGCGGAAAAACCGCTCTGTCCATCAACGTTGGGTTTCCGGGTTTTCCGGCAAAGGCGGGGCGGAGAATCAGGTCGCTCCCCGCTTGATAGGCATGGATCAGGTGGTTAATGGTCTCCACATCCACCAGCGGCTGGTCCCCAAGCAGAAAGAGTGCTCCGCTGCTGGCTGGAGGGAGCGCCCGAATCCCGGCTTTGAGAGAACCGGCCTGGCCCTGGTGATAGTCCACATTCTCGACAACGATGACCCCGGAGAGATCGACTGCCTTTCGGATCGTTTGACGCTCATAGCCCAGCACCACAATCACGTCATCCAATTCACTGGCCAGGGCCGTGTTGATGACGCCCTGCAGCACCGGTATCCCCAGGAACGGCAGCAGCTGCTTGGTCTGTCCCATGCGAAGGCCCTTGCCCGCAGCCAGGATCACGCCGGCAACTTTTTTCATCAAAGGAGCCATACACCCGAACCTCAGTATAATGCATGAAAAAAGCAAGAAAAGTCTCTTTCATCCTTCGTTGTGCCCGACAGCGCATGCTGATTTGTGAGAAGGTGCAGGGCAGGCATCGACGGGGCTTGTTAAGACCTCAATTCAGGAACGTCGCGTGTCAATTCTTCATAGTATTCCAGGCACTGACGGACATATTTCCGTTTCTCACTGTAATCTCCCGGGAAAAAACTGCGCTTGAAACCATAGACGATGCAGTTTTTCAATGTTTTTGAACTCAGGGGAAAATTATTGACAGCCAGCATGATCTCCTGGGTGAGACTGGTTTTGCTGACCGTTCGATTGTCCGTACAAAGGGTGACACTCAGCTTGTGCTCCATCATTTTTCCGAATGTGTGATGACGGACCTCCCCGATGGTGGGATTGGTTTGCATGTTGCTGGTGAGGCAGACCTCGATGGTGATGCGACGGTTGGCCACATACTGGCTGAGATCCGAGATGTACTTCTTCTTGTCCGTGATTTTGGGATTTTTGATCTTTGAGGTGTCAAACAGATAGTAACCGTGCCCGATCCTGTCTGCATGCAGATCCGTAATGGCCTGAAAAATGGATTCCGGCCCGTAGGCCTCCCCGGCGTGCACGGTTTTGGGCATAAACGATTCGTGGACAAACTGGAAAGACTCCCAGAAACGGGAAGCCGGACTGCCGGCCTCGGCGCCTGCCAGGTCAAAGCCTGCGATAGGAATGCCATACTCGTTGCGCAGTTTGATGGCCCCCTTTGCCAGCTCCAGTGAGGCCATGCGACTGATCTCCACGTTGCTGGAAAAAGAGAAGGTGTTGATAAAGTTCCGGTAGTAGTCCGACCAGGGACCCAGAAAACGCATGGCACAGACAATGATCCCATAGTAGAAGGGGGGCTGACTGCCGTTTCGGATCTCCGGACGGCGGTTGAACTCCGCCTGGGACCTTTGCAGCCCTTTATTGACGGACTCCAGCACCGTTTTGAGATCCATCCGCGGATTAATATGCAGCTGGGGCGCAAAACGCACTTCAATATAGCGGACCCCTTCCGCCTGGACATCACAGGCCAGCTCATAGGCAATCTGTTCCAGGTATTCCGGTTTCTGCATGACGGCGCTGGAATATCCGAAGGTTTTCAGGTACTCCTCCAGGCTTTCATACCGGTCTTTGAAAACCGTTTCATTCAGTCCTTCCACGGTATAACTGGGCAGGACCAGCTTCTCCTTTTTGCTGATGTCGATGATGGTCTGCGGTCGTACCGAGCCATCCAGGTGAAGATGGAGATCGCTTTTGGGAATCTTGCGGATGAGCTGCTCAAATTCCTGCAGATTTTCCATTTTTGCAATCCGGGACATGGCCAGCCTACCCTTTTCAGATTCGGAACACTATTGAAGCACTGTCAACATGTGCCCCATTTTCAACTGCTTGCATTTCAGATACCCGCGATTATGGGGTCCGGGTTCGATTTCAATGGGGATCTGTTCCACAATTGCCAGCCCGTACCCTTCCAGTCCGACAATTTTTTTGGGGTTGTTGGTCAAGAGACGCATCTTTTTCACACCCAGATCTGACAGCATCTGCGCCCCGATGCCATAATCCCTCAAATCGGCTGCAAAGCCAAGCTTTTTGTTGGCCTCCACCGTATCATACCCCTTTCTCTGGTACTCGTACGCCTTCAGTTTGTTGATCAGACCGATCCCACGTCCTTCCTGCCGCAGGTATAGAATAACACCCATGCCTTCCTGTTCGATCATCGACATGGCTTTGTGGAGTTGATCGGCACAGTCGCAGCGCTGGGAACCAAAAATATCCCCGGTCATGCATTCCGAGTGCACCCGCACCATGATGGGCTGTTGAGAGTCGATTTCTCCCTTGACCAGCGCGATATGGGTCAGATCATCAAAATCGTTTTCATAGGCAATGATCTTGAACTCTCCCCCGAACTTGGTCGGGATCACCGTTTCCGCAGCCTTTCTCACAAATCGCTCGGTTTTCGTGCGGTACTCCACCAATGCAGCCACCGTGCAGATCCCGATGTTGTGCTTCTCGCTGAATTCCTCCAGGGCGGGCATCCGGGCCATGGTCCCGTCGTCATCCATGATCTCGCAGATGACCCCGCTGGGATCCAGGCCGGCCAGCCGGGCCAGATCCACGGAACCCTCTGTCTGGCCGATACGGACCATGACACCCCCGTTGCGGGCACGCAGGGGGAATATATGACCCGGGCGGGCCAGATCCTGGGCTTTGGCATCTTTTGCCACCGCCGTCAGGATCGTGGTGGCACGGTCCGCAGCCGAAATACCGGTGGTGACACCCTCTCTGGCTTCGATGGAGACCGTGAACCCGGTTTGAAACTGCGAGGTGTTGTTGGTTACCATGGGAGGCAGATCCAACGCATCCGCCTTGTCGTTGGTCAGCGAGAGGCAGATCAGACCCCTGCCGTACTTGGTCATGAAGTTAATCGCTTCCGGGGTAACAGCTTCTGCCGCCATGGTCAGATCACCTTCGTTTTCCCGGTCTTCATCATCCACAAGGATCACCATTTTACCAGCGGCGATGTCCTGGATGGCCTGTTCTATTGAAATGTGCGCCACTTCTTTCTCCTGTATGACTGTTGTTTCTTCGGTTGATCCACAGAATCATCCTCTGATTGAATGGGTCAAGTCGGTTTGAAGAAGAGATGACTCAGGGCGAGAGCAGTGACGGGTCTTGCCGTCCGCTGCACGGGGATGTGTTTTTCGCTGCGAAGTGTCGTTCCGCCGCATCAGGTTGATGAAAGACAACCCCGTTTCCCTCTGATAACGGGTTGAACGGCCCGGTATCTGTCAATGGAGCGGTTGTCGATTCAGGTTTCATCAGGGACAGGTTCCTATCCACCCAACACACTTGTCTTCTTCCATCCGGACTGTTACCGTCGGCTTTGGCATCTAACCAAATCTGCTGACCCTGATGGCTGGCACCAGGCGCTCGTGGGCTCTCTCTGCGTTCGAGACTACCACCGGTGGGGAATTTCACCCCGCCCTGAAGACATGTTTTTCGTTCAAAATCTTATTATAGAAATTCCGTCCGGTAAAATCAAGCCGCTTAGAATCCTGCCTGCCTGAAAAACTGAGCTGGAACAACCAAAAAGCATATTCAGCCCCTTCATCCAGACACCGGATCAGGCCAGACCTGCCAGCTTGAGCATCACGGCGTTCTGGGCGTGCATCCGGTTTTCGGCCTGGTCAAAAACGATCGACATTCCCGATTCCATGACCGAATCGGTGGTCTCCCGGCCCCGTTCAGCCGGCAGGCAGTGCATGAAAAAAGAATCTCTGCCGGTGGCGGCCATCAGCGCATCATTGACCTGAAACCCCTGGAACCGTTTGACCCGCTCCTCGGTCTCCTCTTTTTTCCCCATGGAGGCCCAGACGTCGGTGTATACCACATCGGCATTGCGGACGGCCATCCTGGGATCGTGGCTCACCTCAACCGTGGACAGACCGGCGTTCTGTGCCTTCTCGACCAGCACCGGATCCGGCCCGTATCCCTCCGGACAGGCGCAGACAAAGTGAAACGGCAGACGCTGGGCCAGGTGCAGCCATGAATTTACCACATTGTTGCCGTCCCCGACATAGGTGATTTTCAGATCGTCCAGATGACCCCGATGCTCCAGGATGGTCAGCATGTCTGCCATGATCTGGCAGGGATGGTTGAAATCCGTTAACCCGTTGACAACCGGAACCGTCGCGTATTCAGCCAGTTCCAGCATGTGCTGATGGTCAAACAACCGGGCCATGATCATATCGTTGTAACGGCTGATCACCCGGGCGATATCCTTGACCGCTTCCCGTTTTCCAATGGCGATCTCGTCGGGGCTCAGGTAGAGGGCCAATCCCCCCAGGCGAAAAAATCCCGTATCAAAGGAAACCCGAGTCCGGGTGGAGGGTTTGGCAAAAATCATCGCCAGGGTATGTCCCGCGAAGGGTCGGTAATCTTCCCGGTTTTTCAACTTCTGTTTGACGGTTTGTGCCAGACGAAATGTGTCGAGAATCTCTTCGGTGCTGAAATCCGTTACCGCGATAAAGTCTTTTTTCATGATCTCCTCATTGGTCGGTTGGAAAATTCAAGTCTTCAGTAAACCCAACGCAGCCCCCGGGGTCTGCGTCATATCATCGCTCACCCTGTTCGCAGGGGTCTCCCGGCCAGGCGGGCGTATTCAATATAGGAGCGTTCTCAAGCTGATCGCTGTCAAAACCCGCACTGTCGCTACACAGGACAGAATCCCGGCAAATTGGGTCAGATACCCAAAGGTTGCAGCAGTCGCCCGGTTCAGGATTTCCCCTGCAGTCCTCTGATAAAACCGGTCACCGCATCGACCCCCTGGTCGTCTACCAGCCGGATCGTCTCGGAACCGATGACGGCAATATCCGCCTTCCCTTTCAAAAAATCGATATCCTGGCAGCTCTTGACGCCGAAACCGACCGCCAGGGGAAGCGTTGTCGCCGAGCGGCAGCGTTCGAGATAAGTGGTCAAATCATCGGAAAAAACGGTTTCCTTTCCGGTCACCCCTTTTCTGGCAACACAGTAGATAAACCCCTCACCATGGCCGGCCAGCCGGACCATCCGGTCTTGTGATGTACTGGGCGAATAGATGAAGATCGGGGAAAGACCCTGGGTTCCCATGGCCCGGATATATTCCGCCCCCTCCTCCGGTGGCAGATCCGGGACGATCGCCCCCCGGATACCGCTTGTCTTCATCCCGGCCACAAACCTGTCAACCCCGTGCTTGAACAGAATATTGTAGTAACTCATATAGAGGAAAGGAATCTCATAACGATGGCTGACGGTCTCTGCGAACGCCAGACAGTCACTGACCGTGACGCCCTGTTCCAATGCCCGTTGATTCGCCTTCAGAATAACCGGGCCGTCAGCCATGGGCTCTGAAAAGGGGATCTGCAGCTCCATCAGGTCGACACCGGCGGTCACCATTTTTTCGACAATGTTGAAGGAGGCCTCAAGACTCGGATAACCCATGACAATATGGGTCATCAGCAGGATATCCTTTTTGAGGCGACGCTTTTTTATGTATGATTCAAGCATGATAACGTTTCGCGGTGTCTTTGATAAAGGTTTTCCATTCCGGGTCGCCAAAAGCGTCGGCGATGGTAAAAATATCCTTGTCCCCCCGCCCGGACTGGTTGATGATGATATTTTCCGAAGGTGACATCCCGGGCGCCTCCTTAAACGCCTGGGCAAACGCATGGGCGGATTCCAGGGCCGGGATGAGACCCTCTTTGGTCATGGTCAACTGCATCGCTTCCAGTACCTCAGCATCCGTTGCTGCGCAAAAGCGGACCCGTTTCCGTTCATGGAGCTCGGCCAGAATCGGCGAAACCCCGACATAGTCCAGACCGGCCGCGATGGAATGGGTCTCCTTCATCTGCCCCTCTTCGTTCTGCAGAAACCAGGTCTTGTACCCCTGTGCGATACCCGGGCTGGCTTCATCACTGCAGAGGCGGGCAGCATGCTGTCCCGACTGCAGTCCTTTGCCACCGGCCTCCACCCCGACCAGGTCAACCGGATCGTTCAAAAAACCACTGAAAATCCCCATGGCATTGGATCCCCCCCCGACACAGGCGTACACCCGGTCGGGCAGTCGTCCTGCCCACTGCAGGATCTGTTGCCGAGCCTCTGTCCCGATAATGGACTGAAAATAGGAGACCATCTCCGGGAAGGGGTGCGGCCCGCAGGCGGTGCCAAGAACATAATGGGTATCGTCCATGTGGCTCACCCAGTCCCGGAAGGCTTCATTGATGGCGTCCTTGAGCACCCGGGTCCCTTCAGCAACCGGAACCACTTCCGCTCCCAGCCGCTTCATCCAGAAAACATTGGGCCGCTGACGGTCGACATCCTTCTCTCCCATATAGATAGTACAGCGGAATCCAAACTTGGCCGCCATGGTGGCGGTTGCCACCCCGTGCTGCCCGGCGCCGGTTTCAGCGATCACCCGGGTCTTACCCAGTCTCCGGACCAGCAGCCCCTGCCCCATGACGTTGTTGGCCTTGTGGGCACCGGTGTGATTCAGGTCTTCCCGCTTGATATAGATACGGGCACCCCCAAGGTACCTCGTCAGGTTTTCAGCCAGGGTCAGCGGTGTGGGCCGGCACGAATAGGTCTGCATCAGGTGTTCATATTCCTTCCAGAATGCCGGGTCGCCTTTGGCCTGCTCAAAGGCAGTCGTCAAGGCTTCGAATGTCGATACCAGTATTTCCGGGAGATAAGCACCCCCGTACGGACCGTAATACCCCTTTTTTGTCATGATGGTTTTCCTTGATGATTCAACTGTTAACGCGTGGTCCGGTTCAAAGGATCGTCGCTGCCTGCAACCAAGGCAGACCGGCATCCGTCCGCTGCCTGCCGTGTGGCACAGTGGCTGCGGAACCCGGGATCGATCTTGTTTTTTCCTGGATGGTGATTTCCGGTTCAGGGAATGGGGACGATGTTACTCCTTGAAGGTCACACACTCCTCAAACGGTCTGCGCCCCATCCTGAGACGATTGACCGGAAGGGTGGTGTCTTCATATCCGAATGTCATGCCGAACAGCACGCCGAGGTTATCGCCAAACCCGAAAACCGCCCTGGGAACATTCGGATAGCTCCGCATCGAGCCCATGGCGCAACTGCTGACCCCCATGGCGGTAAAGGCCAGCATCAACGTCTGTGCGTATATCCCGAGGTCCACAGCCACGGTGGTGGGAAAGGATTTTTCCATGCAGAAAAAGGCGATGTGGGGGGCATCGAAAAATTCAAAATTTCGCAGCATGGCATTCAAACGCCCCACTTTGTCATCCCGGGCGATCCCCATCTCATTATACATGGCAACCGCACAATCCACCTGGCGGGTGCGGTACACATTCTCAAACCTTCCCGGGTAGGAAAAATCCGGCTGATTCACATTCCCGGCGGTAATTTCCGCCAGCAACTGTTCCCGGATTGTGTCCTTGACTTTACCGGAAGCGACAAAAACCTGCCATGGCTGGATGTTGCTGTTTGACGGAGAAAGCTGGGCCAGATCAAAGGCCCGGGTGATAATTTCCCGGGGAACCGGTTTATCCAGAAAACCCCGCACGGAACGACGGGCTTTGAGGACGTCTTCAAAGGTCATTGGCCTGTCCGATGATTCGCTCATGGCTTTTTGCTCATAGAAATTCTGTGTTTCATTAACATCAACCCTGCCGGTGGTTTCGCTGAAATGAACACACCCCTGCGGCCAATTGACATATGCAGCGCGCCACGAATACCGTTTTTCAGCAGCGGCAAACAAGGGACCTGCCCGCTGAAAATCGAGGGTGATACCACCCTGTCCGCGCTCTGACTCTGATATTTATTTTACCCGACTTGACAGAAAAATTCAAGGCAACTTGATTGCGGCGGAGCATACACCCCGCCGGGGGAAGGGGGCTCAACGCCGCCTGCAGCAAGGGTCCCATGAGCGTCTGCAACGGCTGCTTAATGCGCGTGGTCGTAAAAGGAGGCGCTGCCCCATTGTCTCAGGGCGGATAGTGATAGATGCCCTTGACCGGATAGCTCTTTCCGTTTTCATCATGAATCAGGGAAACTCCTTCATACTCAAGCGGTTCCCGGGTTTTCACGTCGTATGTCAACCGGGTCGTCCCCCAGCCGGTGATCCCAGAACCAAGGCTGAGCCAGAGGTTGGCAGGCTTGATGTCAAACCGGACCCGGGTTTCCGGCCCCTTTTGTTCCGGGTCTGTTCTGGTTATCTGCAGCCGGTAGTAATCCAGACGACGGGGAATCACAAAGTTGAATGCCAGGGGGTCCCCCTGGATTAAGGTTTGCCAGTGCGCCTGAATAAAATAGTGAACACCGGCATCAATCACAACGGGTTCCGGAATTTTCAGCACTTTTGACTGGAATGGCCCCCCCCCTGTGGGCCGGAAATAAACAGTGACCGTGTCTCCCTCAACCGTCACGCCTTTCGCGTATCCGTCCCGTTCGTCATCGAATCTGAAGCTCGGTTTGGCTGGATGGGGACCGAAATGGATCTGTTTGCGGGCGACGATGGTTCCCGGGGGAATCCTGTAGATGACCCGGCCCTCAACCGCTTGTCCGGCATCAACCCGCTCCGTGGTTTCCTCAAGATATCGCTCCTGGTTGGTTTCCGGATCAACCCCCCGGTTCTGATACCGCCTTGTTTGTATAGGATCTGCCTGAACGATGGGATGGATGAGCAGGAGAGCGATGACCAGGAAGTAACGTCTCCATGCGAAAGAAACCATGGTAAATTCCGGTTGGTGTGTAAAAAGCCCTGCTTCAGGCGTTTAACCGCCACCCGCAGGAAACGGTGGCGAGTTCTTTTTACCATTCGCTGCCGAGGATGCGGTCGGGATCCAGGGAAGCCATGAGTTTCTGTCCGGGAGGGACAACCTGGAACATCTTCTCATCCCACTCCCCGTTGACCAGCATCCGCAGGAGTTTCAGGTCCCCCGTCAGCTTCTGGAACACCCAGTTTTTCTGTTCTGCCTCCGCCCGGGCCTGCTTCTCGAACCGGTCATCAGGTTCGATCCCCATGTCGATGTAGGTTATCTGTCGATAGTGATGGGTGGCATGGATGGTGTCAACCAGCATGCGGGCGTCTTTTTCGCCGTATTTTTCAACCAGCTCCGCGTAGCTGCCGCCCATGGGGTTTTTTGCCTGTAACCCCAGTTTTTTAATCTCATCACTGTCCTGGGTCCGTTCCAGCCAGCCGGAGGTCAGGTAGAAGGTTCCCGGATGGTTTTGAAAATGATCGAGGTACTGCTCCTTGCTGCCCATAAAGAGCGTGATGCAGTCGTGGGCGCGGGGGATGACCAGGGGAATCGGTCCGGCCTGCAACCCGGTCACACCATTACTGCACAGGCCATAGGCCAGCAGGATGGCATCAAACCGCGTCTGGTCGATATCCGACAGGGCGCGGCCGATGGCTTCCTGCATCCCCTTGCGACCGAAGTCGTGCAGGCCCTGGGGCAGAAAATGGATATCCACGGTGTGTGGCGACCGCGCCACACAGGCACAGACCTCCCGGTAGAATACCTTGCAGGCGATCAGGCAGAAACGCATGGGGCCGCCCGCCGGCTAACGCTTTGCCAGGCTGGGTTTAACCAGTTTCTCAACCCAGTTGCCAAACTCACACTGCCGGACCGTGTCGTCCAGGATATCATCATCGATGGCCAGCTGCCAGCGCAGGTCCTTGCGGTCCTGTTCCCCGTGCAGTTCTCTCATGCGATCCACCATCATCTGCAGATCGTCATGCCCGCGGTAGAAACCGAGTTTGGTCAGTTTCTCCTCCCGGGCGACAATCAGGCTGGCCATTTCGTTCAGGTTGTATTCCGGGTGGTACTGGGTGGACCAGAAGGTTCCCTTTTTATGGGTCACGGACAGGGACTGGATATGGGTAAAATCGTTCCCTGCCAGGATCGTTCCCCCCGGGGGAATTTCGCTGACCATGTCGTCGTGGCTGATAAACGCATCGAAGACAGAGGCTTTGCCGTCATACATGGGATGCTTCAGCCCCTCCGGGGTCAGGACAATTTTGCGGGCGATGCCCATCTCCCGACCTTTGGGATTGGCAATCACTTTCCCGCCGGCGGCCACCGCCGATATCTGCAGCCCCCAGCAGCTTCCGAAACTGGGAATCCCGACCTCGTAAACCCGTTCTGCCAGGTCGATCTGTTTGGCCACGCTGGGATGATCCGCATCCATGATACAGAGGTTGCAGCCGGTCCAGAGGATACCGGCAAAGGCCGTCAATTCCTCGTTTGTGGGCATGGAAACACCCGGGTCGCTGGGCAGCAGGATCTCGGTTTCGGCATCCGGGACATGCCGTTTCAACAGGTTCACATAAAGCTTCCAGGCCGTCTGCATGCCCGCTTTTTCCAGATCGTCCCGGCTCTGCCTGGAATAACCGTCAATAATAAGGTATCGATTGAGTTCTGACATTGTCTGCTCCTATTCATCAGCTGTTCAGGCGATCGACGATCTCCACCAGGTTCAGGTAGTTGTCGCATATCGCATCCGCGTTACAGTTATCCACGCCCCGGTTCATCACCACGGTTGTGTAAATGCCCCTGGCCCCCACAGCGTGGGGACCGTCAATATCCTTCTCCCTGCGATCGCCGACATGGGCGATCTCGGTGAGTTCAACCCCCAGTCCCCGGGCGACGTCCTCGAAAACCAGCGGATTGGGCTTGGCACACCCGATTTCGTCCGAGAAAACAAAATAATCGAAATACTTCAAGAGGTCGTGGGAGGCCAGGATCTGCTTCAGAACCCGTCCGGGGGAGAAGATGGTGTCGGAGATCACCCCCAGCTTGTATTTTCCATGCAACCCCGCCAGGGCGGTGCCAATGTTGGCTGCAAGATCCGGTTGAATGGTGAGTTCCATCTCTTCATGCAGCCTGACCAGTTCCGCCATTTCCGGGGCCGGCAGTTCCCTGTCAAGACCCTTCATCAGGACCGATAAACGTTCATGCACCGTCCAGGTCACGTTCTGTCCGTACCACACCTGACGAAATGCGGCGTCGGTGGTTCGATACGCCAGGTCCACCAGTTCCCGGCGGATGGGCTGGTGCCTGTTCAGAAAAGACTCGACCAGGTTGCGTCGCTCGATGGGTTTGGGATCCAGGCTCTGTGCCTTGCGTTTTGGCTCGTCGGAGTCGTCGATAAAGACCGTGTCCCAGAGGTCAAAGGTCACTGCTTTAATTTTAGGTTGCGACATAGGGGTTTCTCATGTTGTCTGTTATCCGGATTGGTTTTTAAGCGAATTGTCATGATACCGCGAATTCAAACTGAACGGCCGGAATATTGGTTCTTTTTTCTGCGCGGGCTCAATGGATTGATTTTTTTTTACCGCTATCCATTCAGGGCATTGAACACCTTCTGGTTGTTTTTGAAGATGGCCCGGAACTGTCTGAAGAGCTTGTCGTATACAGCGCGGTGGGCCTCGATCGGTTCCAGGGTCTGCTTGATCTTCACCCGCCGGGGGATTTCGTCCAGCGGGAGATGCCCCAGCCGGACCAGGCCGATCAACCCGGCGCCGCGACAGGTGACCTGTACCGGATCTTCCATCTGGTGAATCGGTATCTGCAGGATATCGGCGTAGGCCTGGGCCCAGATGTCCGACAGGGCGCCACCGCCGGCAAAACGCAGGCTTTTGAGGTGACCGCCCATGAATTTTTCCACCGAACCCAGCGCCGCCCGGCTGTTGAACGCCACACCCTCCATCACCGCACGGGTCAGGTGGCAGCGGTTGGTTTCCAGCGAGAGATTGAAGAACCCCCCCCGGGCGTTTTTATTTTCCGCCGGGGCAAACGCCCCGCTCAACCACGGCAGAAACAGGGCATTGCCACTGCCCGCCGGAACCTCGGCGGCCATGCCGTTCAAGCGCTCATAGGCGTCTTCGGGCATCCCGCCAGGGTTGAGACCGTCATCGTGGCAGACGATATTCTTCAGGTGATATTCCAGGCACTTCCCCCCCAGGCCCTGCTCGCAGAGCAGCATGTATTTGTCCGGCAGACAGCTGGGAATCGAGGCGATGGAGCGGATGATATCGGTTTTCTTGGAACTGATGTAACCGTTGATGCTCAGGGTGGTGCTCACCAGCAACAACCCCTCCCGGAGATCCACAATTCCTGCCCCGGCTATGGCAGCCTGGTTGTCATACATGCCACAAACCACCTGGGTCTCGGGGGAAAGACCCAGCTCCGCCGCTACGGAGGGGGTGATCTTTCCCACAATCCCGTCGCTGGGCAGCAGCTCCGGCAGCTTTTCCCGGTCCAGACCCGACAGTTTCAGCAGGGGCTCACAATACGTCCGCTCTCCCCAGCGGCGGTTGGATGTCAGCATCATCGAGGTGGCGGTATGCTGGGACGCACTGATCCTGCCGGTAAACCGGGAGGTCAGGTAGTCTGCCGGTTCCAGAAATTTATGGGTCCTGGCATAGATCTCCGGCAGTTCATGCTGGATGGCCAGCATGTGGGCCAGGGCGTCGGCCCCGACATTGGTGGGAGCAACGCCCGTCAGGCGGATGAATTGTATCAGTTTGCGCACACTCATGCCCTGGACGGCGGGGAACCCTTTCATCAGCCGCCGGTTGTACCTGCCACCGCGGGTATCCATCCAGGAGACCGCGTTCATCAGGGGTTCCGCGTGTTCATCCACGGGAACCGTGACGAAATACTGGGAATCGCAGCAGATGCCGACGATCTGGCCGGTGTCCACCCCCGCCTCGGCGATCACCTGCCTGGAGGCTTTCAATGAGAGCGTCCACCATTGGGCAGCATCCTGTTCCGCGCCACCGTCCGGCAGGATGATGGTTTCGTAGGCTTCATAGGCCCGTGCCACCACATCGCCCATGTCCGAGACAACAGCGGCCTTGAGCCCGCTGCTCCCCAGGTCCAGGGCCAGGACATATTTCTGCGATCCCTGTTCAACCATGACACCACTCCAAAGGGTTCATTTGAGGAAGACCCTATTCATCGGGCTGTTCGAGACAGTCGTCCTGGTATTCGATCATGAGGTCGCGAATCATGCCCATGTCGTTATATTCGCTCATACTCTTGGTTCCCTGACCCCCATAGAGGGCACCGCTCTTGGCAATGGTGCGGGCCGGGTTTTTGGCATAGACAACCGCATCCGCCAGATCCTTCTCAAACTCCTCAACCAGTCCCGGCTGGGTCTGGGGACCCGTGACACACATGTGGATGGCGCTGGGATACTGCTGGCCGTTGAACCGCCAGCCCCGGTCCTTCATGAAGTCGTTCAGGTGATAGATATCAAATGCGTCCGACGTGAACGAAAAGCAGAAGGTGGGACTGCCCATCAACCGCAGTTCCGGATGCTTTTTCACGATCTTCTGCATGGCAAAGGCGGTTTCGAAGATCCTGCGGGCACGCTCCTTGTAGCCCGCCTTACCCAGGGTGACCATCACCGCCCAGGTCGCCGCAATAATCCCCCCCGAGCGGCTGCCGCCGATTCCGGGAGAAACATAGGTTCCGCCCACCCATTCCGGGTTGGTGGTATACTGGTACTTGCGAAAGGATTTATCGCGATAGACCACCACCGATGTTCCCTTGGGACCGTAGGCGTACTTGTGGGTATCGGCGGATATGGAGGTCACGCCCGGCAGGCGGAAGTCGAATGCCGGAATGTCGTACCCCAGCTGCTCTCCCCAGGGCAGGATGAACCCCCCCAGGCAGCCGTCCACGTGCATCCCGATATCGTGCTGCAGCGCCAGCTCGGAAAGCTCCCGGATGGGGTCGATGGTACCATAGGGGTAATTACCTGCTGAACCCACCAGCAGGATGGTATTTGGATTGATATGCGCCCGGACGAAATCCAGGTCCACCTGGGTGGTGACCGGATCCACCGGGGCTTCGATCAACTTGACGCCAAAATAGGCGGCCCCCTTGCGGAAGGCGGTATGGGCGGTATGGGCCATGATCATCTCCGGAGCCGTGATGCCGCGCTCCTCGCGAAACTTGTTGCGGTGGGCCAGCACCGCACTGATGATGCTGTCCGTACCGCCGGTTCCAATGACCCCGCAGGCTTTCTCCCCGGGGTGGTGTTCTTTGACCGCCTGGCCGTTGAGAAAATCGAGGGTCATGGCGATGATCTCGGACTCGAACTTGGTCTGGCTCGGGCAGAGGTCCCGCTGCAGCACATTGACATGGGTATAGAGACTGAAGGCCCGGCTGATCATCTCAAAGATCTTGGGATCGCCCCCGTACATGGTCCCGGAACATTTCCCGTTTTTCCACTGGGCGTCCTCTTCTTCCGCCATCTCCTGCAGCTGTCTGAAAATGTCATCCTCGTTCAGTCCCTTTTCAGGAATGGCCTTGATATTCCCATACCGCTTGATATAGGGGTATTTCACCATGGAATCGATCAGCCTGGCAGGCGCCAGCCGATCCCAGATCGTACTGATCTCATCTGCGTCAATGTCGAAAACCGCGGACATGGGTGCCAGTTTCTCCGTGCGCACGAAGTCCGGTTGGGGATGGGCCGTGCCAATCTCGGTCCCCT
>Ga0180009_10003500_pt1 | contig 17801 bp, 13 predicted proteins | sample OS_PC_MetaG_FD_123537 | JGI IMG/M metagenome (GOLD analysis project Ga0180009, IMG submission 123537) | Groundwater microbial communities from the Aspo Hard Rock Laboratory (HRL) deep subsurface site, Sweden - OS_PC_MetaG | ecosystem: Environmental > Aquatic > Deep subsurface > Groundwater... | reverse complement strand
TTTAATTTTATGCAAAAAAGATGGGGTCAATGCATTTAATACTTTGATAAACCAATAGTACATTCCAAAATACCAATTTTTAACCCTGGCATGAAGATAAGATAATGTATAAAGACAGCGTGCTCTCCGAAACCATACTCGATCAAAACCGCTATTTAACAATAATAAATGCATAGTATCGCGAGTAAAATAGCAATCATGTGGCCGAAATAATTCAATCCAATGGTTTTTCATTAATTTGGCTTGCAAGCTATCAAGCATAGGCTGCATAAAGATAAAAATACCTTCCGGTAAAAGACTTATTTTAATTTTATCCAAAATATTATTCATGTTTGGAATCATGGAAATAGGTTTTAACAACACGACAGAATTGAAACGTTTAGAACCGATTGACTCCCAAGCGTCTATATCAATATGGCAAGTCGCCTCAGGTAATAACTTTTTTAGTGCACGTACAAGAGCACTCTCTTGAGTATCGATAATTATTAATATAGCACCTGTTAACCCCCTATTTTTTAATGCATCAAAAATCAACCTAGATAAAGCTTCATTGTCACGATCTGGTAAATCAATACTATTGAGCTTAGAAAATTCTGTGGATTTTTCTGGCATAAGCGCATGACAATTATTGCATTGATAAAATCTTCTTTTACCGAGTGTATACGCATAACTTACAACATCATGGTTACAAACAAAACAACGCTGATTTAAATTAATAGTAGATAGTGATGAAGAATAATTTTTTATCATAATAACAACACGATATGATTAGTTAATTAGATTTTTGAGCAAATACAATAAACTCACCAATATTTATTTTAAAAGAAAATTCTTTAATTTTTTTAGGAAATATTCCCAAAATTAATTTCATAAAATAGGCAAGTACCCTATTAGTCGCAACTAATTGTTTTCCCAAATATTCTAAAGTTAAATATTTATAAGTTGGTAAAACGTTAACATTCATAAAACCTTCTGACAGAAGAAGATTTTTTATGGCTTTCTGAGAAAAAAGCACTGTATGTTGTAATGGTTGTAACATTGGCCAATGGGAACGCATCACAGAGCGCAAATAGTGTCCTGTATCAGGGGAACTCATTACTAAAAGCCCACCTGGTTTAAGAATAGACTTAATATCACGTACTAATTTAACTGGATCGTGAGTATGTTCAATAATATCAAAAGCTGAAACCCAATCAATTTTCTCCTGCCACCGACTTATCTCTTGATGAACATCCCCTCTCATTATTTTTTCTTTTACAGTAGGACTGGCCTGCTCAATTGCTGAAGCAGAAAATTCAATTCCATTGACCTCATACCCTCTTTTTTTAGCAGCTTCTAAAAAAAAACCAGCAGCACAACCAATATCCAGCATTTTCTTACCAGGATTATATTTAGCAATTTGATCAAGCCGAACATTTGCAGTTAATAACTTATTATCTTTAGCCTCAACATAATCTTTATATACTCCTTCTTGATAACAACCATCAGCATAGCCAAGCATATCGTTTACATCTGGCATAGGAGAAAGGAAAATTACTCCATTTAAACGGTTAATGTAATAGCTACCTTGCTCTTTTTGACAATAAAAAACTGCCTGTTCTCCCGTAATTGGACACAACACTGTCTTACCTTCTTCCATAAATACCCCTCAAATAAATATTAACTCTTATCGCAATCTTGCAATACGTTTTTTTAAAAGAACAAAATATAGCCTTTTAACAAAAAAGGGAAATGCGCGCAACATCCAAGAAACAAATCGAAAAGAAGACGGAATAATGACTAATTTTTTCCTCTTAATAATTGCATTAATAGAAATATCTACAACTTTTTCCATTGAAACAGTAAGAGACATTTCCTTGCCAGGAGTTCGATCCAGAAAACTTTTATGTTGAAAAAAATCAGTCAGCACTCGCCCCGGCGAAATGGTTTGTACAAAAATATTATCATCCGCTAATTCAAGCGCTAATCCTTCACTCCATACTACCATTCCATGTTTTGCAGCCGAATATACCAAATTAGGAAGAATTAACATATGCCCAGCAATAGAAGCAACATTGACTATCTGACCACTTTTAGCTGCTCGCATACTAGGCAACAACGCATGTACTATACGCATTGCCCCAATCAGATTAACATTGACATGACGAATAATATCTTCATAGGACATTTCATGAAATAAGTAATAATGCGCATATCCAGCGTTATTAATGACTATATCTGGAACTCCAAAATCAGAAATAACCTTGGCACAGCCATCCAATACTGATTGACTATCAGCGATATCTGCAACGATTGATCCTATTAAAACACCCTTCGAAATTTTATTAAGATTTTCAACTGAGGATAATAACTTACTCTCCTGATTGCTGAGCAATATTACTGCCTTTGGATGAAAACCCACAATACGCTCTGCTAAAGCATACCCTATTCCGCTAGAGCCCCCAGTGATTAAAATAATTTTATTTTCAAAATACTTTGTTTTGTTCATGTATCTTAAACCTAATTAGGTGCCTGTGAGGAAATTGTCATTTGTTCAAGAAATAAACCTAGCTTACGCATATCGCCACTCTTTCTATCGCCATAATCATGAGGAGAAATGGGTGTAGGAATACGAATTGATAAGTGAATTACTGATACCCCCTGCAAATCAACAGGAAAAGTAATATTTTGTACATCACCTGAAAACCTAGCAAAATAAACCTTCTTCCCAAAAATAAACGCTACAGGTTTATTCACATTCGTCCCAAAAGCACTTGCTCTTATTGTAAAATAAAATTTATTCGGCAAAATTCCAGCGAATTGAATATCCGCTATTGGACCATCTGTCCAACTTCCCGCAGGTTCTGGCGAAGAAAACCCTTTTGTGTAAGACACCCATGGCGAAGACGATTGACTATCAAATATCATGGTTACTTTTTGTGGAAAAGTAAACACCTTACCTGTGCCAGATAAAGGTATCAAACGACAACTTTCAAAGGGATAAACTCCTCCCATAAAATGAACACAATCCGTTGGATCACGCTGAACACCAAATTTCGATAATTGATCAGCATAAAATTGACTTCTGGGTAAAAAATCAAGTGTTCTCATTGGCCCCTTATGCTCAGCAATAATTTTTTTCGCTTTTGCAGTTGATCCATCCTCAAAGGTTAAATGACCAACTCCGATAAATTGAGCATCTCTTGGTAAAAAAGGGATAACAAACGACAAGCCTTCATTAAGATATAACGTATTTTTCGACGTTAATAACTGACTAGGAATAGGAACTGGATACCAACTGTTTTTCCAAGGCACTCTGCCAAAATATACCCCTTGGATATAAAACAATGAACTAACAAGCAATACAATCCATAATAATATTGCAAGCTTTCGGAAGGGAACAAGCCGAATAATACATAATAAAATTATCATCCCCGTCACTAAGGTAATAGGAATCAAATAGCGCATCGCACCAAATTGATTTATCCAAAAAAGATATGAAACTAAAACCCACAAAGAAAAAAACCAGTAACGACCAATAATATATGCTGAAGGTTTAGGAGCAGGTTTTAGGTGAGTTTTCTGAGATACTACATTTAATATTTTTTGTCTTACTGATCGTGGCACAAACCAAGAAATCACGACAAACACTAAAAGCACATAAATAAGAGCATATCGAGGATCTCTAAAATTCCATTCGGTCGGGGAAGGAATACCTTTTGCCCAATAAAATGGGTAGAGAAAAAACTCACGCATATTGTGAGCAGCTGCCCAGGCAGGTATATTTGTCCATATATTACCAATCATCTTTGATTTAAAAATATGATTATAGAATGGGAACAAAGGATTTTGAAAATGAACATACAATCGCCACATCCAATAGCCATTAACAATCAGAAAACCAACACCCACTGCACCAAATAATACAATTGCACCCCAAATATCTTTTTTACTAAAATGAAACTTATAAGCCCACGCCACCAATAATCCAAACACAAAAGCGCAATTCACTAATTTAAAACCAACAGAAAACCCCATCATTAAACCAGCAAAAATCAGGAAAAAATAATAATAACCATCCTTGATTCTCTTTTCCGGATTAGGAAATCGCATTAACAATACTAGTGCAAGAGGAATTAATATTAGCGGTGCTGTAGGGCTATCTGAAAATGACGAACCAACCATCCCCAAAAAAAACGGGCTAATCGTACCAAATACGGCTGATATAAATGCAATAAGGCAAATGAGGAATTTATTTTGCCAATCTTCTAATAATATTTTTGATACTACATAGGCAGAAATAAAACATGTGCCATGAAGTGCTGCAATGATCGCTCCTACAACAATAGGAGGAAAAAGCTTATAAAGAGCATAAACATAAGCATAAATATAAGGATTAAGATAACCTTGAATACCCGCAGGAAAAATATCGCTAACTACCCGCTGACTATGAAAAGCAATATACGCATTATAAAAATGATAATTCACTAAATCTGGGCCCAAATCCTGACCAATATGTAAGCCCCAAATCACCACCCCGACAATTCCGATAAAAGTAACTACTATTATCTCTTTAACTGAAAATAAATGATCCTTCATTTAAACAATCTCTATTTCTGGAAATGGAATAATAAATTTACCTCCACGTGCAAGATAATCTTTTTCTCGACGCAGAATGCCCTCTTTAAAGTGCCAAGGTAATAATAAAAAATAATCTGGTTTCATCGAACGAGCTTCACTTTCAGAAACAATCGGAATATGTGAACCCGGGGTAACACAACCAAATTTTTCCTCATTAACTTCAGCAATCCCTTGAATATCTTTTTCTGAAAACCCACAAAATTGCAATAAAACATTTCCTTTGGTCGAAGCACCATAACCTAGAATTTTTTTGTTATCTGCATTAAGTGCATCTAATAATTTTTTCAATTCCTCTCTATGTCTAAAAACGCGTTCCTCAAAATCACGAAAAGGTTTAGGGGTATCCAGTCTCATATTATCTTCTTGCTCTAATAACCATTCAATAACAGCATCATTAGAACGAATAGTTTTATTGCTTAGTTTCGCAGCGGTAACTGCAAAACTTCCTCCATTTATAGCATTCATGGTCACGTCAATAAGTCGCATACCCGCCTTTTCTAAAATAGTTTTTACAACGCCGAGAGAATAGTATTCAAGATGTTCATGGCAGATAGTATCATAAGAGTTGAGACGTAACATGGAGGGCATATAACTTTGTTCAAAATGCCAAATACCATCTTCTGCTAAAATTGACTCGATTTGTTTAGCAAATTCAATAGGTGCCTCAAGATCATAAAACATAGCAATTGACGTGACTATTCGCGCGGGGGTTTTTGTAACTGACTGATATGCTTCTCGCGAAAAAAATTCAGGAACTAAAGAAATATCTTTAGAATAATAGTGAGCAAATTTTCTCCCCGTAGGATCAATGCCAATACGATGAATATTTTTCGAGGCATAAGCTTTTAGAAGCGTTGCATCATTACTTCCAATATCTAACACAACATCATTATCACGAAGAGTAATTAATCTTTCTAAATAGAGTACCTTATTAGCAAGATGATTAACCATCGATTGATTAAGACCTGAACGATAACCATAGTTATCACCATACATTTCCGCTAAATCATAAGAATGATGAAGCTGCAACAACCGACTATCAGGACACCACACTAATTCTAATGGGCCTGAGGTAACTTCAACAGAAGCATCTCTTGGAAATACGCCTGTTAAAGCCTGCTCTCCCAGATTTAATACTGAAATAAGATGATTACTATTTCCAACACGACAATTTTGTATTTCTTTATACTTATTCATATAAATAACATCTCCCTCATATTAAATTAAAAATTTCCTTAACTTTTTTCTCAAAAGCCTCTGCAATATTTTGTTTTTCCATCATATGCCATAAATCAAATTGCCTTTCAAGTACAATCTCTCTATTGGCAAGAGCAAACTTACATCCCTCAACAAAATCACTCTCCTGATTCGCCTCACATAAAATAATCGAGTTCTTTAAATCATCAGGAATACGTTCGGTAATAAACCCTAATTTACTGGCCACAATAGGAGTACCATATTTTAAAGCTTCATGAATCTGTGGGGGAAAATTACCCTCTGCTAATGAAGTAAAACAAAGCAAAGATGCCCGACGGTATAATTGACCCAACAAGGAATCACTGACTACGCTCAGGAATTTTATACGATCCTTATGCTTAATTGAATGAAAAACTTTCGATGCTTTAGGGTCATGCTCGATCGTAGTGGTTAGGACCAAATTGAGATCATGACCTTCTTCAACTAGTTTATCAAATACAAGAAAGAGAAAAGCTAAGTTTTTATTTGGATGAGGCCGTGTGGGATAAAAAATAAAAGGTTTGTTAATAATTTGATCACACGACTTGTCAGAATCAATCTCAGCATGCGCTTTATCAGCATTAAGACAAGGAAGATAGGCAACATGTATTTTTTGAGGCGAAACATTTAATCGACTTATTGGTAGATAGGATTTTGTAAAATTTGAATTACAAAAAATCGCGTCTGCTTTTTCTGCTAAAGCGCAGCCAACACTTGTATGCTCTCCTTCATCAGCAGCAAACTCCCCTGTCGCATGGAAAAAATGCGGCATATAATCTGGTAAATATAAAACAACCCGTTGAGTTAACCCAAGCGCATCCGGAAACCAATAATAATGAGGAACAAATACAGATAAACAACTACTATCTTCATTAATTAATTTAATATAATTTGGAATATTATTAGTAACATGCTGATAGTTTTTTATTTTAGCTAGCTGAGATATTGCCTTATCATAATTTCTTCTAATAAATATACGCATAGAAGGAGAGGTAATACGCTTCAAAAAAGATTTAATTTTCGGTTTAATATGTCCCCATCCATAATTTAATTTATACTTCAAAATAGAGCGTTTTGATTTTATATTTTCTCCCGCTTCATTCGCTGCGTATACTTCAGGGAAGGCTTCAGGATTGATACATAAAACTTTTACACGTTCCTTGTCAGGGGTATTTCTAAAATACCCTTCAATATTTGCAACTTGATCTGCATAAGCCGTCACAATAACTTCAACATCAGGCAATGACGAAAGAATTCTTACGATCTGCCGAACCACACGAGGAATACCATCACAGGCAGTATATTCACCCTCATTAAAAATAATTAAATTTGCCGGAAAATGATGAAAGATATAAATACGTTTTCGTTGTTTATAAGAGCTATTTCTTCCAAATGTTAACCATGAGGATGCGCTATTATTCTGGTCCAACATAACTCGAAATTCTCTGTCAAATACAGGCCAAACTTGGGTTGGCGAATAATACTTCTTAACTTTTTCCTGCGATAAAATAATATCATTAATAAATGTCTTGTCCCCTTTTAACAGTCTTTCCGATTTCAACCAAGCTTCTTTTATTGAAAAGCAACAGCCGGGTTTTTCCTCGGTACAATAACGATCTAATAGTGATCCTTTTAAATAAAGCACTGGCCCCCCTAATATCATCATTTCTATGGGGGGCAAATAACACACTCGTCTATCCGAATACGTATAAAGGTAACCAGCCGACATAAGAAAACGCGAAATAAATTCTTTTCTAGATAACGTTCCCACTACCTGATTATCTTTTATATTACTTAACTGAACTCCGTAATACTTATAGTACGATGCATTAAAATTTTCCTTTAAAAATCGATAATGTTTCAAAAAATATTTGTTTTTTATATTAGGACAAGTTAATGCTATTTCTTTTTTCTTATCCCCATTCTCTTTCCACTGATTTTCATACAAAAAAATATCATCTGTTAAACAGTAAGGAATGATAACTTCTCTTTCTCTTAGCCAACTGGCCTCATCCTCTGCTGTTTCACGTGAATGAGGAACAAACCAAAAATTATCCCTCGACACAATATGCGAAACTAGTTGATATGCCTCTAATTCTTGACTAACTAAATAATGTTGACCATACGTGCGATAAATAACTTTACCGCGATAACAACTAAGAATTTCCTTTAACCATAATGGTGAAATAGTAACGATAATTGCATCAAAATAGGTGTTCAATAGCTGGGCTATTTCATGTGAAATAGCATTATAAAAAAAATTATATTGTGATAATTTTTTAAAAACATCTTGAGGTAAAGTAGTCGGTTGATTTTCATCCCAGGTCAAACAGGCCGATTGATCCTCAATAGAGCTTAAGTATGGTGGGTTATAAACCTCATAACCAAGACTTCGTAATCGTGGTAATTCGGTTTGCACTAAAATCTTATGCATCCCCAACCAAAAGATTCTACTACAAGACATAAATCACTCCTTATTATGTTCATGTATTAAAGATTTCAATGAAATAAATCCTTTAGATAAAAAATTTTCTTAAGTTTTCGTTTAACTTTTTGACAAACCGTTTTTTCCATCGAAATATTAATTCTATTTAAAGCATCCTTTATCTCGACCATTATGTTTGCCGAATTATCCAGTTGATATTGTAAATGTCTTATCAAGGCTGTATGCCGATTAGCAGCATCCTCCATCGACTGCATCCAAAGATAAAGTGAAGTAACTTCTGGTAAATTATCACTCTTTTTATCATCGGACATTTGTAAAAATAACTCAAAAAGTAGCTTAAAACTCCATTTGGATGTTGGGTACGACCAAAACTCAGTTATCCATTTTTGATATGGCTGCATAAATTGACCAGGGCTAATAACGATTGGACGAAATGGATAAGACCCATTAACTTTCCTCGTTATTGTTTCATAAGCAAAAGTTAAAAATGTTAAAAAAAGATTATGCGGCCACTCGCAATCTTCTTGCTTCTTTGCGATTGAGCCATAATCAATTAATGAGGCATGGCTTTCAGCAGTGATAAGAACATTCCAAGGGCGCAGATCATTATGATAGAAACCTAAAGATTCCAGCTCAGCAAGTTCATTCAAAACATCATGCAACACACAATTTACATCGTATTGTCCATCACAAAGAATTTTATCAAGTAACAAGTCGCCTGGTAGCTTTTCACGAACTAACCAAGCCTCATATTGATTTTGACCATATAATAACAATTTAGGGAAATGTGAACTTGGTGATATATTTTTTAAAAAAACAACCTCGTTGTTATATTCTTGTAAATTAGACGTGCCTAAAACATCATGATCAAGTCTTATCATTTTTATTATAAGTTTATCCGCCATATAATATCGACGCGTACCCTTCCAAGTCCCTTGTACTAAGGCATGTGAATTTGTAGTACAAGAGTCAAAAATACCAATCTGATCATTCAGGCACCAATAATGATTGCTTACAACATAAAGTGGCCGAGTAATAGTCGAAAGATGTGTATTATGTCTGTCTAGTTCATGAATAAAAAGAAACCCTTCAAGTAACTGTTGAGAATCTTTCGGCTGAGATACCCCCCAGTACATAGGTTCATCAGCTAACGCGAACTCAAAAATTCCAATGGCAACATTATCCCCAAGGGCTTTCAATAACGCTTGAACAAACTCAATACCCTCTTTATATACAATATGGTGAAATACACTTAAACCTAACACGATATCGTATTGATCCCGTTGAAGAGTGGCAATAATGTTCTCTATACTTGCCACTTGAAAATCAACATTAAACCCTGGATGTTCATTGGCTAATTGATTACACACCTCAATATTAATATCACTTAAATCAATTCCAACAACAGAGGCCCCTATTTCAGCAAGACTTAAACTAAAAAAACCTTGTGCACATCCAAGATCAAGAACTCTTAATGGTCTATCTAGTTTTTTCTCAAACACTTTATAAATATTAACAATATGATCTAAACGATCTTCAGACTTCCTTGATACATTTTCTGACAGTTCATCGTGTTTAAAAATAGGCTGATACCTTTCAGGCAGTTTATCAACATAATCTTTAATGCTGTAATTATTATTCTTCAACACCTGCCCCCTTACGCTCTAAACCAAATTGGGCTTGTAAATCTGCAAGCCCCCAAAACCCCACAGCCCTTTTCACAGTAAGTAATACCGAATCATAACGTCTATCAAGAGGCTCTAATAATTCCTGTGGGCCTGTAGAAATACCAAACGAGACTAAGTAATGTCCAGCATTAAAAGCCATCGGTAAAACAAACTTGAAAACAATCACCTCTCCTGCCTTAACAGAAATTATTTCTCGACACCCTTCAGAAGCAAGAAATGAATTTGTCCCATATAAAAATACACCATCATGCGTTTTAATTAGAAAACCTGCTGTAATGTCATCAAAATCCGCTTCGAATTTAACATTGAAATAGAACTCTGTAAGGGAATTACTTTCAATCAACTGTGGGTAAGATGCACCATTTGAAACATATAAATAATCAAGTATCTTTGCCCCTCCATTGCCCCAACGATGTTCTTCTTTCCGATAACAAGGTCGTCGATGAAAACATTCTGTATTGCTAGACATTAATTCATGAAGTGATACTTCATCATTATCCTTAGAATCATTATCTTCGAGCCGACGCTTACCAAATAATTCTTCCAGATAAAGATTGGTGGCATCTTTTGAAGGTCCATCAAAAACCAAATGTCCTGCTCGAATAAACAAGGCACGGTTACAGTGCTTCACAACATCATTAATGGAATGAGTAACTAACAATAATGTTGTTCCCTGAGCTTTATAAGAAGCTATTCTCTCAAAACATTTTGCTTGAAAATACGCATCCCCTACTGATAACACTTCATCAACAATCAGTATGTTTGGACGAAAAGCGGTAACAACAGCAAACGCCACACGAGCTTGCATTCCGGTCGAATAAGTTCTTACTGGTTTATCAAAATAGTCGCCTATCTCTGCAAAAGATTCTATCTCAGGCATAACTTTCTCAATATCTGCTCTGCTATGCCCCATAAGTCCAGCAGAATGATAAGCGTTTTGACGCCCTGTCATTTCCATATTAAAACCCATACCCAATTCCAAAATAGCAGCCACAGATCCAGAAACCTGCACCTTCCCTTCCGTTGGTCCGGTTGTTCCTGTAATAATCTTTAAAAGCGTGCTCTTTCCCGCGCCATTTTGGCCAATAATTCCAATGGCTTCTCCTGGATTTACACTGAAATTGATATTTCTTAACACCCAATCTTCAGAATTCGGTATGATAGATGGAAAAAACCAAGAAGCCATACGTTTCCACTCGCTACTCCATTTCCGATATGATTTTCCAATGTTATTGACTTTTAAACGACCACTCATAACAGATCTACCATTTCTTTATTCGCTTTTCGAAAAAGTAATAATCCAAAACCAAGTAAAGGTAAGCTCAATAAAACTGGAAAAACTAATGTTGACCAATCGGGGGCCTTATTAAAAAGCAAAATATTATGATAACCATCTACAATTGGAACCAGAGGATTTATCAAGAGAAAACGATGATATCGTGGAGGGAGTATATTCACCATATAAACTATTGGCGTAATCCAAAATAACAACTGCAAAACAATAGGCACAATCTGGCCTATATCAGGCATAAAAACATTTAACACCCCAATAATCAAACCACAGCCAAATGCAAGAAGAACATTAATCAAAACCAACACAGGTAGCCACAATAAACTTAAATTAGGCCAATGACCTAACACTCCAAAAATCAATAAGATAGCAAGAAACAATAAAAAATTATTAAAGATAGAACTACCAAGCACAATAAAAGGTAAGGTGATTTTAGGAAACGAGAGTTTTTTTAATAAATTGGCATTTTCAACAAAAAGAGTCATACAACGAGTCAATATCTCAACGAATAATGACCAAGACAATATTCCAGCCATCAAATAGATTGAATACCCGTACTTACTAGTCACTTCAGGAAGCCTAGCAGACATAATAGCAGACAAAACAAAAGCAAAAATTAGCACTTGAGATAAGGGCTGTAATATCATCCAAACTCCGCCCAACTTACTTCTTATGAATCGGCCTCGAAATTCCGTTTTAATCGAAGAAAGAATAAAATAGCGATAACGCCACAACTGTAACAATAATTTCATCATTTATACTATCTACAAAACCGTGGTAAATATAAACCTAAAACTCGCACCTCTATTATTTACACGAGAAAGGATAATCCTAAAAATGACCTTTGGGCTCGAATTGAGAATGCAACAGATTTATTTAGATAGCGTAATAAAAATTTACGTGACTACCTTATTGGTACTAGGTCAAATCTACATGGTGCTAGATGAACCAAAATGTTGTGTTATTAATTCGAGCCCAACAGTCAGTTTTTGGATTATATCATAACTCGAAAACAAATATAGCTCCGCAATAAAATCATTATATAATAAAATTTTACATTCAGAGACAAAAAGATGACCCCAAAAATCTACACAAAACAAGGCGACACTGGCCTTACTGATCTCAACAGCAAAACTCGTCTTGCGAAAGATGAGCTGCCCATCGAAGTACTGGGTAATCTCGATGAATTGAATAGTGCTATCGGCATAGTCACTTCTTATCAAATCCCTCAGCAATGTTGCAAAATTCTCATGGAAATTCAAAAAAAACTTTTTGAACTTGGCTCAGAAATTTGTACTTCAAAAAATAATACTACCGCATCAGATGTCACTCAATTAGAAGACAAAATTGATAAGTTTGAAAAAACTCTTCCAACTTTAAAAGACTTTATCATTCCCGGTGGCTCATCCGCTGCAGCACATTGCCATTTTGCCAGAGCAGTTTGCCGACGTGTCGAAAGAAGTTTAGTTGCCTTAAATAGTCAACATGCCATTCATCCCGAAACCTTAAAATACATGAATCGACTTTCGGATTTGTTGTTTGTGATGGCAAAGATATTGTGATTGATTCTTTCCTAATAATCGTAATGTTGATTTTTCAACATTTGCATTTGATGATCTTGACCTGGAGCTGATGAACGCCATTTTTTCTGCACAGTTGAAATAGTTTTATGACGTTCCTCTGGCGTCATTTGTTTCCACTCATCTTTTACTTGTTTCGCTTGAGTTTTTAACGCCTCTTTTTGAGCGGGTGTCATTTGCTGTATTTCCTCTTTTGCTTTTGTCTCTATCGCTTTTTTCTGATCTGGTGTTAATTTATTTATATATTTATTGATAAATTGATCCACCTGATTACTTTTTGTGGCTTTCGTTTCATTGAGAATCTTTTGCGCCGAATTACTGCTACCACTATCGGGATTCTTTGCGAAAGAGAGATTAAAACAACAGAAAAAAATAGCCCCTGATAAAATAATAAAAATTTTCCTAATCATATTCAACTTCCTTTGTAAATCTGCAGAACAAGAAACAAAGAAGGATATTCAAATTTTCTGTTAGGTCAAGTTTTAATAAAAACCTGGTGCAATTTCCTCTTCATCCTCGCTAAAAGGTGGGGCACTTGATTCTACCATTGCTGGAACATAGCAGGTTGAAAAGGATATGCCGGATACAAAACCAATTGTTACAGAGTACGCACCAGGACATCAACCTTAAATAACACTAATTAATTGATGATGCGACTTTCGAATTTCACGATCAGTAATAATGCCAATAATATTTTCGGCATTTGTTTTGTTATGATCATGGGTAATAATCATGTATTTTTCGCGATGTTGTTCCATCTCTTTCATAATCGTAATTAATTTTGTATGCATAGGATAAAGATGAAAACGATGATCAATGTAATGACGGTAATCGAATGGGCCAGATTCTTTTTCATAACAGTTAAGTAGTCCTAAAATTTTATTATCATGTTCAATGACCACATACATGTTTTCTAATTTATTATCTAAAAATAATGACAAATTTGCCTCAAATTCATCTAATGAGATTACTTTAAAATCTTTATTCATGACCTGTTGTGCGCGCTGTACTAAAGCACGCGTTGAATGTAATCCTTCCGGTAAAATATCGCCGCGACGAAATAATTTCATCGTATAAATACTTTCGTTAGAAATAACTTTTCTAACCGCATAGGCAACGGTTACAGTAACCATAATAGGCAGAATAACATTATTATCATGTGTCATTTCTGTCACCATTACCATAGCCGTGATCACAGCACCTGTAGCACCACCAATCATGCCCGCCATGCCTGCTAATGCAAAAATAATAGGATCGACTCCCAAGCCAGGAAAAAAGTACTGCATAATACAACCGAAAGCGGAACCAAAGGCAGCACCCAAAAAGAGTGAAGGAGAAAAAATACCTCCTGAAGCACCAGAACCCAGTGTTAATGACGTGGCAAGCATTTTCATAACAACTAAAAATAATAGAAACAAAGGATGATTTAATATCCCTCGTAAAATATCAACAATCGTGGCATATCCAACCCCTTGAATATAATAATCCCCCGTCCATGTCATCATCGCATACATTAATAAACCAACACACAACATCCCTAACATATGTCGTGTATAATAATTTCCGGGTATCGCATTAAAAACATCTTCTGCCCAATAAACAGAATAGATAAATGCAACTGATAAAAGACCAATTAAAATACCGAAAGGAATAAAAACAATCAGCACACCTAACGGCATCAAATGGAAATCAGGAATCATCAACGCAGGAATATAAAACGAAGGCGTAACGCCTAAAAATGCACGCCCAATGTATGTTGCTGTCACTGTCGCTAATGCAACGGAAAATAATGAAGAAGCACTGACTGTCACTAAAATTAATTCAATACCAAAGGCAAGCCCACCAATTGGCGTATTGAATGATGCGGCAATACCGCCCGCTGCACCTGCAGCAACTAATATCACTCGTTGTCGCGTCGGCATTGAAATAATTTTACTTCTTACTGAGCCAAAAGCAGAACCAATTTGAACAATGGGTCCTTCTCGCCCAACAGATCCCCCTGTCCCGATAGAAACCGCCGAAGCAATTGATTTAATAACGGCAACAATAGGACGTATCTTGCCATCATTAAAATGAATAGCATCCATCACCTCCGGTACCCCGTGCCCTCTTGCCTCAGGCGCAAATGTTTTCACCAACCAAGCGACAATGATTGCACCCACAACGGGAACAAATATCACTAACCATCCATAAGAACTCGCAGCGGTATGAATATTGGCATCATAAAAAATATCAAGACGATTAAAAAAAACTAAGTTATGCACAAAACCAATCATGGCACGCAATATTACTGCACCAAAACCTGCAACCACGCCAACCAAAATACTCAACAAGCCCATCATGAACTGCGAAACACCTTGATTAGAATAAATCACTCGGTTAAGAATATTTTTTATACCCATCTTAAAAATTTCCAATTCTATTTTTATCAAACTATTCAACTGATGTATTTAATATCAAAATCCACTGTGAAGCGGCCTCATCCCTCTCAATCCTCAAAATTCTTATAACTCTGCATGCCCTGTTGATCTCGGAAACGGAATAATATCGCGAATATTCGTCATACCAGTAATATAGTTAATATAACGTTCAAATCCTAAACCAAAACCCGCATGAGGAACTGAACCATAACGACGCAAATCTAAATACCATTCGTATAATGCTCGCGCCATCTTTAATTCATCCATGCGTCTTTCTAATACATCTAAACGTTCCTCTCGTTGACTACCTCCAATAATTTCACCAATTCCCGGTGCTAATATATCCATCGCAGCAACGGTTTTCCCATCATCGTTTTGACGCATATAAAAACTTTTGATTTCTTTTGGATAGTTGATCAATACCACTGGCGCTTTGACCAATTCTTCACATAAATAACGCTCATGTTCTGACTGTAAATCAGATCCCCATGACACAGGAAATTCAAATTTTTTGCCTGATTTCTCTAAAGTAGTAATTGCCTCTGAATATTCCATCACATGAAATTCGCTATTAATTAATTTTTCTAATCGGTTAATACAGTCTTTATCAATGCGTTCTGCAAAAAATTGCATATCATCGCCACGTTCATTAAGAACAACCTGACAAGTATACTTCAACATTTTTTCAGCAAGTGCTGCATCATCGTGTAAGTCTGCAAAAGCAAATTCAGGTTCTACCATCCAGAATTCCGCTAAATGACGACTGGTATTGGATTTTTCTGCACGAAAAGTAGGTCCAAACGTATAAACTTTTGATAACGCCATACAATACGATTCAACATGCAATTGACCGGACACCGTTAAGAACGTTTCTTTCCCAAAAAAATCTTCTTCAAATAAAATTTTTCCATCAGCCGTACGCGGAAGTTTTTCTAAATCGAGCGTTGTGACTCGAAACATTTCCCCTGCCCCTTCACAATCGTTTGTTGTAATAATCGGCGTATGAATCCAATAAAAACCTTCTTCATGGAAAAAGCGATGAATAGCTTTTGCAACACAATCTTGCACACGAGTCACAGCACCAATCACATTGGTACGTGAACGTAAATGTAAATGTTCACGCAAATATTCTAAGGTGTGATGCTTTGGAGACATAGGATAAGTATCAGGATCTTGCACAAAACCAAGGACAGTTATCTCTTCTGCCTGCACTTCATAAGACTGACCTTTACCCGGTGAAGCGACTAATTTCCCCGTCACGCTAACAGAACAACCCGAAGTAAGATGTAGTATTTCTTCGTTATAATTATTCAGCGCACTCTGAGCAATAACTTGAATAGGATTAAAACAAGAACCATCAGAGACAGCGATAAAAGACAATCCTGCCTTTGAATCACGACGCGTTCTCACCCAGCCTTTCACGATCACTTGTGAATCGACCCCGACTTTACCTGACAATAGATCAGACACTGAATATTGCTTTGCGGACATTTTTGACCTTCTTATTTAGAGATGAAAAAGGAAAGGATCATAGCACTAAAATTTTAGAAAATGTAGGGGCATAGCATGCTATGCAGGGCGCAGCATTTAGAGTGGGCTTGTCGAACTACGCTGCGCCCCTACAAATTATTTTTCCAAATAAAACCGACGTTTTGATTCCGAGAATTTCTCTATCGCATAACGCAGCATCGTTCTTGGCATTTTCTGATAACGCGGCTTTAAAAACTTCTCAAGTAATGATTCATCGCGTTTACCAACTTCTCTTAAAAGCCAACCCACTGCTTTATGAATTAAATCTTCATTATCTTGTAATAAAATATCCGCGATTTTTAATGTATCTTCAAATTCGTTTTGTCGAATAAAATAAAACGTAGATAACATACCGATACGTCTAATCCAAAAATTTTTATTTTCTGCCCATCGATATAAAACTGTTCTATCTTTTTCAAAAAGATAATGACCCACTATATGCGGCGCACTTAAATCCACCAAGTCCCAATTATTAATTTGCTGCATATTTTTAAGATAAAAATCGTATATTTTTTTCCTCTCTTTTTCTTCTTCTGATTTTTTATACTGTGACATCAGAATTAACAATGCCAACATACGTTCTTCATGATATTCTGAATAAATCAATATTTTTAAATCTTCCAACATTAATGATTGATATTGTCTTGCGATTTTTCGAAGCTCAGGCACTGTAATCCCATAAAACTTATCCCCTTCTCCATATTCACCAGGACATGCTTTAAAAAAACGAGATAAGACTACTGCCTTTTCTGGATTGGAATTTTGTTTTAATAACTTTCGAAGAGTAACAACTGTTAATTTCATTTTATTTCCCTCTAACACAAGAGCAACTATAAATGTTACTCCTACAATTTTGGATTATAAAACTTATCAAAAACCTCCACCAGAGGTGGAGGTTTGAAACGCTTCGCTTGGACCACTAAAAGTGGTCTTCTCCTAATTAACTCAATTGTGTAAATAAGCTTTGTTGTTCTAGTTGCTTATCTGCCT
>Ga0180009_10003499_pt1 | contig 17809 bp, 19 predicted proteins | sample OS_PC_MetaG_FD_123537 | JGI IMG/M metagenome (GOLD analysis project Ga0180009, IMG submission 123537) | Groundwater microbial communities from the Aspo Hard Rock Laboratory (HRL) deep subsurface site, Sweden - OS_PC_MetaG | ecosystem: Environmental > Aquatic > Deep subsurface > Groundwater... | reverse complement strand
ATTTTTTTAAATGCGCTTTTTAATCCCATTTTACAGTATGGATATTGTTAAGAAAATTAGTTTTTAAAGGTTACTCCTACGTTTCTATTCTACAGGACGGATTTTTCTCTAGAAAATTTTTGTCAGCTTCTTTTGATTCATTAATTATGAAAGGAAAAACAATATTTTGGGTAAACTGATTACTTGAATTAACCCTATAAATCAATCTCTCCCGTGAATAATAAATTCTTCTGTACATATCCGAAACTTCCTTATTTTGAATTGAATTTATTTTTCCAAAATCATCAAGGTCTTGAGCAATCGCATTTCTTAAATTTTTATTCCAAAGAGAAACCAAATTTTCGAGTTGTGATTTTAATTCCTCTGCTTTCCCCCTATAAATTATTTGGAATGCTTTTTTGTCTATTAATTTTTTCATTTTTTAATACAATCCCTTTTGTGGAATGATATTTCTTACTCCCCCCTGCGGATTCTTAACATCGTCGAAATACCTGGGAATGATATGCCAATGCAAATGGTGAATCGTTCTTCCAGCAGCCTCACCATCGTTAATTCCGTGATTGTAGGCATCAGGTTTCTTGCCTAAAAAAGGAGAATTGATAGCTGATTCTAAAAAGTTTTTTGAAGATTTATTAGGAACATTTTTCAATAGATTAATGTAAATTTTTTTCAAATCCGAGTTTTCAATTAAATAGGTGGTATCTTTTATGGCTAAATTCAAAGAGTCCCATTCAATTCTTTTTAATTCCTCCAATTTTTCAATGTGCCTCTTTGAGATAATTTCCGAATGTCCCAAGCTTACGGGAAATCTATCAAATCTTGAATAAAAGTGATTGTTTTCATATGCAATTTCTTTTCCATCTTTGTAAACTTCGCAGAAAAAACACTTTTTCTCTAATTCATTTTCTTTTTCTATTATTTCTTCAAGGATAATTTTTTTTTCAAAACCTCCACGCTCTTGAAGTTTTTTTCTTCTTGTTGATTCCACCAACTTTTCATTAATCCCATAAAATCTGCAAAATTCATTTAATATCTCTTTTACATCAGAAAATTCTTCTTCATTTTTGCTTTCTAACAATTCATATATCTCTTCCAGAACTTTCTCTTCCAGTTTCTTAGGAAGTTCTTTTTCCGAGGCGGGATGGCATGTATATTTTAACCCCTTACTTTCAAGAAAGTTGATAATCTTATCACGAACTAATTTACCATACCTCATAAGAAGAAAATTTTCTTTATAGTTTATAATTATTTATATAATCCTGTAATCCAGATTGAAAAAATCCTTGATAATTTTCTTCATTTCGCTAAATCTCCTTTTGTTTCGTCCAAGTAAGGCGGCCTTGTTTTCACTTCCTGCATTCACAATAACCTCTTTTGGAGTTATTTCAATTTCTTTAAATCCTACCGGAGCAATAACTGAACTAATGAGTGATTTTGCGTCTTCTATCCCATTTGGGATGGGAATTATTCTAACCCTTCTTTTTATTATGTCTGACATTTTCTTTAAATTTTCACCATTTTTTCCAAGAGCTTTTGAAATTTCCCTTCTTGGAACACAAAACATCAAAATTTCGTTATACTTAAAACAATATCTTGTCTGAATTTTTGTAACTTTTCTGAATAAATTAAGATGCCTTAAGTCCTGCATGTCAATAATGTTTATCATGTTATAATTTCCCTATACGCGTCCTCTTTATAAAATTGTTGTTTTTTGTTTTTTTGCCTTTGAAAAATATTTTTTGTCGTCGGTAAATATCTATTTATTTGTTTCTTCAACAACCTTCAAACTCGCAGTTTTTTTGCTTTTTTCATCTTTTGTCAAAGGACCAATTACATTAACAAGAAGTCCCGGAAGTCCTGTCCCGACGGGAACAGGCTGATTAAGAATAATGTTTTCAATGACACTTTCAAGTTTATCCGAGGAGCCTTTAACAGTGGCATTTACAAATTGCTTTACCGGAGTCTCAAATGTTGCTCTTGCAAGAATAGATGCTTTTTGTGCAATAATACCCATTCTTGTAACTCCTTTAACGTCGCCGGTGTTTGTCATAGCATCAGCGATAAGTTCAAGATGTTTTATATTAATGTCAAGACCTTGAGAGTCAAGAACATCTGCAACCTCATTAATAATTAATTGTCTTGAGGCTTCAATTCCCAAAATATCAGCAACTTCATACAAATCGTTTGAAACTATTCTTTTCTGATCAACCTCTTTTAACTTAATTATTTCTTTAAGGTTTGTTCCAAGGGTTATTACCGCAAAGTCCCTCCCTCTTTTAACAATTAGGATTTGCTCAATTCCTTTAACTCCCGAAATTATCGCCTTTTTTAATTTTTCTTTTAATTGGTAAATTTCCTTAAAATTATAATCGGTAGCATTTAGTACGACGTTGTTTCCTCTTTTTTTTGCATTGAAACCTAGGTCGTTTAATTTTTCAACAACTTTTTCTTCTGTGGTGTGGGTCTTTTTTAATTCCTTGCCGTTAAGAGTAATCGTTATTGTTTTGTTCCCAAAGTCAAGGTTTATTTCAGAAGAAACTTCCTTCAAGGTGACTTCTTTTATTCTTTCAGCAAACTTTTTTGCATCTGTTTCGTTATTATATTTATTATCAAGATATATTTCCATTTTTGGTGAAGATGGTTTTTTTCTCGCATCAAAAATTTCTATAATTCTTGGAAGCCCGGTAGTTACTTGCATTTCAGCAACACCTGCCATGTGGAATGTGTTAAGAACCATCTGCGTTGAAGCTTCACCAAATGACTGTGCTGTTACAAGCCCAATTGCCTCCCCCGGAGAAATCTTCTCCTTTAAGTGTATTTTTGAAACGTCATAACCGTCGGTTCCATACTGAAACTGAATTATATTATTTCCTGAATCCCTTATTGTTCCGTCGTACTCCACTCTCAAATCCTGAAGCGCGTTGGCTAAACGCCTGTATAAATAACCTGATTTTGGAGTTCTAAGTGCAGTGTCCATAAGGGAATCACGACCGGTAATTGCCTGAAAGAAAAATTCGTCCGGTTTTAATCCCTTAATAAATGAACTCTTTATGAATCCTCTTGCTTTTGGTGAAAGGTCTCCCCTCTTGAAGAATGGAAGTGTTCTTTCAGTATATCCTATGTTAATTCTTCCTCCTGCAAAAGCCTGCTGACCAACACATGAAGCCATTTGTGTAATATTAAGTATATTTCCTCCCCCCCCGGATTTAATCATATAACTTATAGGATTGGTATCGGGAAATCTTTCTTTAACCATAGATCCTATTTTTGTTCTGACTTCATTAAGAATTTTAAGAAGATGAATCTCCCTGGATTCTTCTCTTGATTTTCCGGGAATTAATTCAAGGGTCTCATTTTCATATGATTCAAGAATTTCATCCGCTTTTTTTTCTGTTGTTTTTATTATTCTTTCACTTTCTTCAATCGTGCCCTCGTCAAGGTCAAAGTCATCGACAGAAGCAGTTATTCCTATTTCAGAAAGATAATTTTTACCGAGGTTAAATGCCATTCTTATTGAATCAAATGCAACGCTTCTTCCATATTTTTCATCAATAATCTTTACAAGCTCCCCATCTTCATCTCCAAAGGTGCTTTTATCAATTTCGCCTTTTACAATCTTTCCCTTTTTAATCTGAATTGAATTATTTGCAAAATCAATTTCAGGCAAAATAAATGAAAATATATCTTTCCCGCTTATTGTTTTTGTAAGGACTTCTCCCTCTATTCCCGACTTATACAAAAGCTGGTTTGCGTATTCCTTATCAAACTCTCTTTGGCCCAAAATATAATTCCCTGTAACAGCGTCAACAATGCACCCTATTAAATTAGTGTTGTTTTTTGGAGAAATTAAATTCTGTTTTACATCAAGAAGTATTTTTGCCTCAGACCTTGCTTCTTCTGTCTGAGGTGAGTGAATATTCATTTCGTCCCCGTCAAAATCTGCGTTGTAAGGTGCAGCTGCAGCAGGGTGAACTCTAAAAGTCTTTCCCGGAAGAATTCTGACAAAGTGTGCCATAAGGCTTGCTCTGTGAAGTGAAGGGTGTCTGTTGAATAAAACGATGTCCCCATCCTGAAGATGTCTTTCAACCTTGTAACCCGGTTTTAATTCTTCTATAATTTCTTCCTGAAGTTCAGACGTAATCTTTTTCTTTCTTCCGTCGGGCCTTATAATATAATTTGCTCCGGGCCAGTTTTCACCCCTCTTGATAAGCTGAGAAAGTTTTTCTTTGTTTAAATCATTGACAATTTCAGAAACTGTAACAACTTTTGCGATTTCATAAGGGACTCCCACTTCATTTATTCTTATGTTTGGGTCAGGGCTGATGACGGTTCTACCGGAATAGTTTACTCTTTTACCTGCAATGTTTTTTCTTATTCTTCCTTCTTTTCCTTTTATCCTTTCTGTTATTGTTTTTAACGGCTGACCGCTTCTGTGCCTTGCTGGAGGAACTCTTGCAACAGTGTTATCGAAAAAAGTTGTAATGTGGTACTGCAATAAATCCCAAAGGTCCTCAATAATAACTTCAGGTGCGCCCGCGTTCAGGTTTTCCCAAAGTCTCTGGTTCGCTCTTATTATGTCAGATAATTTGTGAGTCAAGTCATCTTCACTTCTTTCTCCTGATTCAAGAATTATTGAAGGTCTGACTGTAACCGGAGGAACCAAAAGAGAGTTTAAAATTGACCATTCAATTCTGCATGTTTTTGAGTTTACCCCTACTTTTTTCAATTCTTCATCCGGAATTCTGACAAGCATTTCTCTGATTTCCGTCGGGAAAATCCTCGTTTTTCCTCTGTAAAAGCTTGTTGGTTTTTCAAGTTTTATTTTTTCCTGATTGGCCTGGCAATGAGGACATTTCTTGGAATCCTTTGCCTTTTTAGCCCTTTCATTTGGAGAATATTTTTTCAAATCTTTTTCATCAATCATGAGTTTTCCACATTCCTGACAAAAGGACCTTAAACCCATTTCAATAATTTGGGCATATTTTAAATGAATTATAGGTTTGGCCAGGTCAATACTTCCGGGGTGTCCAATACACTCTTTTATTTTTCCCCCACAAGTACGACACCTTACTCCGGGGTCAATTGTTCCAAGTCTCAGATCCATTAACCCTCCATCAACAGGGTAGCCGTCGATATCATAAAGTTCTGGGGTTACAACTTTTGCAACAGAAACTTTCTTTATTTGGTCAGGCGTAAAAAGTGAAAATCTTATTTCTCCTATTTTTTTGCTTACTACTTTTTTCATTTTTTATTTGTGTTGAATTCGTTTAATTTTTTTTCAAGGAAATTTAAAACTTTTTTATTTGCACATTCAATCAGAACCTCTCTTTTTTCTTCAGAAAATTTTATTTTATCCCCCCCTATTTTATAATAAAGTGAATTTCCCCCAATTATCAATTCTGAATTTTTCGCGGAGTTATCAAAATATTTATTCATCCATTTTATTGCATTCTCATAAGATTTATTTGTGTTAAATTTTAGTATTTTTTCCATTTTACTCGTATTTGTTCTTTAAATCAAATTTAGTATTCACATGAAGCCCCTGTAGTTCTTCCACAAGAAGCTTGAATGCATATGAAACCTCAACAGGTTCAATATCTTCAGAATGACATTCAGGGCAGATAGTTCTTTTCCTTATTTTGTCCTCAAGTGCAATGGCCCCGCACTTAGCGCAAATGGGAAGTGCAATTTTATCTGAGTCATATCTTTCTTTTAACAACAATGAAGAACCATGAGCAACGAGAGCCTGCTGTTCCATTTCTCCGAGCCTAAGTGCCCCTCCTCTTGCTCTTCCTTCAATTGGTTGTCTTGTAAGAAGTGCAACTTTACCTGAAGCTCTTCCGTGAATTTTGTTTGCAACCATATATTTAAGTTTAAGGTAGTAAAGGTTGCCAATGAAAATTTTGGATTCCATCTTTTTGCCTGTGACCCCGCTGTACATAGTCTCCTTTCCGTCGTATCTAAAACCCAAATCTGTCAGCTGAGCTTCAAGATCCTTTTTGGTCTCTCCTGAAAATGAAGTTCCGTCAATTACTTTACCCCTTAGGGATGCAGTTTTACCTGCAAGAAGCTCCAAAAGGTATCCCACAGTCATACGGCTGGGAAGTCCGTGCGGGTTAAACATTACGTCTGGTTTTATCCCTGAAGCAGTGAATGGCATATCCTCTTCGTCAACTATTTCTCCCACAACTCCCTTTTGACCATGCGAAGTTGCAAATTTATCCCCCAATTCAGGAATTCTCAAGTCCCTTGTTTTTACCTGAACAATTTTATTTCCCTCATCATCAACTGTAATAAAAACTGATTCTATAATTCCCTTTTCTTCCTGTCTTAACGTTACACTTGATTCTTTTTTCGTTCTGACTGAAATTTCCCTTGCTTCACTTAAAAATTTTGGAGGTGAAGTTTTTCCAATGAGAACTTCTCCTTCTTCAATATCTGCCTCAGGGTAAATTATCCCGTCATCTTCAAGGGATTTGTAAAGTGATTCCATCTTGTAACCCGAAACATCCTTTTCGGGAATTGTTATTTCATCTTTAAGCCCCCCTGCATAATTCATTTCAATTGCAGAGTAGGGTCTGAAATAAAAACTCCTTCCGACTCCTCTGTCGAGGCTGCCTTTGTTTAAAACAAGAGCATCTTCCATGTTATATCCTTCATAAGTCATAATTGCAACTGTCAGATTTTGCCCCGCAGGGTAAGTATTAAGGGTATCATACACAAAACTTCTAACCAGAGGTTTTTGAGGATATTGGAGAATTGAAACATCTGTATCAAGACGGCACAGGTAATTCGCAGCATAAAGGCCAAGAGCCTGCTTTTGGGTTTTTGAACCTCTGTTAAGTCTTGAAGATTGGTCATGGTTTCCATAAGGAACAAGGCTTGTAACAGCACCGAGGAATGCCACAGGATCAACTTCAACATGTGTGTTGTCGGGGGTAACTTCCTTATCATTTAATGCAATTAGAGTACTTTCTTCTTCCGAAGCGTCGATGTATTCAACTATTCCGGATTTAATAAGGTCAATCCATTTCAAATTTCCCTGTTCAAGATTTACCAAATGTTCATCTTTTAGTCTTGACACACCCTTTTCAACAACAATTAATGGTCTTAAAACTCTCCCCGGTTCAGTCGAAATTAAAATTGTCTGAAGTCCCTCTTTTTCGTTTATGCTTAATTCTCCGGGAAGTTCGTTGTTTCTTCTTTTTTCTTTTATTAAGTTTGCAAAATCCTTGGGATTTTTAACATTACCAATATAATTTCCGTTGAAAAAAACTTCAAACCCTTCTGTAAGGTTTTTGTCAAGCCCTGATTTTTCAAGGTATCCTACAAATTTGTCCTCGTCAAGGTCAACTCTTGTTGAAACTCTGCTCATTAGTGCAAGATTTTTTCTTAATCCAATTTCAGTTCCTTCCGGAGTTTCAATCGGGCAGAATCTTCCAAAGTGGGTTGGATGCAATGTTCTTGCCTTAAAATTTTCCTGACCGCTTTCAAGCATACTAGAAACTCTCTGCAATTGTGAAATTGTTGCAAGATAATTTGTCTTATCCATATTTTGTGTAACTCCGCTTCTCTCTCCGGTCCATGAGCCTGTTGCAATTGCGGATTCAACACGATGGCTGAATAAGGTTGACTTTGCCAAAACTTTTATTGAGAAGAATTTTTTTCTCTTTGATGATTTTTGAAGTGAGTATTGAAGGTCTCTAATTAAGATTCCAAGGTTGACTTTGAACAATGTTGTAAGAAGGTCTCCTGAAAGTCTGACTCTTTTATTTGAATAATGGTCTTTGTCTGTCTGAAGTTTAGGTTCTTCTTTTGCCAGAAGAAATTGTTTTATCAATTTACAGATTGTAACTGACTTTTTCATTCTTGAATTTTTGTCCTGTCCAATATGCGGGAAAAGGTAAGAATCAATTCGTTGTTTTACACGGTCCAGAATTTCTTTTTTTGTTCCCTGAAGGTTTGTTTTTTCAGCAATGTACATCATGGCATCTTCTTCGGTTGCAATGTCAACAAATTCATACAGGTTTACAATCATGCTGTCTGTTTCCCTATTTATGAATTTTGCAATGTCTGATTCTTTTGTAAGGCCAAGTGCCTTTAGCAAAATTATTGTAGGAATATCCTTAAATCTTGAAAAGGATGTTTCAAAAATCCCATCCCTTCCCTCTTTTATTGTTGTAGGGATTCTGTAAGTTCCCTTAAGTGAAAAAACCTTGAGTATCAGGCTCCCCTTCGAATTTTTTTCTATGAAAGGCTGATTTTCCGCAAGGTCTTCGGCCATCACCATAACTCTTTCATTGCCTTTTATAATAAAGTATCCGCCCGGATCAAGAGGGTCATGATAGTTTTCAATTAGTTTTTCTTTATCAAGCCCCGAAGTGTTACACGCCTTACTCTTAACCATAACAGGAATTTTTCCAATTTCAACAATCTCAGAATCAATTTGGCCTTCCTTTTTTACTGTAAGTTCAAGTTTAATAGGGGCAGCATAAGTTAAGTTTCTAAGTCTTGCCTCATAAGGCATTATGGCTGAAGTGCTTCCGTCTGCTTCAATTACAACCGGCTTTTCTACCTTAACTTTTCCAAGCTTAATCTTGAATTCCTCTTCATCCTGGTCAAGTGAGTTTGAAATTTCGTCTACAATTTCCTGCATCCTGTGTTCTATAAACTCGTTGTAAGAAATAATATTTGACTCAACAAGTGAGTGGTCTTCGAGATATTTTTTCACAACTAAATGGTTTTTGCCTTCAATCATTATACAACAACCCTGTAATAAATGTTTAATTCTGATCCCTCTTTCCTTTCAACCTGAATAATATCTCCTACTTCACATCCTTCCGGAAGTGTAACATCACTTGAAAGAATTTTTGGAAGCTGGTTTTTAGAAATATTAAATTTTGTCAAAATATCCTCGGCTTGTTTATTATTTAATCTTATATGTTTGGGTTGTAGGATATGCATTTGTTTTGTCGTCGTGGAGGGATTTAATTTTGCATAACCCCAGTTAGGAATTAGACAATACAAAATTTATAAAAAATTAGTTTATAAATCTTTGCTTTTTAAAGTAGGAACATTGTTTTTGAATCCAGAAGATGGCCCCGAAGGGATTTGAACCCTCGACACCCGGATTAAAAGTCCGGTGCTCTAACCAGGCTGAGCTACGGAGCCGTATTGAATTACTCAGCCTGGTTAACCAGGCCGAGCGATTTGTTTGCATTATGGTTTACGTAACTTTTCGCAAACAGGTTGCGAGTCAGGGCTACGGAGCCATTTTTGATAATCAGAAGAGAAGTAATTAATTTTTAAATGTTTCTTGGAAAGGAATATTTGCACTGGTCGGTGATTGTGTATGGCGGGGAGGGGGGAGCCGGGCCGGATTTTTTAATGGGATAATTTTTTACCAATTCCATCATTTTTTCAAACTCCTTCAGATTTTTTTGTGCCTTTTTAAAATCCTTAAAATCACTCATTCTTTTTTCAAGACTTTTCATTTTACAGATGTTTTTTTAAAATTTCCTCAAGTTCATCCTGGGTAACTGTTCCGGAAATCCTCTCAAGAATTTCCGAATTTTTTATTAGGGCAAAAGTCGGAATTGAAGTTATTTCAAACTTTTGTGCAATTTTTTGATTGTCATCAACATTAACCTTGCCAAATTTTATTTTGTTTCCAAATTTTTCAGAAAGGTCCTCAATTATCGGACTCATCATTGTGCAGGGCATGCACCATTCAGCAAAAAAATCAATAAAAGCAAGTCTATCTTTAGTGAATTCTTCAAATTCTCCATTAGTTACTTCCGGAATTGATTCTTTCCATGTCATTACTTTTCCAAGAAAAATTTATTTATAAGATTTTATATTTAAAATTGTCAATAACCTATATAAATAACACAACTCTTAATAAAAAAATGGAAGAGTATCATACCCTTTTAAAAGAAATTCTTGGTAAAGGTGACGTTAGTTATGAACCAAGAACTGAAGAATACATTTTGGGAATTTCAGGGTGGCAAACTAATTTTGATTTAAGAAAAGGTTTCCCCATTATAACAACAAAAGATGTCCCTGCAAGATTGCCTTTTGAAGAATTATTTTGGAAGCTTAGGGGGGAAAGGAACGTAAAAAGTTTGGTTGACAAAAATGTAAATATCTGGACGGCAAATGCTTTCGACAGATATTTGAAAAAAAATGGATTAAAAGAAAAAATTCCAAAACATACTCAAAAGTGGAATGAAGAATTTGTAATATATACTGAAAGAATAAAAAATGATTCTGAATTTGCTAAAGTTGCCGGAGATTTAGGCCCGGTTTATGGATATAATTGGATTCATGACAAAGACTCAGATGGTAATGAAATTGACCAGCTTCAAAATTTGTTAAAAGGAATTAAAGAAAGACCCGGTTCAAGATATCACACACTTTCAGCTTGGAATGTTTCAAAATTAAAAGAAATGGCTTTAGGTCCTTGCCCTTTCTGGCATCAGTTTAGCGTCTGGGGGAATTTTATTGACTTGCATATGGTTCAAAGAAGTAATGATATTTTTTTAGGTAATCCTTTCAATCAGGCACAGGATTCTCTTTTATTGCATATGATTGCAAAAGAAACAGGTTATGAACCAAGAAATTTTATTTATACTACTATAAACACTCATGCTTATTTGGGAGTCCCCCCAAGAGCAGACTTCTGGATGGATTCAGACAATGTGAAAGAATTTAAAAATAAATTTAAAAAAATTGGAAGAAGGGGGGATTATATTGAATTAAAAGAATGGTATCTCAAAACTGCGCCAATAGAATCAGAAGGAAATAAAAGAAAAGACCATATCCCTTTTATTTTGGAGCAGTTGTCAAAGGAACCAAAAGAAATTCCAAAATTGAAATTTGAAAAAGATGTTCCTTTGCTGGAAGCAATTAATCTGCCTCTTTTAGAAGTTGTTAGCCTAAAAGGTTACAATCCCCATAAATGGGATTCTAAGGCAAAAATGGCAGCATAAATATAATTTACAACATATTATTTTAAAAACAAAAAAGAGCATTAATAAAAAATGGAAAGAGGAAAACTAATTTATTATGAAGGAGGAGAAGGATGCGGAAAATCTCTTCAGTTAAAATTAATGAGGGATTATTTAGTTGGAAAAGGAATTCGAGTAATAAATACAAGGGAGCCCGGAGGAACTCCTCTATCCGAAAGAGTTAGAGACATTCTTTTGGATACAAAAAGTAAAGAGATTGAAAATTGGTCGGAAGCCCTGCTTTTCCAAACTTCCAGAGCTCTGCTTTACTATAATTTAGTCATCCCCAAACTAAAGGAGGGAATCACAGTTCAACAAGACAGGGGAAGAGACTCGTCATTGGCATATCAAGGCTATGGTAGAGGAGGAGATTTAGGGTTAATAAAAAGATTAAACAAACTCTCAACTTTTGGGTATGAACCAGATTTAGCATTCATAATTAACATCTCTCCTGAAAAAGGACTTGAAAAACAACTTAGCTCGGATAGGATGTCTATTGACGGACTTGAATTTCACAGGAGGGTAAACAAAGGGTACTTTGAAATTGCAAAAGAAAATCCAAATAATTATATTGTTATTCCCTATATTGAAAATGGATTAGAAGAAATGCACGAAATGATGAAAATTCATGTGAATAAATTATTTAATTTCTAAATTTGCCAAAATCTTGTCAACTTTTTTTTCAAGCTCACTAATTGTTCCATTATTTTCAAGTTTAAAGTCCGCCAATTTAATGCAGTCCAGTAAGCTTTGTTTTGAAGGGTCAGTGTTTTTCATCTCTCTTTTTTCGTCTTCGATAAATTTTTCGTAGGACACAAAGTCAGAATTAAGTTTTCTTTTTTTTATTCTGTCATACCTTTTTTCTATGTCAGCATCGACACTAAAAAGGTAAAAATTTTCTTTTTTCCTTAATGCCTGTGCTTCTCCAATAGCACGAATACTTTCTATAACCGAATCCCCCCCATAATTTTTTGCTTTTTCATAAAGTTTTTCTACAATGTAACTCGGAGAATTTTTTCTTCTGATATTATTTCCAACGAGAACCATAGAATCCCTGTTTACGGGAAGCCCCCTTTTTTTAATCTCTTCAATTAAAAATTCCCTTACTGAATAATGAGAAAATCCTTTTTTCTTTAAAATTTCAACAACAGTTCCTTTGCCTGCTCCCAGTGTTCCGGTGATTCCTATTATCATTTTATGAAAATTTCATTGCGTTAAAAAACACAACAAAAAATAGTTTATACAAAAACCACACTAAAATTATCCAATATATGAATGAGGAAATTCCGAAGATAAAGGCAATTATAAGGTATACCCCTATAAATGAATCAATCACACTCATGAAATCTCTAAACATAAATCCTTTTGCAATCAGGTAAATCGAAGACATAATCGCAAGCTGGAATGCAAAATCAATTTTGAATTGCACAAGGGTAAGTGAAACAAGTGCAATTAAATCAAGAAACATCAAAATTATGGGAATCATTTTATTGTTTTACCCCTCATGAACTTTTTTATTTTCAAAACTTTACCGTCCCAGAGCCTTATCTTAACCCCAACTTCCTTAAACATTGCAATACTTCTTCCCGCATGCTTTTTCCATATGTCCGGATTCTTTTCATCCCATTTTTTATCAATTATGACTTCAGTGATTCCGGCCTGAATTATTCCCCTTGCGCAATCCATGCATGGAATTCCGTTGGTGTAAATTTTACATCCTTTAAGTGAAGTTCCGATGAGTGTTGCGTTATAGATGGCATTTCTTTCAGCATGTTCAAACCAGTAATATTTTTCGGGTTTTTCCTGTCTTGCTTTGATGTTATCATTTAATCCCCTCACAAAACTGTTATACCCTGTTGTTTTAATTTCATTGTTTGGCCCAACAACAACAGCTCCAATGTGTGTTGATTCATCTTTGCTTTTCATTGCGGCAAGATATGCCATAGACATAAAATAATCATCCCAGTTTACCATCAAATAAAATATTTTTTGTTCTTTTTAAGGATAATTATTTTCAGAATCAATATTCAATTCCTTCTCTTGCAAGGATTCCTTTGTCATATGGGTGTTTTACATTTTTCAAATCGGTTACGTAATCCGCTTTTTCTTTTACCGAATCTGGAAAATCACGACCGGTTAATATTAATTCCGTGTTTTTTGGCTTGTCACGAATTAAATCGAAAATTAATTGTTCAGAGATAATTTTCCAGTTCAATCCCGGGCCAGCTTCATCAATTAAAATTAAATCATATTCATTAACGTCTTTTAGAGCCCCCTCCCAGAAAACTTCAAATTCTCTTCTTAGGCTTTCAAGTTCCGACTCTTCGTAATTTTTAAAATATGGATGAAGGGGCTTAAACTGCAGGTATTTTATCCCAGAATTTTCAAAAAAGAATTGTTCTCCGGTGTCGCGTTTAAAAAGTTGGATTATTTTCACCTTTAATCCTCTTCCAAGCGCTCGTAGGACCAATCCCATGCCTGCGGAAGTTTTTCCTTTTCCCTCCCCAGTATAAACATGAACAAGCCCAAGGGACGTTTTTTCTATCATCTTTTTTTACTTAATCTTTTTACTTTATTACTAATGAGATAACAAAATACCTCTTCCTGATTGTAATAATCTAAAGTGAACTTCATTATTTTTTCAATTTCTTTTTCGTTGCAGTATATTCGTACAGGAATCATCTCCTCAGAAAAAAGTTTTTTATCCGGGTTTATCCAGTGGCCCTTTGCAGTTCTTAGTATTGTTAACCCTCCTGAAATTACCCCAACTTTTTTATCCCATCTTTTATGAAATTCTATGAGAAACTTATAACCTTTATTTGAAAACTTAGGAACCAAAATTTCCCAAAGTAATTTTCTTTTCACCATTTTATAATTTGTCTAACAGACTTTTTATATTTTTTTAGTTTTATTGGGTAATTTTATTGTGCAATTTCCTCTTTTTAGGGGGAAAGTTTAAATATTTCCTTTTCTATTATGAAACAGGAGATAAATTATATGAAAAAAATTTTGTTTGGCCTAGTGGTTTTTGTTTTAATGAGTTCTTTTGCTCTAGCTCAGGGAAATGGAACTGGCAATCAGGTCCAAATCCAAGCTGGAAACTATATTACTCCAAGCGGTGGGCAGGTCCAAATTCAGGCGCAGGAAAATAATCAATTTAGATTAGAGTCCGGGGCCGTTTTTGCGCATACATCTATGCAAATGACCCAAGAGCAGGCTGGGAATGGGACAACGTTGCGGGCGACTTTGAGCAATGGCAGATTTGCCGAAATCAAAATAATGCCTGATGCAGCATCGGAAATAGCATTAGAACAATTGAGGCTTAGGGTTTGTTCTGAGGATAACAACTGCACCCTTGAACTAAAAGAAGTGGGGCAGGGGGAACAAGTAAGGGCAGCTTATGAAGTTCAGGTTCAAAAACAAGCCAGACTTTTTGGGCTATTTAAGGCAAAAATGCAAGTACAGGCACAAGTGGATGCAGAAACTGGTGAAGCAATCCAGACAAAAAAACCCTGGTGGGCATTTTTAGCAAGTGAGTCTGAAGAAAGCGAGTAACAATTAAATTTTATTTTTTTGTAGAATTTTTATAGCTTCGGCTTTAGAAAATAATTTAATCTTATTTTGGGCTTGCATCTTCTTTAATCGTTCTGTCAATAATTACACTTGCAGTTAAATCCCCTGTGACGTTAACTGTTGTTCTGCTCATGTCAAGAATTCTATCAACTCCCAGAATTAAAATGATTCCCAAAGTTGGAATTCCCAGTCCCGTTAGTATCATCGCTAAAACTGCAATTCCTGCTCCCGGAACAGAAGGAGTACCAATAGAGGCCCCTATTACTAAAAATGACAGGACTAACAAGGAAGTTATTCCAAGTGAAATTCCAAATACCTGCGCCAAAAAGATTATTGCTATGACCTGATAGAGTGCAGTCCCGTTCATGTTAATAACTGCTCCTGTGGGAATTATAAATTCTGCAATAGATGGTCTGACCCCTAGTTTCTCTTCGGAAACTTTCATGGATAAGGGCATAACTACTGCAGAACTCGATGTTGAAAAAGCAAGCAGCTGTGCATCTTTTATTTTTTTGAGGTAATCAAGAGGGGTTATCTTTGCGAAAATGAAAACTAAAATAAGGTAAACACAAATTAGGGCAAACAATCCTAATAAAACAGTCATTACATAGGACCCCAGGCCAACCAGAGTGGAAATGCCAAACCCGGAAGTAAGTTTTACCATCATACCGAAAACCGCAATAGGAACAATTAGCATGGCCCATTTTATTATAATCATACAAACACCCTGAACGGAACTTAAAACTGAAATAAGGGGCCTTGATTTATTTTTTCTGAGTATCAGCAAGGATATCCCAATAATTATTGCAAAAAAGACTATTGAAAGCAGTTCCCCGTGAACAATAGAACCAAATAAATTGGTAGGAAAAAAAGAATCTATCAAAGAAGGGAGGTCCTTAAAATCGGGCATTGAAAATGCAGAAATATCAGAAGAGAGGTTTTCGTTTCCTTCCAAGTCAAACGAGTCTGCCGAGACATAAAGTCCCGGTTTAATTGTGGTGGCTAAAAGGATTGCTATCCCAACCGCGATGGCCGTTGTAAATATTAGATAGACTACAAAAATTAATCCTATCTTTTTAAGTTGTTTTAAATCTCTTGCACCAACCAGACCGATAATTATTGAAACGAAGATTAAAGGGACGACTACAATTTGAATTATTTTTAAAAATAAAATTCCGGGTATTGAAGCCCATTCCCCTATTAATTTTGAGAGGTCAGTATCAATAAGCCCAAAACTCGGGCCAATTAATAAACCAGCAAGAATACCCAAAATTAATGCAATAATAACCTGCAGCCAAAGCCGATTTTTTACCAAAATATGAATTCTGCCGTAAAAATGTTTTGGGTGTTTTAAAACTCCTGTTTCCGGAGGTTCAGGATTGCCGCTCACCTTCTTTTTTTGCACCATATTTAAGATTTATGATTAAAATTATAAAAAGGTGTTGGTTTTTTCTTTTCACCATTTTACAAATTATCCAAAGGAGATTTTATGTTTTTTAGTTGGTGATTTGCTACGTGTGTATAAATTTCAGTGGTTGTGGAAGAGGAGTGCCCGAGAAGTTTTTGAATATACCTCAAATCAGTCCCATTTTCAAGGAGATGTGTTGCAAAACTATGTCTTAACATGTGTGGATGTATCTTAAGACCAATTTTATTTCCCAATCTCTCTAAAATTTTCTGGACTGACTTCTTGGAGTACCTTCCATTTCTTCCTTCGAAAATATAACTTGTTTTAAATTTATAACTGCTGTAATATTTTAACAAATTATCTTTCAGGTTTGGTGATAGAAGAGTCATTCTATCTTTTGCCCCTTTACCCTGACGGACTAAAATTAAATTGTTGTCAAAATCTATATCACTTCGTTTCAAATTTAAAAGTTCAGAAAGCCTTAAGCCGGAAGAATAAAGAAATTTAATAATTAGTTTGTGCTTAAGGTTCTCACACGAGTCAATCATAATTTTTATTTTTTCTTTTGAGATTACTTTTGGCAATTTATTCTCTTTTTTCATCAAAGGAATTTCTTCAAGGGTTAAGGGCTTGCCCAAAACTTCAAGAAAAAAGAAACGAATAGCCATATGGCTCAAACGAATTGTATTTCGTGCTTTATTCTGTGACAACAAATAAGACTTAACCCCATCTTGGTTTAGGTTTAATCTACTTTTATCAAGAAAATCCAAAAAAGATGAAATATGAAATTTGTAAGATTTGATTGTTTGAGTGCTAAACCCTCGTAATTTACATCTTTCAATAAGTTTTTCAAGAAAAACTCTCTTTGAAATAGTATAACTCATAAAGCGACAATTTCCCAAATTATATAAACTTTTTGTTCAAATTCATCAGCGATTACATCCACAACGAAAAATTTTGTAGATGTAATAGATGTTATATTCAATTCAGAATTAGGGCTTAGAGCGATACTTTTATATTTACAGAGATTTTCAAGTTTATTATGGAGTTACAAGAATATTTCAAAAATGGCAAAGTGTATGTCTGGAATGAAACTTTTGCTGTTGTAAAATCAAAAAAATCCTACCCTGATGCTTTCGCAAACATCATTGATAAAAATGAAACCACTGTGATAATTGACCAATCAAAAGTTAATGATGAAGATATTATTGAAATTGAAAAAGATTGGAAAATTCTAACTTTTGATATGGTTTTACCATTTGGATTAGTAGGATTTCTCGCAAAAGTTTCTAAAATTCTTGCAGATGAAAAAATTTCTATCTTTGCCATTTCTGCTTATTCAACTGACCATATTCTTGTAAAAGAAATAGACTTAGCTAAAGCTAAAGAAAAACTTGAAAATCTTGGATGTGTTGTTGAGGAAAAGTAACGCCCTAATTCTGAACTCTTCGGGATTTTTTTGCTTCGCAAAAAACCGTCTTGCAGACTATCCCTCGGTCACTTCGTGACGAATATAACAGCGATTAAGAGGTAAATTTTCTTGCAGAAAATTTCCCCAAATTCCTCACTTCGTTCGGAACTTCTCTTAATCGCGATGTTGCTTGTCGCTCCGTACCGTCGCCAAATTTTAATTTTTCTTTTCTTACCACCCTAACGAGAGGAGAGATAAGCCCGCAGTCCTACGGACAGATAGCTGAAACAAGTTTCAGAGAAAAACTTCTTTTACCCGACCGACAAGAAAACCAACAAAATGCTTCGCACTTTGTATAACAAAGGGTAAAAGGTTTCACTTCGTTACACCCAAATTTTTCATTTAATT
>Ga0180009_10003498_pt1 | contig 17812 bp, 12 predicted proteins | sample OS_PC_MetaG_FD_123537 | JGI IMG/M metagenome (GOLD analysis project Ga0180009, IMG submission 123537) | Groundwater microbial communities from the Aspo Hard Rock Laboratory (HRL) deep subsurface site, Sweden - OS_PC_MetaG | ecosystem: Environmental > Aquatic > Deep subsurface > Groundwater... | reverse complement strand
GCTCGTCGAGCGCCTCGCGCAGCAGCCGGTTCACCAGCTCGGGGTTGGCCTTGCCCCGCGTGGCCCGCATCACCCGGCCCACGAAGAAGCCGAAGACCTTCTGCTTGCCCGCGCGGTACTGCTCGACCTGGGTCGGGTTGTCTTGCAGCACGCGCCGGACCTCGGCCTCGATCGCGCCCTGGTCGCTCTGCTGGAACAGGTTCTCCCGCTGCGCGATGGCCTCGGCGCTCTCACCGCTGTCCCACATCAGGGGCCAGATCTGCTTGGCCAGCTTGCCGCTGATGCGGCCGCTGTCCCACAGCGCCAGCAGGCCCGCCAGCCGCTCCGGGGTGACCGGCGTCCCGCTCCCCACCCCCCGCGGGTCTTCTGTTTCGCCCGCACTCCCGGTGAGGCTCCCCACCTCCCGCGGGTCCTGAAACCTCGCCAGCAGCTCGGTCAGGATCCAGTTGGCCGTGCGCTTGGGCGAGGCCCCGGCGGCCACGGTGGCCTCGAAGTAGTCGGCGAGCTCCCGCTCTCGGGTCAGCTCGGCGGCGTCGTAGTCGCTCAGCCCCAGCTGCTCGATGTAGCGCTGCCGGCGCGCGCCGGGCTGCTCGGGCTGCTCGGCCCGCACCTGCTCGATCCATGGTTCGTCGATCTGCAGCGGCGGCAGGTCGGGGTCGGGGAAGTAGCGGTAGTCCTGGGCCTCCTCCTTCGAGCGCATGCTGCGGGTCACACCGGCGTCCGCATCCCACAGCCGCGTCTCCTGCTCCACGGCTTCACTGGCCTCGAGCAGTCGGCGCTGGCGCTCGATCTCGTACTGCAGCGCCCGCTGCACGAATCGGAAGGAGTTGATGTTCTTCACCTCGGTCTTGGCCCCCAGGGCCTGGCTGCCGGCCGGCCGCAGCGAGATGTTGGCATCACAGCGCAGCGAGCCCTGCTCCATGTTTCCGTCGCTGATGCCGAGGGCCCGCACCATGCCGCGCAGGGTCCGCATGTACTCGGCCGCCTCCTCGGGCTGGCGCATGTCGGGCTCGCTGACGATCTCGATCAGCGGGACCCCGGCGCGGTTGAGGTCCACCAGCGAGCAGGCCCCGGCCGCGCCGTGGATGCTCTTGCCCGCGTCCTCCTCGACGTGGATCCGCGTCAGGGCCACCCGGCGCCGCTCTCCCGACGGGAGCCAGAGCTCCACCGCGCCCTGCTCGGCCAGCGGCTGCTCGTACTGCGAGATCTGGTAGCCCTTGGGCAGGTCGGGGTAGAAGTAGTTCTTGCGCGCGAAGCGGCTGCGCCGGCGGATGGTGCATCCGCAGGCCAGCGCCATGCGCAGGGCGTAGTCGATGACCTGGCGATTCAGCACCGGCAGCGCCCCGGGCTGGCCGGTGCAGACCGGGCAGATCTGGCTGTTGGGCGGGGCGCCGTAGCGTGTGGAGCAGCCGCAGAAGATCTTGGTCCGCGTGGCGAGCTGCACGTGCACCTCGAGCCCGATCACCGCCTCGTAGGTGCTCACGACGGCACCTCGGCGACGGGGGGGTGACGCAGGTGCCACGACGTGGAGCGCTGGTAGACCGCCGCCACCGAGAGCAGCGCGGCCTCGGAAAGCGGCGGGGCCATCAGCTGCAGGCCGACCGGCAGCTGCTGCGCGGTGAAGCCGCAGGGCAGCGACAGGCCAGGGAGCCCGGCCAGGTTGCAGGAGATGGTGAAGATGTCGGCCAGGTACATCTGCAACGGGTCGGCGAGGCGCTCCCCCAGCCGAAAGGCGGCGAAAGGGGATGTCGGGGTGGCGATCAGATCGCACTGCTCGGCGAAGGCCCGCTCGAAGTCGCGTCGGATCAGGGTGCGCACCCGCTGCGCCCGCCCGTAGTAGGCGTCATAGTAGCCGGCGGAGAGGGCGAAGGTGCCCAGCATGATCCGGCGCTTGACCTCCGGCCCGAAACCCTGCTGACGGGTGAGGCCGTACATCCGGGCCAGCGACTGCGACGGCGCCCGCAGGCCGTAGCGCACGCCGTCATAGCGCGCCAGGTTGGAGGATGCCTCGGCGGTGGCGATGACGTAGTAGGCGGCGACCGCGTAGCGGGTGTGGGGCAGGGAGATCTCGCGCAGCTCGGCGCCGAGACTGGCCAGCGTCTCGATCGCCTCGCGCACCGCACGCTCCACATCGGGCTCCAGCCCGCCCTCCCCGAAATACTCGCGCGGGATCCCGACGCGCAGCCCCTGCAGATCGCGGCGCTCGCTGCAGATCTGCAGCAGGCTGCCGGGCGCGAGGGGGTCGGCGATGCTTGTGCTGTCCCGGGGGTCGGGCCCGCCGATCACCTCGAGCAGCGCGGCGCAGTCCAGGGCGGTGCGCGCCAGCGGTCCGACCTGGTCCAGGCTGGAGGCGAAGGCGATCACGCCGTACCGGCTCACCCGGCCGTAGGTCGGCTTGAGCCCCGTCACGCCGCAGAACGAGGCGGGCTGGCGGATCGAGCCGCCGGTGTCGGTACCGAGGGCGCCGGCGCACAGACCCGCCGCGACGGCGGCCGCCGCGCCGCCCGACGAACCACCCGGCACCCGCTCCAGGTCCCAGGGGTTGTGGCACACGGCGTGGGCCGAGCTCTCGCACGACGAGCCCATGGCGAACTCGTCCATGTTCAACTTGCCCAGCAGCACAGCGTCGGATGCCCGCAGCCGCGCCACGGCCGTGCCGTCGTAGGGCGGGCGCCAGCCGGCGAGGATCCGGGAGCCGGCGCTGGTCGGCAGCCCGGCGGTGACCAGGTTGTCCTTGAGCGCCAGCGGCACACCGGCCAGACAGCCGACCTCCTCGCCCCGCGCCAGCCGTCGGTCCACCGAGCGGGCGGAGGCCAGCGCCCCCTCGGCGTCGCGCTCGATGAAGGTCTGCAGGGCGGGGTCCAGCGCCTCGATGCGCTCCAGGTAGGCTCGGGTCAGCTCCTCGGCGCCCAGCGTACGGGCGCGGATCCGGCGAGCGAGCTCGATGGCGCTGGCGTGGGTCGTGCTCTCGCTCATCGTCGACTCACTCGATGACCCGGGGCACCTCGAAGTGCTCCCTGGCACGGGCCGGGGCCTGACCCAGGATCTGATCGCGCTCGAGCGAGGGGATCTCCTGATCCTCGCGCCAGGGGCAGGTCAGGTCCACGACGTGCGCCGTCCCCTCCACGGCGTCGGTGTCGAGTTGCTCGAGCTGCGCCACGTACCCCAGGATCAGATCCAGCTGGCGGGTGAAGGTGTCGAGCTCGGCTTCGGACAGCTCCAGCCGGCACAGCTGCGCCACATGGCGAACGTGGTCGCGGGTGATCTGCATCGTGGATCACTCCTCGGGTCGGACCAGCACCTCCGCGCTGGCCCGATCCAGACGGGAGAGCATGTGCTCCTTGCCCCGGTGTAGATGCCGATCGGCCGCGAGCGAAGCCGCCTCGGCGTCTCCAGCGCGAACAGCCTCGATCACCTCCCGGTGGTGGGCGCTGACCTGCTCCACCGAGGGGTTGAAGTTGGCGAAGAAGCCACCAAAGCGCCGCACCGCCTCCCCCACCGAGTTGAGCAGCAGCACGAAGACAGTATTGTGGCCAGCTCGCGCCAGCTGTAGGTAGAAGTCCAGATCCTGCACCAGGGCATCTTCAACACTGGCCGAGGAGCCACTGGCAATCGCCTCGAGTTGGTCCAGCTGATCACCGGTGGCGCGCTGAGCGGCCAGCCGCGCCACCTCGCGCCCGACGATCTGTCTGAACTCAAGAATATCATTCAGAATAGAAAGGCCAGTCGTCTCACCGAGCGACACCAAATGCGCGAGCAGGTCCAGCCCAGCGGTCTGCAGGAAGTCCTGCACACGCGTCCCGTCACCCTGACGGATGCGCACCAGCCCGGCCTGCTCCAGGTTCTTCAACGCTTCCCGCAGGGTGGCCCGGTTGACGCCCAGATTCTCGGCCAGACGCCGCTCGGGCGGCAGCTTGTCGCCTGGCTGATACTCGCCCCGCAGGATCAGGTTGCGAAGGCGCTGCGCCACTTCCTGGGCGATTCGCTGGCGCGGTCCCATGACCAGGGCTTATAGCCCACCCTGCCGCACCACGCAACCGCAAGATTCCCATGACTTGCGTTGGCCAACTGGTGGTTGACAGCACAGATCATCAAGGGTATGGGTTTGGTGGAAAGACGCGGGAAGGTTTGGCGGGAATCGGGAGTTAATACTATACTACACAGATGGTGGACCAGTGCGTCCACCATGTCGACAAGGTAGGCAAGGACACCAAACACCAGGAACCCAAGATGCTGCTCCGTTGGATGCCTGTTCTACTGCTGGTCCTGGTCCTGGGGTGCAGCGGACCCGTGGACGTTGAGGATGACACCGCGCTCGAGCAGGGGCGCTTCGGCCTGGTCTACGTCAGCTATGACCATGACTGGGCCGAGACCGGCGACGCGGTGCTGCTGACCACCACCGCCCAGTTCGTGCGCTATGCGGTCATGGACCGCGATCAGGTGGCACGCCTGCTGGCCCTGCCCCTCGACCCCGACCACGACCTGCCCGCTGCTGACCAGTGCAGGCTGTACGACATGAGCATCGACGTGGCGCAGGAGGAGGAGCTGGAGGAGGAGGAGACCAACAGCATCGAGCTGCTGGAGGCCGGCGACCTGCGGATCCAGACCGACGGCGAGACCGTCACCCTCTCGCCGCGTCACTTCCCCTGGCTGTTGCCCTTCATCTCTGGCGTGGTCTACGGCGAGGCCCAGAGCAGCGCCGTGAACAAGGTCAGCGGCGTGCGCGCCAGCGGAGCGGGCGGCGAGGCGGTGGGTGCCTTCAGCGCGCAGGTGGGCAGCCCCGAGCTGCCCCGGCTGCTGCGGGTGGGCGCGGTCGAACCATCCGCGCTGATCACCGCCAGCCGGGGCGGACTGGCCCTGCGCTGGTCCACCGGCGAGCAGGGCGAGAACGACGTGGCCTACGCCGAGCTGCGCTACACCAGGGGCAAGCGCGACCTGGCCCTGCGCTGCCGCGTGCGCGACGATGGCGGCTTCGAGCTGCCGGCATCGATGCTGAACGAGCTCTCGGGCAAGAGCACGCTCGAGCTGGTTCGCCTGCGTCGCACGTTCTTTACCGCGGGCGGCCTGGAGCGCGGTGAGCTGCGCGTGGCGGTCCGGGACCGGGCCACGGTCCAGTTCGAGTAGACCGGGGAGAGCGACCGACTACAGACCAGCCGTCAACACGCCGGGCTCGACCCGCAGGTTGATCCAGACGTTGAGCGGCGCGCCAGCCACATCAGTCCCGGGGTGGAACCGCATCTTGCCGGCGTGGCGCAGGGCGCAGCGATCGAAGGTGCGGCTGCCGGATGATCGCTTGAGGTAGAGGTGCCCCACCTTGCCGCTGGTCTCCACCAGCATCCGTACGGTGGCCGGCGTGATCGAGAGGCTGGTGACCTTGCAGCCCACCCGCGGCATGTCGATCAGCTCCGGGGGCCGGACCACGTGGCTGGTCTTCACGCGGCGCCCCGAGAGGTAGAACTTGAGGCCGTACAGCGGCGTGCGACCGCCCACTGCCTCCCTGTCGCCCCGGGCGTCGCGGCCGCCGAGCCCGACGGCGCTGGTCTGAAACGTGCCCGCCGAACAGTGTACCGTGCGCTCCGAGTGAGCCAGGTGCGCCTCGGCCGAAGCGGCGCGCTGGCGGCTGTGTGCGACGGCCTGCTGGTGCTGCTGCTTGCGTCGTTGTCCCTCGCGCTTCACGGCGTCGAGCAGCGCGACGGGCGACGGGCCCTCGGGCAGCGGAATGTCGGCGAGCTCTGGTTGCTCGGCGAGCGCCAGATGCATCGGCTGGGCAGCTGCGAGAAGACCGCTGGCCTCCGCCTGCTCCGGGTGCAGTGTTGGGGGCTGCTGCTGTTGCTGCTGTTGCTGCTGTTGCTGCTGTTGCTGCCTGTGCGCCAGCTGCTCGCGTTGCTCTCGCGGTGGACGCGTAGGGTCGCGCTGGCTTCGGTCATCGCGCTCCTCTGGCTGGCTCCGGCGCTCCTCACGCCGTGTCCGGTGCGTCTGGCTCCGCTGCGGGGCGCGCTGTGGCCGGGGCCTGGACCAGTCCTCCTGCCCCCGCTTGCGGCCGTCGGAGGGCCTGGTTCTCTCCGTCCGGGCCCGGCCCGCGTGAGCCTCGCTCCGGCCCCAGTGCTCGACGGGCGGAGCCAGTCGCGGCGCCACCAGATCCACGTCCAGCTCCTGGCTGCCCATCTGATGTCGGTGCTGGCGGGCCTCGAGCCAGCCGGCCCAGACGAACAGCAGGGCGATGACCAGGTGGATGGCGAAGGAGGTGATCAGGGACAGCGCGCGGCGTCTCTTTTCGCCGCGAGGCGAGGCAGTGGGCGACGGTGACACCGTCGGCAATGGGCCAGTGGGACGGGGCATCGGCTGTGGAACTCAGGCCTTCCTGAACCTGCGCAGACCGCTCACCTCCCCGTGGCCAGGGCCATCATGGCCTCGGACTGAACCTCGGAGTTGAAGTCGTTCTCGGGCTGACCCGAGCGGCTGAGGTACGTGGTGGCCCAGATCCGTCCGCCGTAGAAGAAGCGCTTGTCGGTCAGGGCAGAGCGGGTGAGCCAGCGGCGACCCCTGGCTGCGTTCTGCTTGCTCTGCTTCCAGCGCGACAGCCCGAGGATGGCGTAGGCCGTGGTCTGGGTGCAGACCGTGCTCGATCCGACCCGCTCCAGCCAGGCGCCGCTCTGCTGCTGGCGAGCAGCAAGCTCGGAGACCAGGACCGATGCCAGCTGCTGCTCGGCGGCACCGAGCCTGCCCCGGTCGCGCAGGTCGGCCATGGCCCACAGCAGCGAGCCGCGAGCCAGATCCTGGCCCACGCCGGCCCGATCCCACTCGGAGCGTCGCTGGACCAGCTCGGCCATCAGGGCCCGGGCGTAGTCGGTCTGACCCACGGCGAGGGCCGCACGGATGGCAGAGGCAACATCCCACGCGGCCACCTGGGGCACCTTGGCCCGTTTGCGGGCCGAGATCACCATGTCCACGTAGGTCGGAGCCGGGAAGCGGCTGACAGCGACCTGGAACCAGCGGCCGGCGTCGATGATGAACCCCGCGGCGGCCAAGAACTCGATGTCCTGGGTGTGGGGGCGTTGCTTGCTCCAGCCCCGATCATAGGCCCGGATCAGTGAGCGAGCGGCGCGTACGGCCGCCTGCTGGTGCTCGTCCAGGCCGGTGACGCGGTGCACTGCAAGCAATCCGTGAGCTGCGATACCAGTGATATTCTTCGCAGACCGGCGGGTTCCGAGCTTCCACTCCCAGGAGTTGGCCAGCCCTCCCCGGTAGTTGCCCTGGGCAGCCACGTGGTGGTCCCCCGCATCCTCCGCCTCCACCTTCAACGGCCCGGCCTGGGCCGACAGGGGGACCAGAGCCAGGATTGCGACCAGCGCCGCAGACTTGCCAGACTTGCTCATGACCGACTCCTTGGCAGTGCAGTGTACCCAGGTATGTTGTAACGAGTAGCAGGATACGTTCAAGCTGCAAGTTCGGAGTTGGCGTCCGAAACCACAGCGCTTATCCCTTGACAGGGGCGGCTTGCTGGATACACTGCCTCGGCTGACCAGAGGTAGAGCATGTACGCTGTAGTCAAGACCGGTGGAAAACAGTACCGGGTGAGCGAGGGCGACACCATCAAGGTGGAGAAGCTCGAGGGCGAGCCGGGTGCATCGATCCAGCTCAACGAAGTCCTGTTGCTGTCCGACGGCGACAACATCACCCTGGGCCGGCCCTTTGTCGACGGCGCGAATGTCACGGGCGAGATCGTCGACCAGGACAGGAACCGCAAGGTCGTGATCTTCAAGTACCGCCGACGCAAGCGCTACCGTCGGAAGGCGGGCCACCGCCAGCCCTTCACCGCGGTGAAGATCACCGCCATCAACGCGGAGGCCCAGGATGGCGCATAAGAAAGGACAGGGCAGCTCCCGCAACGGCCGCGACTCGAACGCCCAGTACCGCGGCGTCAAGCGCTTCGGCGGCGAGGTCGTCCGGGCGGGCAACATCATCGTCCGCCAGGTGGGCACCCGGATCCACCCTGGCCGCAACGTTGGTCTGGGCAAGGACTACACCCTGTTCGCGCTGGTGGACGGGGTGGTTCAGTTCGAGAAGTTCGGCAAGAACGGCCGGGTCCGCCGTCGCGTGCGCATCGACCCAATTGCGCCGCCGGATCCCGAAGCGCCCAGCAGGGGCGCGAGGAACGCAATTCCGGTGGCGGCCGAGTAGCTCTCCTCCCGAGCACGATCCAGGACAACTCGAGAATCTTCGGACTGTCGTCGCGGTCGGCAGTCGCATCGCCACGCGTGGACCAGACAATCGAGCGCCGGGGCAGTTCCGCCCGGCCTGGAGCGAGGGGAGGACTGTGCGCAGAGGGCCGTGCGGTTGCGCGTGGCCGCCACGATGTGGCCCCCGGCCAACCAGGTGAGAACAGGCCATCCTCCGGGCTACGATCGTGACGGCCACGCGCTCGAGGATCATTCGGCGGGACTGGGGCGCTACGCGCTCGGTCCGAGGAGAACTGCCGCGGGTCGAGGAGCCTGTCGTCGCGGTCGGCAGGCGCAATCGCGTGGCTCACCGCCGCACAGTCTGCCCCTGACCTACAGAGCCACGCGAAGCTTCCCCGGACGTCGAGCCTGGCACCCCCCCCATTCTGGCCAGTCGCAAATGAGAACCGGTGAGGGCGGAGAATCGACGACCAGCGTCAGCGATACCTGGGCGCCTGCCGACCGCGACGACAGGCTGATCGCTGAAGTCGCTGATCCTGTAGCTTTGTCCCCCCATTCGCTATAACCTCCGCCGATGCAGTTCGTCGACGAGGTAACGATCCGGGTCAAGGGAGGCGACGGGGGCAACGGGTGCGTCGCCTTCCGGCGGGAGGCCCACGTGCCCAGGGGAGGTCCATCGGGCGGCGATGGCGGCGATGGCGGCGACGTGATCCTCGAGGCGGATCCCAACCTGACCACCCTGCTGGATCTGCGATACCAGCGCGAATACCGCGCCAAGCGCGGGCAGCACGGCCAGGGGCATGACAGGAACGGAAGAAACGCGGATCACCGGCTGGTGCCCGTCCCCTGCGGCACCGTGGTGTTGGATCTCGGCAGCGGCGACCTGCTGGCCGATCTGACCGGGCCGGGCCAGCGCTTCATCGCCGCCCGCGGCGGCCGCGGCGGAAGGGGAAACCGTCGCTTCACCAGCTCCACGAACCGGGCGCCGCGCCGCGCCGATCCGGGCGAGGCTGGCGAGGAGCGGGAGCTGCGGCTCGAGCTCAAGCTGCTCGCCGATGTCGGTCTGGTTGGTCTTCCCAACGTCGGCAAGTCGACGCTCATCTCCCGGGTGTCGGCGGCCCGTCCGCGCATCGCCGACTACCCCTTCACCACGCTGATCCCCAACCTCGGGCTGGTGCGGCTGGGCGACGAGCGCTCGATGGTGATGGCGGACATCCCGGGCCTGATCGAGGGCGCGCACCTGGGCGTGGGTCTCGGCCACCGTTTCCTGCGTCACGTCGAGCGCACGCGCGTGCTCGTGTTCCTGGTCGACGACCGCCACACCCTGGCAGACGAGCCGGGTACGCCGCTGGAGGACCTCGAGGTTCTGCGCAAGGAGCTACGGGCCTTCAACCCCGAGCTGGCCTGCCGGCCTCAGGTTGTGGCGCTGAACAAGCTTGACCTGCTGGAGCCCGCGCGGGTCCAGGCCATCCAGCAGGAGCTCGAGCAGCCTGGGGAGTCGGCGGCCCTGCCCATCAGTGCGGCCACCGGGGATGGGCTGGGCGCCCTGCTGGAGGCCGTGTGGGCCATGCTCCCGGCAAGGGGGCACCACAGCCCGTTCGAGGGCGGATCGGAGCCCTCTCGCGACTCGTAACCCCTAAGAGCCATGGGGGAAATCGTCAATTGCATGAATTGACATCATCCAAGGCTTCTGTTATACGTCCATAGTTCGACTGGGGTCCGTGCGCCCTGGTAGCGTGCTACCAGGCACCCAGGCGAGCACACCTGTTACCACGAATCAGTAGGAAGCAGCACCGGGACAGAGCTAACGGCACCAGGCCAGTTCAATCGGCACCAGGCCAGAAGGGACAGCCCATGTTGAGGAGAGCGCTTGTTACGGCAGTTGGAATCACGTTCGGTCTGTGCATGCTCGGCACGGACGCTTGGGCCCAACCGGCCACGGCGGACAAGGACAAGGGCGACAAGCCCGCCGCCGCGGCGGCCGAGGGGGGTCCGGCGGACGCCGCCACCCCGGCACCCGAGCCCAACCCGACCAGCGGAAGCTACGTCGTGCAGCTCAAGCAGCTCGAGCAGCGGGTCAACGAGCTGAAGGAGCGCATCTTCCGCTCCAAGGCGCGGCTCAACCTGCTGAAGGAGACCGTGCTGCACGGGGTGATCGCCGGCTCGAGGGCCATCATCAAGCACAAGAACGAGATGGGTAGCTCGTTCCGCCTGGTGAAGCTGCTGTACGCCGTCGACGGCGCCAAGATCTACACCAAGAGCGACGACTCGGGCGCCCTCGACGAGAAACGGGAGTTCGAGATCTTCAACGGCAGCATCGTGCCGGGCAACCACACGATCAGCGTGCAGGCGGTGTTTCGGGGCCACGGCTACGGCATCTTCTCCTACCTGCGCGGCTACAAGTTCACGGTGCGCTCGAGCCACACCATCACCGCCGCCGAGGGCCGCCAGAACGTGATCACGGTCAAGGCCTACGAGAAGGGCAACATCACCACCGAGCTGAAGGACCGCCCGGCGATCAAGTTCGAGGTCAACCTCTACTCTGCCGGCAAGCAGGGAGGAGGGGAGAAGAAATGAGCTCCTCCACGCGACCCCCACAGGCGGGGCGCTGGCGCCGGGGGGCGGGCGTGACGGCCGCCCTGTCGGTCTCGTTGCTCGTCGCCCTCCTGCTGGTCCAGCAACCTGCCCAGGGTGCCTCCGTCGACAAGCTGCGCTCCGAGGTCTCCGACCTCGAGCAGCAGGCCACCTACCTCAACATCCGCTTCAAGGGACAGGCCGCCTCCAGGGAGCAGCTGGCCGAGCACCGGCTGGTGGACGCCCAGGTGCTCTACACGCTCAAGGACTACACGCGGGCGGCGATCCTGCTGCTCGACTTCGTCAGCAAGTACCAGGGCACCCAGGGCTACCCCGAGGCGCTGTTCTACCTGGCCGACTCGCTGTACCACAAGCGCGACTTCCTCTCCGCGCGGCGCTACTTCGAGAAGGTGGTCAACGAGGTCAAGGGCAAGTACTACCAGGAGTCGCTTCAGCGGCTGGTGGAGCTGAGCCTGCGCACCGGCGACTACAACAACGTCGACAGCTACCTCAACGCCCTGGCCAGCATCCCACCGCACATGCTCAAGCCGTCGGTGCCCTACGTCCAGGGCAAGTACTACTACTTCCGCAAGGACCCGGACAAGTCGATGGGGGCCTTCCGCTCCATCCCTTCCGGCCACCAGTACTACGCGCACGCTCAGTACTTCATCGGCGCGATCCTGGTGCTGCAGAAGAACTACGCCGAGGCGGCCAAGGTCTTCGGCTCCCTGCTGAGGGCGCAGCCCAAGACCGACGGTGAGAAGCACATCCGCGACCTGACCTACCTCGCCATGGGGCGGCTGCTGTACGAAAAGGGCAAGATCGAGCAGGCGATCGACATGTACCAGAAGATCTCGCGCCGCTCGCTCGAGTTCGACACGGCGCTGTACGAGATCGCCTGGGCCTACATCAAGGCCAAGCAGTACAAGCGCGCGCTCAGGGCGCTGGACCTGCTGGTGCTGGCCCAGCCTGACAGCCCCTTCATCCCCCAGGTGCAGGTGCTGCAGGGCAACCTGCTGATCCGGCTCGAGCAGTGGGGACGGGCCACCGACCTGTTCACCCAGACGCGCGAGAAGTTCGTGCCGGTGCAGAACCGCATGAAGCAGATCATGACCGAGCACTCCGACCCCAACGTGTTCTTCGACGTGCTGCTGGCCAAGAACCTGGGCGAGCTGAGCGCCACGATCCAGGTGCCGCCGCTGGCGGTGCACTGGGTCAAGGAGCACCGCAACGTCAAGCGCGCGCTGAACCTGGTGGGCGACATCCGCGACATCAAGGACAGCATCAAGGAGGCCACGGACCTCATCCGGCGGCTGGAGCAGGCGGTGAACTCGCCGGCCAAGATCCGCATCTTCCCCGAGTTCGCCTCGGCCAAGGCCAGCGAGCTCGAGGTCGAGAACAAGCTGCTGCTGGTGCGGCGAAAGATCCTCGAGGGTGAGACGGAGCTGGTGGCCGGCGTCGCCTCGGGCACCATGCGCGACGAGCTGAGGAAGCTCGCCGCCGAACGCGAGGGGCTGGAGAAGCGCGTCAAGGCGCTGCCCACCACGGCGGATGGCTATCAGAAACGCTCCAGCTCCAAGCTGGGCAAGATCGGCGCTCTGGAGCAGCAGGTGTCCCAGCTGTCGATGGCGGTCGACAGCCTGCGCGCCCAGCTGGTCGCCTCGGAGAAGTACTTCGCCGACACCTCCGCCGCCAAGAAGCGCGAGGTGCGCGAGAGCTTCCGCAAGGAGGCAGAGGTCGTCAGCACCATGATCCTCGGTCTGCAGGCCGAGGTCGATCAGATCCGCGAGGCCCTGGAGTACGCCAGGAGCGCCGTGGGCGTCGGCGGCGCCGAGGAGGTCGCCGAGCGCGGCGTCAAGGTCCAGTATCGCGACGCCCTGACCAAGGAGCACGCCCAGCTGATGGCGCTCAGGGACCGCCTGGGCGGGGGCAAGCGCTCCGAGTTCGACGCGCTGGCGGGGCTGTTCGACCGCTGCAAGCGCATCGACGACACGCTCAACTCCTTCAGCAGCAAGCTGGAGGCTGGGGTCGAGGAGAAGCTGACCTCGATCCGCGCTGCGCTGAACGAGGAGAAGGACCGGGTGGCCAAGTACGAGGTCGAGGCAGCGGACTACAAGACGCGCTCCGACACGGTGGCCGGCGGCATCACCTATCAGGGTTTCCAGGAGGTGGCCAACCGGTTCTACGAGATCGTGGTCCGCGCCGATGTGGGGATCATCGACGTGGCCTGGGCGCTCAAGGACGCCAAGAGCAAGGAGGTGTCCCGCCTGGTGCGCCAGCAGAAGATGGACCTCAAGGTGCTCGACGAGGAGTTCAAAGAGGTCCTGCGGGAGAACTAGGAGCAGTCGGCGAAATTCAGCGAGCGAGCGGAGATAGCGACATGAGCAGTGAGGTGGCGCTGAATTCCGCCGACCGCTCCTAGGGTGAAGTGAACCGCAAGCGGTTCACTTCACCAAGGTTTGATCGCCCGGCGGCCCTGTGGGCCTCCGGGCTGTGGCCGAGGGCCGCTGTCGCGTCCCTCGGCAGACACCGCCGGTGGAGAGAGTTGATGACGACAATCCGAAAGAGCACGAGAGCCCGGTGGACATGGGGCGCGGTCACCGTGGCCGCGATTGTTCTTCTGCCCCACGCTCGCCTCGTCGGCGCGCCGGCTGGCCCGACCAGGGCCCCCGGCGCCTGGGTCCCCGGGATGGCGGTGCACTACACCCCCGAGGAGGTCAAGGAGATCCAGGAGCTCCTCGAGGACATGAAGCGCTTCAAGGCCGCTGCAGACAGCTACAGGCAGACGGTCAACAGCATCGTCAAGCGCGCCTACGAACAGCGCCGGCGCAAGATGCTGTCGGAGTACGAGAAGAAGATCCGGATCGACGAGGCCGAGGAGCGGGTGCGACGCATCGCCGCCATCACGCTGTTCGAGGACTTCCTGCGCCGCTACCCCAACGACAAGCGCTGGACGCCCGACGTGATCTTCCGCCTGGCCGAGCTCTACTTCGAGAAGGCCAACGACGAGTACCTGCAGTCCACCGACCGCTACGACAAGGAGATGCAGAAGTTCGAGAAGGGCGAGCTGGCCGTCGCCCCCACGCCTCCCAAGCAGGACTACTCGCAGACGATCGAGCTGCACCGGCGGCTGATCCGGGAGTTTCCCCGCTACCGCCTTGTCGACGGCGCCTACTACCTGCTCGGCTTCTGCCTGTCGGAGATGGGCGAGCTGGAGCGCGGCAACCAGGGCTACCTCTCGCTGGTCTGCTCCAACCGGTTCCGGGCGCCGCTGACCGATGCGGCCCCGCCCGAGACCACCCCGCCCGACGCGTTGGGCGCGGGCAAGAAGAGGCTCAAGTCCCGCGTGCCCGGCGGCGCCACGCCGGTCCGGGCTGGCCTCGACACCACGAGCTATGACGGGTGCGAGCCGCTGATCGCCAAGAGCCGCTTCAACGGCGAGGGCTGGATCCGCATCGGCGAGTTCCACTTCGACGAGAACCAGCTGGGCCACGCCATCGCGGCCTACAAGAAGGTGATGGACGTGGGGCCCAAGGACAACCCGTACTACGACGCGGCGCTCTACAAGCTGGCGTGGACCTACTACCGCGCCGACCAGTTCATGGAAGCGATCAAGCACTTCGACATGCTGGTGGCCTACGCCGACAAGGAGAAGGAGAAGACCGGCAAGAAGGCGACCGAGATGCGCCCCGAGTCGATCCAGTACCTGGGCATCAGCTTCGCCGAGGAGGACTGGGACGGCGACACGCTGCCCGACGCCGAGACCGGCATCCAGCGCATCGAGAAGGTCTACGGCAGCCGGACCGAGGAGAAGCACGTCTACGACGTCTATCTCCGGCTGGCCGAGATCTACTTCGACACCACGAAGTACGACGACGCGATCAAGGTCTACAAGATCATCCTGCAGCGCTGGCCCTACCGCTCCGACAACCCGGAGGTCCAGGACAGGGTGATCCTGGCCCTGGAGCGCCAGCGCAAGTTCGATGAGGCCATCGGCGAGCGCGAGACCTTCACCAAGCTGTTCGGCAAGGGGACCGAGTGGGAGAGGCGCAACCGCGGCAACCCCAAGGCGCTGAAGAAGGCGCGGGACATCGACGAGCAGGCGCTGATCCAGGCCGCCGTGTTCCACCACAAGATGGCCAAGACCCTGCGCGACCAGGCGCTGGCCGACAGCAGCCAGGAGAAGGCCGAGGCCGCCCGCAAGGAGTACGCACTGGCGGCCAAGGCCTACGAGAAGTATCTGGAGCGCTTCCCCAACACCAAGAACAGCTACGAGATCCGCTACTCGCTCGCCACCTGCCTGTTCTACTCCGAGCGCTTCCTCGAGGCGGCCAAGGTCTTCGCCGAGGTGCGCGACAGCAACCTGGACAACCGCTACCAGGAGGAGGCGGCGTTCTCCGCCACCAAGGCCTACGAGACCTACATCGAGCGGGCGGTCAAGGCCGGCCAGCTGCCCGACCCCCCGCTGCCCGCGGCGGACAAGCCGCCGGCCAGCCTGGCGGCGATGGCGATCCCCGACTTGCACCAGAAGTGGCAGGGGGCGCTGGACGCCTACCGCAAGACGCTGCCGACCAGCCCCAAGACCCCGCGCCTGACCTACAAGGCGGCCGAGATCTCCTACCGCTTCCTCCACTTCGACGACGCGCGCAAGCGCTTCGGCGAGATCTTCGAGCAGTACTGCAAGGACCCGATGGCGATCACCGCCGGGCAGGCGGTCCTGGTCTCCTACAAGCTGGAGAAGAACCTGGACCAGATGGAGGCCTGGGCCACCAAGCTCAACAGCGGCAAGTGCGGCGGCGGCAGCGGCATGGCCGTCAAGTCGGCCAAGGAGGCGGGCAAGCTGATCATGGGCATCCGCTTCAAGCGGGCGATGGACGCCTTCGCGAACAAGGAATGGGACAAGGCGGCGAAGGCCTTCCTGGACCTGGTCGCCGCGGACCCCAGGGGCGAGGACGCCTACAAGGCGCTGTTCAACGCCGGCGTGTGCTACGAGAAGTCGCAGCGATTCGAGTCGGCGACCAAGGTCTACGAGCGGGTGTGGAAGGAGTACCCCGACTGCGAGTTCGCCCACGAGTCGCTTTGGCGCGCGGCGCTGAACTACAAGCGGTTCTTCGAGTTCGACCGAGCCGTGCAGAACTACCTGATCCTCGCCGACAGCAGCAAGTTCAAAGACTCCAAGCACCGCGTGGACAGCATCTACAACGCGGCGCTGATCCTGGAGAACGACCAGGCCTACGACCGCGCGGCCAAGCTGTTCCTGCGCTACGCCCAGCAGGTGGGCAAGCCCAAGGAGGCGGCCGAGTCCTACTTCCGCGCCGGTGTGATCTACGAGAAGATGAAGGACTTCGGCCGGATGACGAGGATCTTCCGTGAGTTCCCCCGGCTCTACGGCGGGGCGACGGGGCAGGCCCGCTTCGCGGTCGAGTCCTACTTCCGCATCGCCAGCGCGGCCAAGAAGCGCGGCGACTGGCCCACCGCCGCCAAGTACTTCCGGCTGACCATGGCCGAGTACAGCTCGCGCGGACAGCAGCCCGCCTCCGACGCGGCGGAGTTCGCGGCCAGCTCGGCCTTCGAGCTGACCGAGCGCAAGCTGCAGGACTTCCTCAGGGAGAAGATCAAGGGCGGTCTGCAGCTGCTGATGGCCAAGAAGAAGCAGATGATGAAGAAGGCGATCACGCTCAAGCAGGAGTACGAGCGGATCTGGACCTACAAGCGGGCGCGCTGGACCCTGGCGGCGATGTACCGCCGCGGCACGATCTATGAGCACTTCGCCCGCTCCCTCGACGAGGGCTTCCGCAACGCGCCGGTCCCGGCGCAGGTCAAGCGCCTGGGGCAGGACGCCGTCGACATCTATATGCAGAAGATCGACGAGGCCCTGGCGCAGGAGGTCGACCCGATCACCGCCGAGGCCAAGAAGCTCTACGAGGAGTGCCTGACACGCGCGAGGCAGCTCGGCGTCTCCAACCAGTACACCGAGGAGGCGCTGATCAAGCTCAACGCCTTCGATGCGACCAAGTGGCCGCTGCTCAAGCGGGCCAAGGTCGAGACCACGATCGAGTAGCGGGAGGGACCGATGAGGACGATCACGACGATCACTTTCGCTCTGCTCCTGCTGGCCTGCGGTGGCTCGGACAAGAACGAGTCGACGACCGCCGACAAGGAGATCAAGAAGAGCAAGAGCGCGCTGAAGGAGGGATCGGCCGACACGAAGACGGCCGACCCCGGCAAGCCCGCCGAGACCCGGGTGGCCGACAACTCGCCGGCTCCCGCGCCGGCCCCGACCCCCACGCCGGCAGCCCCGACCCCCACGCCGGCTGCGCCGCCCACGACCTCCGGTCCCCCGCCGACCGGCCTGGTGCGCACCGCGCTGCTCGATGTCCGCCGGGGCCAGTACGAGGCCGGCATCCGCAACGCCAAGGCCGCGCTGAAGCGCGACGAGAAGTACGTGCCGGCGATGGTGGTGATGGCCCGCGCCTACTATCACCTGGGCAAGCTCGAGTTCGCCGATTCGATCTGCGACATCGCGCTGGGCATCAACGCCTCCACCGGGGAGTGCTACAACCTCAAGGGCTTCATCGCGCTCAAGAGCGAGGACGACGTGGTGGCGCGCAACCACTTCCAGAAGGCGACGCAGGTGCAGCCCAGCCTGGGGCCGCCCTGGCTCAACCTCGGCGCCCAGTACCTCAAGGTCAAGAACTACAAGGCAGCCGCCGCGCCGCTGGAGCAGGCGACCCAGCGGATGCCCAGCCGGGCCGAGGCGTTCCTCAACCTGGGCAGCGCGTATCGCGGCGACGGCGAGGTGGTCAAGGCCTACAACACCTACACCAAGGCGCTGCAGCTCAGGAATAACAACTACCCGGCGGCCAACTTCAACCTGGGCATCCTGTTCCTCGACGCCCAGAGCTACCCGGGCATGGACAAGCTGCAGCAGATCAACATGGCCGTGAGCTACTTCAACAAGTACAAGCAGCAGATGAGCTACCTGGCCAAGGATGATCCGGTGGACTCCTATATCAAGGAGGCGCAGAAGGCCTACGAGCGCGAGCAGAAGCAGCGCG
>Ga0180009_10003497_pt1 | contig 17813 bp, 7 predicted proteins | sample OS_PC_MetaG_FD_123537 | JGI IMG/M metagenome (GOLD analysis project Ga0180009, IMG submission 123537) | Groundwater microbial communities from the Aspo Hard Rock Laboratory (HRL) deep subsurface site, Sweden - OS_PC_MetaG | ecosystem: Environmental > Aquatic > Deep subsurface > Groundwater... | reverse complement strand
GTGGTGGCCTACTACGCGGTGCTGAAGATGGGCGCCATCGCGGTGATGAACAACCCCCTGTATTCGGACCGGGAACTCACCCACCAGTTCAACGACTCCGGCTCCAGGGTCCTGATCACCCTGGACCTTCTGGGCGACCGGATGATCGATCTGAGGCCTGTCACGGGCATCCGCCAGATCGTCATCACCTCCATCGGCGACTACCTTCCCTTTCCCAAGAACCTGCTCTTTCCCCTGGTGGCCAAGAAAAAGGGCCTGGCCAAGGACGTGAAGCAGGCGCCGGACGTGTACCGGTGGAAGGACCTCCTGGCCCGGACCCAGCCCGATCCGCCCATCGTGTCCGTGACCTTTGACGACGTGGCCCAGTACCAGTACACCGGCGGCACCACGGGCGTGTCCAAGGGAGTCATGCTCACCCACGGCAGCCTGTCCAAAAACGTCCAGCAGGTGGCGGCCTGGTTCCCGGATTTCGAGAAGGGCAACGAGATCATGCTGGGGGCCCTGCCGTTCTTCCACGTGTTCGGCCTCACCACGGCCATGAACCTCTCCGTGGCCGCCGGGTGGACGGATATCCTGATCCCCAAGCCCCAGCCCGCCGAGCTCATCGAGGCCATCACCAGGTTCAAGCCCACCTTTGCGCCGCTGGTGCCCACCATGTATATCGGCATGCTGAACCACCCGGACATTTCCAAGGTGGACCTCACGTCCATCAAGGGATGCTTCTCAGGCTCCGCGCCCCTGCCCGTGGAGGTCATCAAGGATTTCGAGAAGCTCACGGGCGCGGTCATCGTGGAGGGTTTCGGCATGACCGAGGCCTCGCCGGTGGTCACCGTGAATCCCTTCCGGGGCAAGAGGAAGGTGGGAAGCATCGGCCTGCCCATTTCGGACACGGAATGCAAAATCGTGGACCTGGAAACCGGGGAAAAGGACCTGCCTCCCGGCGAGCCCGGGGAGCTGGTGGTCCGGGGGCCCCAGGTCATGGCCGGCTACTGGAACAAGCCCGACGAGACCTTCGAGACCCTGCGGGACGAATGGCTCTTCACTGGCGACATCGCCATCATGGACGAGGACGGCTACTTCTTTATCGTGGACCGGAAAAAGGACATGATCCTCTCGGGCGGGTACAACGTGTATCCCCGGGACATCGAGGAGGTCTTCTACATGAATCCCAAGGTCCAGGAGGCCTGCGCCGTGGGTGTGCCCCACCCGACCCGGGGGGAGGCCGTGAAGGTCTTCGTGGTCCTGAAGCCCGGCCAGGAGGCCGCCCCCGAGGATCTGCTCGACTTCTGCAAGGACAAGCTGGCCAAGTACAAGTGGCCCACGGAAGTGGAGTTCCGCACCGAACTGCCCAAGACCAACGTGGGCAAGATCCTGAAAAAGGAGCTACGCGCCGAATTGGCTCTGAGGGGCGGCCAGTAAAATTTGATGGGGATGCAAAAAGCCCTGGATTCCGGCCAAACCTGTCCTCGCTCCGGCGGGGAGCCGGGGTTCAGGGCTTTTTTAACGCCCTGAAATAACGGGCTTCCTGCTTTTGCGGGGATGACGAAGATCGTGGCTTTTCGGCTTTTTACGAGGCCATCCATTTTGGGATTGTTGCATGACCATCAAGTTTGATAGCCAGGCGTGAAGCCTGGTATCGTGTCAGGTTTTCACCGTCAAAGAGTGAAAATGGCCTCCCTTGAAAAAAGGGTGGGAATGCATATTTTAAAGAATGAGGGCCCTGCAACAAGTCGTCATCCCGGCGAAGCCTGTCCTCGCGCAGGCGGGGAGCCGGGATCAAGGGCTTCTGTAACGCATGGAAAAAACAGGGTTCCGGCCTTCGCCGGGATGACGGTTTTGCTATATTTTGGATTTGCTGCATCACCATCCTCGTTAAATGAAAAAAAAGGGGCTATTCCATAATTTTTCAGTCTGATGGTGGAAACGGGAATTTTTTCGCCAGGGAGACTAGTAGATTTCCTAGTTGTGCCAACCGGTTGCATTTGTGCTAAAATGCAAGTTGTCATGGGAAGTTGGCTGCCTGAAGGCGGAGGCCAGGAAGGGCGAATCCAGGACGGTTCTATCCTTTATCTTTCCAGCCAGTTGCGGCAAGGGTCTTTCCCCTTCTCCTTCCTTCATCCTTCAGGCGAATCAAAGCTCCTGCTCTTTTCCGAGCCGTTGTTTGATCCATTGAATGGAATGGGTTCCAGGCCCGGGGACGTCGGGGAGGCCCGGCTGCGGGCCGGGATTCCAGTTCCGGGAAACCGGAGAGGAACAAACAGGATGCGCGTGCATGAAAAGACGGATCCGTTGGCAAGGGGCTTGAGAGACCTCCTGAAATCATGGGCCGTGTGGCTGGCCTTGGGCCTGGCGCTGGGGTTGTTCCCGGGCCCGGCCTGGGGAGCGGGGGCCCTCTCCGTCGAGATCGTGAACGGGTACAACCTGGTGGTGGACTCCAACGTCACCTCCCCCGCCACCTACGGCCCCAAGTCCGCGTACATCGGCGCCTGGATCTGCAACACCGGGGACGCGGCCCTGGACAACGTCATCGCGTATGTCGGCAACTACGTGGACGGGGTGAACGACACCCCCGGCATCTTCCCCGTGCTGGACTCCAGCGCTCAATCCGCAGCCTGGGACACGGCCCATCCCGTTCTGGTGGACACGGGGGATTATTCCCTGACCATCGAGGCAGGGGACAGCGGCCCTGCGGACGGCGTCCGGTACATCGGGACCCTGGGGCCCGGGGAATGCCGCATCCAGTACTGGCTGTTCTCCTATCCCCAGTGCGTCAATATCGATCCGGACGGCGACAGCGTTTACGAGTCCCAGGTTCCACCCTGCGACACCAGCATCTGCGGCGGCGTCAAGCCGGTGGACGACATGGAGCTGGACTACGACGTCTGGGCCACCACCACCACGGGCGGCGTGTCCTCGGCGCTGGAGACCCGGGACTTCACCATGCGGAACGAGATCTCCGCCTCCGCCAACAAGATCTGGCCCAACACCACCAGCAAGGTTCCCAACGAGTACCTGGCCGCCATCGAGTCCGTGGTGGGCTGGGGCACCCTGGGGCCGGACGGCCAGCCTCTGGACAGTTCCAGCCCCGTTTACCCGGGCCAGCGGGTTATCACCACCCAGGGCATCTGGTACGACCTGGGCAACGTGGTCCATGGTTTCGACAACGACGGGGATCTTGTCGTGGACCAGAACGCCTGGCTCCAGCCCGTGGGTGATCCCGCCTCCTTTGACGCGGACTGCTTCCGCATGGTCAAGGTCTACGGCATCGTCATCGTGAAGCTAAAAACCGGCGGCGAACTCCTTATTCCCTTCCAGGACCAGCTCTACTTCGAAAATCTGCCGGACAACACGGGTGCTGTGGGTCTGGTGTACTACCAGTTCATCGCCACGGACGTGGGCTGTTCGGCCAACATGACCCCGTACCAGGAGGCTGCCTCCGGGTATGACAACGAGAAATTTTCCGCGGATTACGGCCTTTCCCTGGGGCTTGCCAGCGGCAGCTACGGCGCGGACCTCGTCCTTGCCAAGACCGACGGCGTGTCCACCACGGCCATCGGCAACACCCTGACCTATTCCGTGACCGCCAACAACAGCGGCACCGGGGTGCACCTGGGGGCCCCGGACCTGGGGGTGCCCCTGGTCTTCCGGGACTCCGTTCCCTTGGGAACCACCTTCGTGGCCGGTTCGGCGGACGACTCACCCGGGACCAACCTCACCGAGCCCGCCGGGTCCGGCTCCTACACCCAGGGGTACACGGACTTCGACGGCAACCTGGACCTTTGCCCCATCGACTACAACATCACCAGCTCCACCTATGTCATCCTGTATTCCGACGACAACGGGGTCACCTGGGTCACCACCGAGCCCGCCGGGGTCACGGACGTCAAATGGATGCTCATAACCGACATCGTCCTGGACGGCTCCCATAATGGCACCGACTGCGTGGCCCCGGACGGAACCTTTGACGACGGAGCCCTGGAGACCTCCCTGCCGGCGGGCAAGGCCGCTTCGGTCCAGTTCCAGGTCACCGTGGACGCTGCCGTGGGGCCGGTCATCTGCAACACGGCGGGCCTGGGCTACGGCCTCACGGGCTCGGGGGTGGAGGCCGGGGACTGCACCCTGGTCAGCGGGATCAACAGCCTGTCCGGCACGGTGTTTGAGGATGATGAGGGCAGCACGGGCATTTACGGAAACGGCGTGCAGGACGGGGATGAAGCGGGCATAGGCAACGCCACGGACGGCGTGACCGTCACCCTGTACTACGACCTGAACGGCGACGGGGAATACACCAGCACCGACATCCTCTACGGCACCACCACTGCGGACGCCAACGGGGACTACAGTTTTACCCTGCTCCCGGACGGACCCTACCTGGTCCTGGCCAAAAAATACGATGGCTCCATCTCCGATGGCATTGACAACGCGGCGGACGACTTCAAGACCGGCTGGGGCAACACCACCTACGACCCCAACCTGCCCCCCGCCACGGACCAGGGCATCATCAAGATGACCGAGGATTACCTCCAGGTCATTCTGGCCGTGAACATCGACCTGGACCGGAGCACCGGTGTGGCCCAGAGCGTCACCACCGTGGATTTCGGTTTCGCGCCCCCGCTTCGCCTCACCAAGTCCGTGGCCGGAAATCCCGACCTGAACGACGATGGCAAGGCCGACACCCCCATCGATGAAGGCCGCGTCTTCAACTACAATATCACCCTGGAAAACCGCCTGCCCGCCGTGGGAGTCCAGGGCCCCACCGGTTGCCAGTACACCGTCTGGTCCATGAACGGGGTGAACGGCAGCCCGTCCAGCAAGGGCTTCACCGATTACCTGAACGCCTTTGACGCTCCCAGCCCCAACCGGTCCGTGGCCTCGGCCCTGGTCACGGGCGGCGGCCTCCGGTTCGTGTACGGCACCAGCTTCGGCCTTTCCCAGAAGCCCGGGGCCATCACCAAGGTGGAGGGGCTGTTTTTCGGCTATTTCAGCACCACTTTGACGGACGATTACCTGAAGCTCTCGACACGCATCAGCGGGACCACGATCACCGGCACCGTCAGCACGGCCCAAATCGAAAGTTACGTGGGACAACCGCCTGATCTGGACCCCAACAGCTCCATCGCCTGGGACATTTCCACCCGCAAGCCCGGCGGCACGGGCAGCGTCACGGACTGGACCTGGCCCAATTTCGCGAACCTGGAACTGGAGATCAACCCCAGCAAGACAGCGGCGGCCGACCAGAAACTGTTCTACCTGGATGCCATCGGCACGCGGGTGACCACGGACGCGGACTGCGTGGCCGGCCAGTCCACCACCCTTTCTCCCGTGCCCTTGCAGGATACCTACGACACCACGCGGTTCGAGTTCGTGTCCGCCGACCCGGCCCCCCTGACGGTCAACACTTCCACCGGGCTCATCCAATGGGAGGACGTAGGCCCCATCCTGCCGGGCGCCTCCATCACCGTCATCGTGACGGTCCGGGCCCTGGACGTGACCGGAACCATCACCGGGACCTGCTCGGGCTCCCCGGACGCCTGCAACCTGGCCAGGACCGATTACGGAGCCTACAACGTCTACTACGCCGACGGCCGCCAGGCCAACGACGCCAGTGACGATATCGCCGTGAACATCGTGGGCAAGGCGGAACTCCGGGGCTCGGTCTGGCTGGACAACAGCCCGAACGACGGCTGGCCGGACAATGACGGTGAAACCAGATTGCCCAATGTTTCTGTCTGCCTATACGGCTGCATGCGGGTGGACGGGGTCACCCTGGAAACCGGCACGGCCAAGAAGCCCTGCTCCACCATCACCGGCGGAAACTACTGGGCCAAGATAGCCACCACAGCCACCGATTCCAACGGCGACTATGAATTCATCGGCCTGAACACGGGCTACTACATCGTGGAGGTGGGAGACACGGACGGCGTTCCGGCCACCGGAACGGGCGGCAACACCGCTCCCTATGGCGGAACCCAGACCGCCGAGCCGGACGACGACCAGAGCAGCACCGCGGGAAATGCCGACGCCCCCACCCAGGGCACATTCAACAACACCTGGGGCAATCCCGCAGCCTGGCTGGAATCGACCCAAGTCAGCATCAACCTGCTCTCCGCCGTTACGGAGGAAACGGTCAACGGCGTGGATTTCGGATACAACATCCCCAACGCCACCCTCTATGGCAACGTCTGGAACGACATGGACGGCGACACCGCCACCGACCCCGGGGACCTGGGCCTGTCCGGGTTCACGGTGGAACTCTACAATGACACGGACGCGGACGGAAACCCGGACGGCGCGGCCATCGCCACCACAACCAGCAATGCCAATGGCGATTATTTCTTTATCGGGCTTGCGGCGGACGATTACGTCATCGTGGTCACCCCGCCCACCCTGTTGTCCAAGGCCTGGACCGAGACCGTGGAAACCACCGGGGGAACCGGCTCCTTGAACGACCAGATCCCGGTGACCGTCGCGGCGGGCGAGTTCTCAGGCTCCCACGATTTCGGCTACACCCTGGATGACACCTCCAGCATAGGCGACACCCTGTATTTCGATTTTGACGGGGACGGAAGCCTGGACGCCTCCGAGTCGGGCATCCCCAACATCACGGTCTGGCTCTATCGCGACATTGACCGGGACGGGGGCATAGACGCTGGGGCGGACTACCTGGTGGGCACGGACGTCACGGACGCGGACGGCAAGTACCTGTTCGAGGAACTCCCGGGCGGCAGTTACGTGGTGGTCGTGGACACCGCAGACCCGGATTTTCCCACCCACACCACAGCCACGGGCGACCCGGACATCAACGCCGCCTCCATCGGGGACAAGGTCTGGCTGGACTCTGACGGGGACGGGGTCCTGGATGCCGGGGAGGACGGCATTCCCAGCGTGGTGGTGATTCTGTACGAGGACACGGACGGAAGCACCACCCTGAATGCCGGGGACAAGGTGGTGGCAGGCACCACCACGGACGCGAACGGCAAATACCTCTTCACATCCCTGGACGCGGGCGGCTATTTCGTGGACATCGACGAATCCACCCTGCCGGGAACGGGCCTGGCCCTGACCTCCGGCGATCCGGTGGCCACCCCCACGCTCATCACCCTGGCCGGGCGGACCTCGGCCACGGAAAACCTCACCGCCGATGCCGGGTTCAGTCCTTCCTCGGGCTATGCCCTGGGCAACCGGGTCTGGTCCGACGCGGACGGCGACGGGGTCCAGGACCCGGGGGAAGCGGGCATCGGCGACGTGGATATCACGGTGACAGGCACGGGTTGCGCCCCCTGCCGGGCCACAACGGACGAAAGCGGCTTTTGGATCGTCACGGGCCTGACCAACCTGGCCACTTATGCCGTTGCCGTGGATACCGCGGACCTCGCGACCGCTTTCGCCTCCACCACCGGGGGCAATTCCCAGAACAGGACCATCAGTTCCGCGGACAACATGGCCGCCGATTTCGGCTACCGGTTTGACGGAGACGGTGACGGTGTTCTGGACGAGGACCTCGGGGACCCCACGGGCACCATCTCGGGGGTCGTTTTCATGGACGCGGACGGGGACGAGGCCCTGGATGCCGGGGAGGCCATGGCCAGCACCACGGTGAACCTGTTCGATTCCTCGGGCAACCTGGCGGCCACGACCTCCACGGACGTGAACGGCGCCTACAGCTTCACCGGCGTGTACATCGGGACCTATTCCGTCCAGTCGGTGAACAAAACCGCCACGCGCTACAGCACCATCTTCCTGTCTGCGGGCGAGACCTTCAGCAACCTGAACATCATCTACAACGCCGCCCGCCAGGCCACGGCGGACAACCGGAGTTCCGTTTCCATCGGCGGGGTCCACGCCGACCTCATGCAGGATTTCGGCTACAAGCGTTTCCTGGGCTCCATCGGGGACACGGTCTATCACGACGTCAACGAGAACAGCGACCAGGATTTCGCGGAGCCGGGGCTAGGTGGGGTGACGGTGAACCTCTATCTCTGGGCGGACGAGGTGGCGGACGGCGGCAACGGGGACGGGCTTGTGGACAGCGGCGAACTGACTCTCCAATCCACCGCCGCCACCACTGCGGACGACCCCCTGACCCCAGCAGGCGAGGGCGGCAAGTACCTGTTCACCAATCTGGTCCAGCCGCCCACCGACCAGTACTACATGGTGGAAGTGGACACCTCCACCCTGCCGGGGGCCAGCTGGACCCTCATCGCGGACCCGGATACGGACGGCTATCCCTGTACGCTGTTGCCGGACCCGGACGATCCGGACGATGACCTACCCCCGCCGGAGTCCTGCGACAGCCTCCAGGTGGTCTCGGGCTACTCGGAAGGGGTCAACTACCTGGGAGCCGACTTCGGCTACCGGATCACCGGCGCGGGCTACGCCGTGGTGGGAGACTACCTGTGGGTGGATTCCAACAGCAACGGCGTCCTGGATACCGGTGAACTGGGCGTGCCGTACGTGACGGTCTTCTTTGATGACGACAATGACGGGGTCCTGGACTGGGCAGATGGCAACGGCAACGGAGTGTGGGACTCGGGGGAAGGCGAACGCTGGACGGAAACCGACCCCAACGGCTACTACCTTTTCACGAACCTCGCGGACGCCACCTACAACTACCTGAACGTCCTCATCGGGGACGGCGACTGGCCGGTCGGCCTCATCACCACGCCCGTATTTGAAGTGAGGGCAGGCAACGACGACAGCCTGGACAACGAGGTCAACGTCATCATCGCCAGCGGCGCGGTCACCAGCCTGGTGGACGGCGACGCGGACACCACGGACACCTGCACGGGCTGCGACCTGAACGCGGATTTCGGCTACCTGTACACCAGCGGCGGCGGCAACAGCCTGATCGGCACCATCTGCGTGGATGACATCACCGCCAACGGATACTGCGGAGCCACGGACACCACCTATACGGGCGTGGATGCGGGCAACGAAATCGCCCTGTCTTCCATCCAGGTCGCCTTGATCATGTGGGCCGATGACGGCGACAACCAGGCCTGGGCTTCCGACGGCACCCTGGATCCGGGGGACACCTTCACCCTTTTGGGGGCCTCCCCCACCGACGCCAACGGGGATTTTTCATTCAGCAACCTGCCGGACAGGGTCCTGGTGGTCTTTTCCATCTCGGAATCCCAGAATCTCTCCCTCACCACCAACAACGGCAACACCAGCGTGGAGGACGGCGGCGTAGCCAGCCACCAGCTCTATTACAAGAACACCACCTACGAGGGGAATGTGGTCACCACCGTGGTCCGCCAGGCCCTGAATCTCGTCGGGGACGCGGATAATGCGGTGAAGGACCTGGACTTCGCATTCGACGGCACCCTGGGCGGCTCCATTGCCTACGATTTCGGGGATCTTCCAGACAACGGGTCACCGGACTACAACAATACGCTTCTGGCCAGCGGCGGAGCCCGGGCCCTGGTCGCGGGCTCCTCCATCCACCTGGGCACGGACCCGGGGGATGGCGTTTCCACGGAAATCGACGGCAAGGAAAACGCCACGGCTTCCGGGGACACCCTGGACGACGGCGTCAACCTGGTCTCCACGAACTGGCGCACGGGCCAGAACGGCGCAAGCGTGGTGGTGGAGGCATCGGGCAACGGCTGGCTGACGGCCTGGGTGGATTTCAACGGCGACGGCGACTTCAACGACGTGGCCGAGCGGATCATCAACAAGGCCGTGACCGCCGGGGACAACACCCTTTCCTTTTTCGTGCCCGACACCATGCCGGCCGGCGCGAACAGCTTCTTCTCCAGGTTCCGGATTTATCCGTCCAAGCCGTTTCTGACGTCCAGCACTGGACTGGCCATGGACGCCACCTTCAACGCCGTGGCGGGCGAGGTGGAGGACTACCGCTGGAACGTGGTGGTCACTGCGGTGGTTCTGGCGTCCTTTTCAGCCCAGGAGGAGAGCGGCCGGGTGGTGGTCCAGTGGGAAACCGCCTCGGAGATGAATACCGCCGGATTTTACCTGGAGCGCCAGGACGAGGAAACCGGCCGGTTCGTCCGCCTCCACCAGGGCTTGCTCCCGGGCTTGCCCAGTGCTCCTCAGGGTGGGGTTTACCGCTTTGTGGATGCCGACGCCGAGCCGGGGCAAACCCTTACGTACCGTTTGGTGGAAAGGGAGACCCGGGGAAGGACAAACCTGTACGGCCCCTTCACCCTGATCGTGGACAGTGGCCGGAAGGCGGCCCCCTTTGCCGGGGAGGCCATGACCGCCGCATATGCCCGGGAGGCCCGGAAACCTTCCCGGAAATCTCCGGTCCAGGAAACCTTTCCCGAGGCCTCGAGCCTGGGGCTTTCTCCTCTGGCTTCCGCCCCGGCCCTGGCACGGAAAGGGCAGGGCCAGGAACCGGCCCGGGCCAAGATTTTCGTGGAGAAGACGGGTCTGTACCGCCTGGACGCCTATACCGTGGCCCCGTACCTGGGCAGGACCGGCGAAGAAATCCGGGCCCTCGTGGGCAATGGAGATCTGAAGCTGACCAGCGGGGGCCGGGACATCGCTTGGCAGCCCCTGGGCAACGGCGAGTCGCTGGTCTTCTACGGCACGGGATCGGACACGATTTTCACCCGGTACAATGTCTACTGGGTCGAGGAGGGCGCCGGGGTAAAGATGCAGAAGGCCTCGCCCTTTGGCGACTGCAACGGGGACGGGGACGTGGGGTTGGATGATGCTGTTTCCTGCCTCATGGCCCTGTCCGGCAACTCCACGGATGGTTTTTCCAGCCAGTCGGTTGATTGTTGGGATCTGGACGGGGACCGGAAGCTTGAAATGTACGAATGCCTGTTTGCCGTCCAGATGGCTGCGGGGCTGCGGACCGGCTCCATGGAGGAGCTTGTGGTGAAAAAGGCCACAGGCGTGGAGACGTTCCACGAAAACCTCCACTTCGAGGAGGACCGTTACGAGATTTCCTCCCTGTTCCAGGAAGGCGATGCGGATTTCTGGACCTGGGAGGTCCTGTACAGCGGATTTGCAGGCTACGACGCCAAAAACTTCACCATCCGGGCCGACGGCGTGGACAATCACTCGGAGGGCAAGGCTTGGCTGTCGGTGAACCTCCATGGCGGAACCAGCACCAAGGCCTCCATGGAACACCATGCCCGGGTCCTCGTAAACGGCACCGTGGTCGGCGAGGGCCGGTGGGACGGGACCGAAGCCCACAGCCTGGAATGCGTGTTCGACACGGTCCTGCTGAACAACGGGGAGAACACGGTGGAGGTGGTGGGATTGCTGGACAGCGGGGTGGAGTACAGCATCTTCTACGTGGAATCCATGGATCTCGACTACCCCCGCCGGTTCGAGGCCGTGGACAACCGCCTGGACCTCCCCATGACCGGCCGGAACCTGGTGGCGGTTTCCGGGTTCAGCTCCCCCGTGTTCCAGGTTTTCGATGTATCCGATCCTGACCGGCCACGGGTGGTGACCAGCGTGGCGTCCAACCACCGGCCCGATGGCTACCTGGTTCGGTTCCGGCCCCCCAACCCGTTCTCGCCCTACCTGGTCTGGACGGATGGCGCTCTTCTCACGCCTTTGGCCATGGCCACGGACGAGGCCTCGGACCTGAAGAATCCCGAAAACCGTGCGGATTACCTCATCCTTTGCCCGGACTCCCTCAAGGATGCAGCCGAACCCCTGGCCGCCCTCCGGACCTCCGGCGGCCTCGCCGCCAAGGTGGTGGCCCTGTCGGACGTCATGGACGAGTTCAACCACGGCGTGTTCCGGCCCGGAGCCCTCCGGGACTTTTTGGACCACGCCCGGAAGAACTGGACCCTGCCGCCCCGGTACGTGGTGCTGGTGGGCAAGGGCACCCTGGACTACAAGGACGTGCTGGGTTTTGGCGACAACCTCATGCCGCCCATCCTGGCCCCCACCCCCTATGGCCTTTTCGCGTCGGACAACCGGTTCGTGACCCTGGACGGCCCCACGGGCGGCCGGGCCATGGCCGTTGGCCGCCTGCCGGTGACCAGCGCCGAAGAACTGGCCCAGGTTGTGGAGAAGATCCGGGCCTATGAACAGGCCGGGGCAGGGGAGTGGTCCAGGAAGGTCATGCTCCTGGCGGACAACGGCGACGCCGGCGGCAATTTTCCGGCGGACAGCGACATCCTGGCCGGTGGCATCCCCTCATCGTTTGACGTGGAAAAGACGTATCTTTCGGACTACGGCCTTTCCGCGGCCAGGCAGCGGGTCGCCGGCAGCCTCAACTCCGGGGCCCTGCTGGTGAATTTCCTGGGCCACGGAGGGTATGACCGCCTGACCCAGGAAGGGCTCTTCACCACGGCGGACGTCCCGGCCCTGGCCAACGGGGACCGGCTCCCCGTCCTGGCGGCCCTCACCTGCGTGGTGGGGCGGTCCCTCCCGGGATACTCGGCCATCAGCGAGGAACTGGTCCTGCACCCCGGTGGCGGGGTCATCGCCGCGTGGTCACCCACCGGGCCTTCCTTAAACGCGGAAGCCCGTCTCCTGGGCGGGGAATTCCTCCAGGCTCTTTTCAACGGTCCGCCAATGGCTCTGGGCGATGCGGTGAACCAGGCCATGGACGCCTATGCGGCCAGGAGCCGCCAGGGCTATATGCTGGACATCTACAACCTCCTGGGCGACCCGGCCCTGCAACTGCGCGCCGCGCCCTGAGAGCCGGAATTCTGAAGGCCAACGAGGCCTCGGGGGAGGGAGCGGAAACGCGGCTCTCCCCCGGGGCCCTTTCTTTTGGGAGCCAACCGCTTTATCGGTGCGCCTCCCAGGGACCCTGGCTTGAGTTTTGCCCTTCGATGCCCTACATTGTAGTGGAAAATGCTGGCATTCCGGCTTTTCCAAACCCTCGGAGGCACATGGGCGAGCGCAGGGAAGAGGACTTCATGGGCCAGGTTCCGGTTCCCGGGGATGCCTGGTACGGCTCCCAGACCGCCCGGGCACTGGAGACCTTCCGGATCTCCGGCATCCCTTTTCCCCTGGCCTGCATCCGGGCCGTGGCCCGCATCAAACGGCACATGGCCGAGGCCCATCTTTCCCTGGGCCTTCTTCCCGGGGACCTGGCCGAATCCGTGATCCAGGCTGCCCGGGAGGTGGAGGAGGGGGGCCTGGCAGACCAGTTCGTGGTGGACGTGTTCCAGACCGGCTCGGGCACCTCCAGCCACATGAACGCGAACGAGGTCATCGCCGGCCGGGCCAATGAAATCCTCACGGGCCAAAGGGGCGGCAAGAGTCCTGTCCACCCCAATGACCACGTGAACCTGGGCCAGTCCACCAACGATGTCATTCCTACGGCCATCCGCCTTTCCACGGCCCTGGCTCTGGAGAGGGATCTGGTCCCGGCCCTGGCCTCCCTGGCCGAAAGCCTCCGGGACAAGGCCCGGGAATTCGACCGCATCCTCAAGATCGGGCGCACCCATTTCCAGGACGCCGTGCCCATGCGCCTCTCCTCGGATTTTTCCGCCTGGGCCCGCCAAGTGGAGCTGGGTCTGGAGAGCAGTTGCCGGGCTGTGGTGAGCCTTTTACCCCTGCCCCTGGGGGGCACGGCTGTGGGAAGCGGCGTGAACGCCCATCCGGATGCCGCGCCCATGGCCATCCGGGCTTTGGCCGAAGACACGGGAATGGGCTTTTTTCCCGCGCCCCACCGCCTGGAGGCCCAGGGATCGGGGGATGCTTACGCAGCGTCCCACGCAGCCCTACGGAATACGGCCCTTTCCCTTATGAAGATCGCCCAGGACCTCCGTTTCCTCTCCTCCGGCCCCCGCTCGGGCATTGGCGAGCTTTCCCTGCCGGCCCTGCTGCCCGGATCGTCCTTTATGCCCGGCAAGATCAACCCCGTGGCCTGCGAGGTGGTTCTCCAGGCCGGGGCCCAGGTCCTGGGCAATGACGCGGCCGTGGCTGCCGCCTGCCAGGCTGGGGGCCTGGAACTGTTCTGCATGCAACCCCTGTGCGCCCACAACCTCCTGTTTTCCGCCACCCTCCTTTCCAACTCGGCCCGGATGCTGGACGAAAAATGCGTCCGGGGCATCCGGGCGAATGAGGCCCGCATGGCCCGGGGCGTGGAGGACAGCCCGGCCCTGGCCACCCTCCTGGCGCCCAGGCTGGGCTACGACCTGGCCGCGGACCTGGCTCGACGCGCCCTGGCCAGTGGCCGCACCGTCCGGGACCTGGCCGTTGAGGAGGGCATCCTCACCCCCGGGGAATGGGAAGACCTGCTAGGCAAGCTGTGAATTCTTTTGGGAGGAACCTCATGGAAGGACTGGAAATGGTGGCCCGGCTCATGGAGATTTCCGCCGTGACCGCGCCCAAGAGCAAGGGACAGAATTTTGTCCGTACCCACATCCTTTCGCGGGCGGAAGTGGACAAGCTGGCCCAGGGTATGATCGCCTTCGGGTTCCGCAAGGGGAAAACGGACTTCGACCGGGACGCCAGGGGGCTGGCCGAGGCTGAGGTGCTTTTGATCGGCCTCAGGAACGCCGCTCCGGTGGGCCTGAACTGCGGGGCCTGCGGCTTTGACTCCTGCGATGAACTGACCCGCCAGACCCGAGCCAGGGGCGAATTCTCCGGCCCCATCTGCGCCTTCCGCCACCTGGACATGGGCATCGCTCTGGGTTCGGCGGTGAAGACCGCGAGCCTGCTGAACGTGGACAACCGCATCATGTACCGCCTGGGGGTGGTGGCCCGGGACCTGGGACTGGTGGATTGGGATTTCGTCATGGGCATTCCCCTTTCCGTCACCGGAAAGAACATCTTCTTCGACCGCTGATCTCTGGAGAGCCCATGAAACTGCAAGACTTCGGCGGACCCGTCCTCCTCCTCTGCCTGGGGGCGGGCCTGGCCTTTGCCTGGCTTGTCCTCGCGCCGTTCATGAATATTTTCCTGGTGGCCCTGGTGCTGGCTGTCATCGCCCGGCCCGTGTACCTGTGGATGGTCCGGCAGGTGAGGGGGCGGAAGTCCCTGGCATCGTTTCTGACCTGCGTCCTGGTGGTGGTGCTCCTCATCCTCCCCTGCCTGGTCATCCTGTCCCTGGTGGCCCAGGAGTCCCTCTCAGCCTACGAGTGGGTCAATCAGCGAGTCCAGGAAGAGGCGGCCAGCGGCGAGATCCTGACCCGGGCCGCGGAACTCCAGCAGCGCTATCTCCCCAACCTGGATCTGGACCCCGCCAACTGGGGGAAGCGCCTGGCCGGGGCCGCCGGGAGCATCAGCCAGATGGTCATCGGCTGGTCCGCCGGGGCGGTCAAAGCCATGACCTCGGCGGTGTGGAAGTTCTTCCTCATGCTTTTTGCCCTTTTCTACTTTTTCCGGGACGGGGAGGGGTTCCTTTCGCGCCTGGGGCACCTCATGCCCCTGCCCGCCAGCCTGGAGGAGCAGATCGCCGGGAACTTCCGGGAGGTCTCCCGTTCCGCCTTTTACGGAACATTCCTCACCGCCCTGGCCCAGGGGGCCCTGGGGGGCGCGGGCTTTGCCATCGCGGGCCTCCAGCCCCTGGTGTGGGGCGTGGTCATGGCCTTTTTCTCCATCATCCCCGTGGTGGGGACGGCCATCGTGTGGGCGCCCGCATCCCTCCTGCTCCTGGTTTCGGGCCACGTGGGGGCCGGCATTTTCCTGGCCCTCTGGGGCGGGGTGGTGGTGGGCATGAGCGACAATTTCCTCCGGCCGTTGCTCATGCGGGGCAAAAACGAGTTGCACCCCATGCTGGTCTTTTTTTCCCTGGTGGGGGGCATCGGCGCGTTCGGGCTTTTGGGCATCCTCCTTGGCCCCCTGGCCATGGTGCTGGTGATCACCCTGGTCAAGGCCTATGAAGAGGCGGCCAAGCCCATCTTGAACGAACTGGACGGGAAATGAGGGATTTGGGGGAGGGCGGAGATTCCCGGAGAGAGCGGGTGCGGGGATGGGTCCACGTGTCCGTGCCCTACCGGCGGCTGGTGACCGAGTTCTGGGACTTGGTGACCCACCGGGGAGTGAACCTGGAGTTGGGCCTGGACCACGAGGCCCTGGAAGGATTTTCGTTGGAGCATTTCCGGGAAACGGCCCGGGTTCTGGCCGGGCGCGGGGTGTCGGTCTCCCTTCACGCGCCTTTTCTGGATCTTTCGCCCGGTGCCCTGGACCCCCAGATTCTGGCCGCCACTCGTCACCGTTTTTCCCAGGTGGCCCGTGTGGCGGAGATTTTCGATCCTCTCTGCGTGGTCTGCCACACGGGCTGGGACAGGAAGCGGTACGGCTTTGTCCAGGAGCCCTGGCTGGACGCGGCTGCAGAAACCTTCCGTTGGTTCTCGGAGGAGCTTGGCAATGCCTCCCGGGCCCGGGCGCTCATCGAGAACGTCTACGAAAAGCGGCCGGGAATCCTCATGGAGCTTTTCGAAAGGCTCCCCGTCGGGGCCGCAGGGTTCTGCCTGGACGTGGGGCACGCCCTGGCTTTTTCCGGAACGCCCCTTTCCGGCTGGCTGGATGCCCTGGGGGACCGGATGGAGGAGGTCCACGTCCACGACAACCACGGGGCCCAGGACGAGCACCTGGCTGCCGGGGCGGGGGAAGTGGACTTCCCGCTCCTTTTGGAGTTCGTCCACCAGATGCCCAGGATGCCTCTTTTTACCCTGGAAGCCCACAGCCCGGAGGGGGTGGCCCAAAGCCTCGATTTTTTCGCCTCCAGGCTCAAACGCCCGCCCCATGCGCGGGAGGAAAGAAAGGATCGTCCATGAGCGAAAAGACCTTCGCCGTCCCCAACATCAGTTGCCATCACTGCGTGGCCTCCATCAAGGATGAACTGACGGAGATCCCGGGCGTCCAGGCGGTTTCCGGCGACCCCGGCAAGAAGCAGATCCAGGTGACCTGGGACAGCCCGGCCACGGAGGATGCCATCCGCAAGGCCATGGCGAAGATCAACTACCCGGCTTCGGATTGAGCCGGAGCCGGATGGAAACCTGAAAAAGGAAAAGCCCCCCGGAGATCTCCCGGGGGGCTTTTCCTTTTTGCGATAATGTGGGCCGCAAGGCCGGGCTAGTGGTGTCCGCCGCCCTTGCCCTGGAGGGTGTCCACCAGGGACTTGGCCACCACCCAGGTGAGGCCCATGCCGATGATGCCCATGGCATAGTACAGGCCACCCATGAAAACCATGTGGGACATGTCCCAGGCCCACTCGTAGATAAAAGGAAACATGTCGTCTTCTCCTTATCAGGCCGCCTGGCGGACCGGGTTCAACTCGCGTTCCTGGGGGAACACCGGCAGGTACCGGTGGGACACGGAGATCAACAGGACTCCGTAGGCCACGGGAAGGATGGTGGTGGCCATCTCCTGCCAGCTTGGGGAGTACATGTGCCACGAGTCAAAGGGGAACGCGGGCACGGCCAGCATCTGGAGGATCATGACCCACCGGTTCACGCACACCCCGATCCCCGCCAGCACCACCGCGGTGAGCAACAGCACCTTGTTTTCCCGGCCTTTTTTGGTCACCAGGATCAGAGCCGGCACCACGGCCCCCAAGCCCAGTTCCAGGACGAGGATCCAGATGCCGTACACGGGGTTGTTCGTGTAAAAGTCCCAGAAGTTGAATCCCTGCTCAGGCGCGGAGACTATGGCCCAGTAAGCGGTGTCCGCGATCTTGGCGATGGTGTAGGAGAGCATCATCCACCCGGAGATCTTGGCCAGAAGCCACACCACCGAGTCGGACACCAGCCTTTTCCGGGTGATGCCCTCCGTGATCTTGGTGATGAGGATGGTGAAGGCCGGGCCGTAGGCAGCGGCGGACCAGGTGAACAAAAAGAAGGTCCAGGGCCAGATGAACACGCCCGCCCGGTAGCCGAAGGGCCGGGAGTACAGGACCCCGGAAACCCCGCCCAGGGAGC
>Ga0180009_10003496_pt1 | contig 17816 bp, 18 predicted proteins | sample OS_PC_MetaG_FD_123537 | JGI IMG/M metagenome (GOLD analysis project Ga0180009, IMG submission 123537) | Groundwater microbial communities from the Aspo Hard Rock Laboratory (HRL) deep subsurface site, Sweden - OS_PC_MetaG | ecosystem: Environmental > Aquatic > Deep subsurface > Groundwater... | reverse complement strand
TTTTAACTTAGAAAGGAGATTGACGTTAATAAAATGTCCAAGCAGCGAGTGCTGAGCGGAATGCGGCCATCGGGAAAGCTTCACCTGGGCAATTTGGTGGGAGCTTTAGAAAATTGGAAAAATCTCCAGGAAGATTATGATTGTTTTTTCTTTGCGGCGGACTGGCATGCCCTGACGACGGAATACAACGGCACAGAGATCATCCAGGAAAGCATCCGGGAAATGATGATCGATTGGCTGAGCGTAGGCCTGTCTCCGGAAAAAAGCGTTCTTTTCGTGCAGTCACGGATCAAGGAGCATGCGGAACTCCATCTTCTTCTTTCGATGATCACGCCACTTTCCTGGCTGGAGCGCGTCCCCTCCTATAAAGAGCAACAGCAGGAATTGACCAACCGCGACCTCTCTACGTATGGGTTTTTGGGTTACCCCCTACTCCAGACCGCCGATATCATCATCTACAAAGCCCATAAGGTTCCGGTGGGTATTGACCAGGTACCACACGTCGAACTCTCCCGGGAAATTACCCGGCGCTTTAATTTTATTTATGGCCCGGTTTTTCCTCCTCCGGAACCCCTGCTTACGGAAGTTCCGCGGCTGCTGGGGATCGACGGGCGCAAAATGAGCAAAAGCTATGAAAACGCCATCTACATCGCGGATTCTCCCCAAGAAATCCGCAACAAAGTAGGACAGATGTTTACCGATCCAAACCGGATCAAACGGAATGACCCCGGTAATCCGGATATCTGCAATGTCTTTGCCTTCCACCAGGTGTACAGCTCAGCGGCAACCGTCGAACAGGTTCAGGTAGATTGCCGCCGAGCCGCCATAGGCTGCGTGGAGGATAAAAAAATGCTGGCGGAAAACATTGTGGCCTATCTGTCTCCGATCCACGAAAAACGTCGAGGGTATCTTCAAAATCCCGGTTTGGTGAACGAAGTGCTGGAGAACGGCTGCCAGAGAGCCCGGGCGGTTGCTTCCCGGACAATGGAAGAGGTCCGCGCGGCCATGAAAATTAATTATTGACAAAAAAGGTGATTTACCACCGAGGGCAGAACTGATTTTCCGTGTTCTCTGCGGTTTAAAAAAATCGCTCAATTTAGGTATTGAGGAAAACAATGGAAACAACTGATGGAGCCAACGAATTCGAACAGCAGGAATTACCCCTGAAGGTCAAATTGGAAATCTTTGAGGGGCCGCTGGACCTTCTTCTTCATCTGATCAAAAAAAGCGAGATCGATATTTATGACATTCCCATCACGGTCATCATCCAACAGTACTTAGATTACCTGGAGAGGATGAAAAGCCTGAATTTGGACGTGGCGGGCGAATTTCTGCTGATGGCCGCTACCTTATTGCACATTAAATCCAAAATGCTCTTACCCCCCTCCGAAGGGGAACAGGACGAAGAGGAGCGAGGAGAACCGGAAGAAGATCCCTGGGCCGAATTAGTCCGGAGGCTGCTGGAATACCAGCGTTACAAAGAAGCGGCTTTGGACCTGGCTCAAGGTTCCCTTCTGGACCGCGAGGTATTTGCCCGCAAGTTTTTTGTCGAAAAATTTCTGGAAGGTTCCGAGGAGGTCCTGGCCGGAGAGGTGACGTTATTCGACCTGCTGGAGGCCATGAAGAAAATCCTGCAAGGAATTCCCCCCGAAGAGTTTCAAGAAATATCCCTGGATCAACTGAGTATCAAGGAGAGGATCCACCAGATCATGGAAAACCTCTGGGAAAAAGAGTCCCTGACCTTTGCCGAACTGTTTACCTCCACCACCCCCCGCGGGGAGATCATCGTGACTTTTTTGGCCCTGCTGGAGCTTCTCCGCTTGCGTATGATCAAGGTCTTCCAGGCTGAATCTTTCGGAACCATCCGGATTTTTGCGCCGATTGGGCGAGAAGACGGCCAGAAAAGAATAGAAGAAAGGATCCTGTAAAGTGGACGACACGCAACGAAAAGCTTTGATCGAAGCATTAATTTTCATTTCGGAGAACCCGCTCAGCTTGGAACGGATTAAAGAAGTCCTGGGCGAAGTTCCCAAAAAGGACCTCCAACGTTTGCTATCCGCATTGATGGAAGAATATACCCGCACCGCGCGTGGCTTTACCCTGGTAGAAGTTGCCGAGGGGTTTCAATTTCGAACCCGTCCCGAATACGCCGAATGGATTAAAAAATTGAAGAAGACCAAACCGCTGGCCCTCAGCCAGCCGGCTCTGGAAACCTTGGCCATCATCGCTTACAAACAACCCGTCGTGCGCGGGGAGGTGGAAAAGATCCGGGGAGTGGATTCCGGGGGAGTCTTACGCACCCTCCTCGAAAAAAAATTGATCAGGATCCTGGGGAAGAAAGACGTGCCGGGCAAACCGCTGGTTTACGGAACCTCCAAACAATTTCTGGAGATGTTCGGTTTGAAAGATCTATCCAGCCTTCCCACCCTTAAGGACATGGAAGGATTAGGTCCCCCTCCGGCAGAGGATCTTTTACCCTTCGCCGATCCAACCGTTAAAGGGGAAGAGGACATTGACCACGGGAAAACCGAAATTTTGCCAGGCCAAGAGGCAGGAGACAATGAGCCCCCTGCAGAGATTGTCAAAGATCCTTTCTGAAACCGGGGCGGCTTCCCGGCGTCAAGCCGAGAGTCTGATCCGGGAAGGGCGAGTCACCGTCAATGGACGCGTCGCCCAGATTGGGGATAAAGCTGATCCTGTTCAGCACCATATCAAAGTCGATGGCCGACGAGTTGTTCCTTCCTCCGGAAAATATTATTTGCTTTTAAACAAGCCCAAGGGCACGGTGACTACGGCCGAAGACCCGCAAGGAAGGACAACGGTTTTAGACCTGATAAAGGCTCCGCCAACTCGACTGTTCCCCGTGGGTCGCCTGGATTATGATGCCGAGGGTTTTCTCCTTTTGACCAATGATGGGGAACTGGCCCATCGCTTGACTCACCCTTCTTTTCGTACCCCCCGCACCTACCAGGTGAAAATTAAAGGCCAGCCCGGTCCCGCAGAGATCGGGAGTTTAAGCCGAGGAATTTTTTTGGAGGACGGGCGCACCGCTCCCTGCCGCATCAAGGTCCTGAGAGGAACCGAGGACAACCTATGGTTGGAAATGGTTTTGTACGAAGGAAGAAATCGGCAAGTGAAAAGAATGTGGCAAAAGCTCGGCTACCCCGTTTTGAAGCTGAAGCGGGTTGCCTTTGCCGGTCTGTCCATGGGTAGGCTTCGGCCCGGTGAATACCGCAACCTTCGGCCCGGAGAAGTACAGAAACTCAAAGAACTCGTGGCTAAAAAATTGCCGGGGGAACCGCCAGGCGAACGTTCAGGCACCAGGAATCCTGGAAACAGAAAGGAGGTGGGTTCATGAAATTTTCCCAAAAAGGGGACCGGGGGTTTACCAGCCTGCTGGGGGGCCAGAGGATTCCCAAATCCGGACCAAGGCCCGAAGCTTATGGCACCCTCGATGAGGCCAGTTCCGCCTTGGGAATCGCCCGGGCGGCGGCAACCGAATTGAAGACCAAAGAAATCATCTTGGGACTCCAGAAAGATCTCCTCATTCTTGGTGCGGAGCTGGCCACTGTTGCGGAGGATATGAAAAAGTATTCCTACCAAATTACTACGGAGCACGTCGCCCGTTTAGAACGTTTAATCGAAGATTTGCAAGTGGAAGTCAAACTAAAAAAAGAGTTTATCTTACCCGGTGAAACGGTGGCTGCCGCAGCCATCGATCTGGCTCGCGCCATCGTTCGCCGGGCCGAACGCAAAGCCGTGCGTTTATTCCAGGAGAAAGTGATCGACAATGTTGAGGTACTGCGGTTCCTCAACCGCCTCGCCGACTTGCTTTTCACCCTGGCCCGATATGAGGAAAATCAGAAGAAAACGTGAACCCCTTTGTCCGACGGGCTAAAAAAACGATCCAAAAATACGTCATGCTCCAGCCTGGAGAACGAGTCGTGGTAGGTGTTTCCGGGGGCGCGGATTCCATGGCCCTCCTCCACGTACTTTGGGAATTGCGGCGGGATTTTCGTCTCTCCTTAGTCGTTGCCCACCTGGACCATGGGCTCCGTTTGGAGGGACAAGCTGAAAGATCCTTTGTCCGTAAGGCTTCGGTGCAACTGGGGATTCCTTTTATCAGCCGCAAGGTGGATGTACGGGAAAAACAAAAGGAACAACGCCTGACCCTGCAAGAGGCGGCGCGGGAAGTACGATATTCATTCCTTCTGGAAGCAGCCAAAATTCACCAGGCCACGAAGATTGCCCTCGGGCACACGGCTGACGACCAGGCCGAGTCGATCATTATGCGACTCCTTCGGGGTTCCGGGACCCGCGGACTTGGGGGAATCCCTCCCGTGCGCGGCGAAGTTTTCATCCGGCCTCTCATTGAATCCTGGCGGGAAGAGGTAGAACGCTTTCTTAAGGAAAGGAAGGTAGCTTTTTTAACCGATCCTTCCAATCGTTCCCTTCATTTCCTGCGCAACCGGATCCGGCATGAACTCCTCCCCATCCTCCAGCAGTATAACCCCCGGTTGCGCCAGATGCTGGTGCAAATGGCCGAAATCTTCCGGGCGGAAGAGGATTTCTGGCAGAATCTCCTTAAGGAAAAGTTTCCTGCATTGGTGAGGAGTCAGAAGAAGATTTCGGTCACTCTGGATATCCCTTCCCTGATTGCCCAGCCGCTACCCCTCCGCCTTAGATCTTTGCGGTATGCCACAAAAAAAATTTTGGGGCATTTGCGCCGGGTAGGACTTAGCCACATTTTGGCCATTAATCATCTTCTGGACAGTCCGGAACCCAATAAGAGCCTCCAGCTTCCTCAAGGGCTTTGCCTGACCAAAGCCTATCAGGCCCTGACCTTTGCGCAATCCAGGGAAGAGATTCTTCCCTTTGCAGTTTCAGTTGCGGGACCGGGTTGTTGGGAAATCCCGGAGATAGGCCGGGAAATGAGGTTCGAGATATTAACCTCCCATCCCCGAGTTAGGCCGAAAAGCTCTTCCTGGGTGGCCTTGCTGGATTTCGATAAAGTGGCTTTCCCTCTGACCATCCGTTCTTTTCGGCCTGGGGACCGCTTGCAGCCTCTGGGTATGGAAGGGGAGAAAAAAGTAAAAGACCTGTTCATCGATTGTAAGATCCCGGCAACCCAGCGCAAAAAAATCCCCTTACTTTTCAAAAACGGTCAACTTCTCTGGATTGCGGGCTTACGCCTCGACCAACGGGTTCGCCTGCAGCCGGAAACCCAAAAAGTCCTGAGGGTAGAACTTATTTAATCTCCATTTTAATCTCCATCCGCCGATTGCTTTTTTCATTGTGGCAAGCTTTAATTTGTGCTATAAATAACCAGAGATTATTTGAATATTCGTTTTAATCCACCTAAGGAACTGCGTAGGAAGAATTTTATGGGGGAAAAATATTTGAGTCCCTTTTATAAAAACTTAGCTCTTTGGTTGGTCATCAGTTTGATGATGATTCTCCTCTTTAATCTTTTCAACCAACCGCGCACCTCCCAAGAAAAAGTAATTTTCAGCGAATTTTTAGTCGCTTTAGAACGGGGAGAAGTAAAAGAGGTTACCGTTCAGGGACATAACCTCTACGGCCGTTATGCCAACCGGAAAGAATTCAAGACCTATGCGCCCAATTATCCTGACCTGATCAAAGCCCTGAGGGAAAAAGGGGTAAAAATCTCGGCCAAGCCTGAAGACGATTCCCCCTGGTATATGACCCTGCTGGTCTCCTGGTTTCCGATGTTGCTTCTGATCGGCTTTTGGATTTTTTTCATGCGCCAGATGCAAGCTGGCGGCACCAAAGCCATGTCCTTTGGCAAAGCCAAGGCCAAACTGCTCACGGAAAAACAACAAAAGATGACTTTTGTTGATGTAGCCGGCATTGAAGAATCGAAGGAAGAACTCCATGAAATCATTGATTTTCTCCGCGATCCCAAAAAATTTACCAAATTGGGGGGACGGATTCCCAAGGGGGTTCTGTTGGTAGGGGCCCCCGGAACCGGTAAGACGCTTTTAGCCCGGGCCATCGCAGGGGAAGCCAACGTTCCCTTCTTTTCCATCAGCGGTTCGGATTTTGTGGAAATGTTCGTGGGCGTGGGCGCCTCCAGGGTCCGGGATCTTTTTATTCAGGGGAAAAAGCATGCTCCTTGTATTATCTTCATCGATGAAATTGACGCGGTGGGCCGCCATCGGGGAGCTGGACTCGGGGGAGGGCACGACGAGCGCGAGCAGACTCTCAACCAACTATTGGTGGAAATGGATGGATTTGAATCCAACGAGGGAGTGATTATTGTAGCCGCTACCAACCGACCTGATGTTTTAGACCCCGCCCTCCTGCGCCCAGGGAGGTTTGACCGGCAAGTCGTGGTTCCCCGGCCCGACGTCAAAGGACGGGAGGAAATTTTAAGGGTCCATACGCGCAAAACTCCCTTAGATGAGAATGTAAACCTTTCCGTGCTTTCCAGAGGCACTCCAGGCTTCACGGGGGCGGACCTGGAAAATCTGGTCAACGAGGCAGCCCTTTTGGCTGCGCGCCGGGGCAAAACCAAATTGGAAATGGATGATTTCGAAGCTTCCAAAGATAAGGTTCTGATGGGGGTGGAACGCCGGACAATGATTATCAGCGAAGAGGAAAAACGCCTTACCGCTTACCATGAGGCGGGCCACACTCTGGTAGCCAAATTTCTCCCCGGTGCTGACCCCATTCACAAAGTAACCATTATTCCCCGGGGTCGGGCCTTAGGAATAACCCAGCAACTACCCGCGGAAGACAAACATACCCTTTCCAAAGAATATATTATTAACAAGATTGCCATTTTTTTGGGGGGGCGGGCTGCGGAGGAACTGATCTTGAATACCCAGACCACTGGAGCTGGGAATGACCTGGAAATGGCCACGGAGTGGGCCCGAAAAATGGTCTGCGACTATGGAATGAGCGATAAAATAGGGCCTCTTACTTTCGGTAAAAAAGAGGAACATATTTTTCTCGGGCGGGAAATTGCTCAACACAAAGATTACAGCGAAAAGACCGCTGTAGATATCGACACCGAAATCAAGCGGATCGTTTTAGAAAATTATGACCGGGCCAAGGATATAATTCTCCAGCATATGGAAAAGATTCATCACTTGTCGTCAGTTCTGCTGGAAAAAGAAGTCCTTGCCGGGGAAGAAATTGACCAGGTATTGGGATTAAAAACGTCCATTCCCGCATCTCCCCCCAAGGAATTGGTTCAAGAGGGGAGACTTCTTTAATAGAAGGGCAAAAGATTAAGGGCCAAGGGTTGTGTTCTTTCTCTGCCCTGGTCTCTTGACCTTTGGCCCTTATTTTTTACTTTTTACCCAAATTGAGCGATTTTTTTAAACCACAGAGATCACAGAGAATAATTTTTCCTCTGTGCCCTCTGTGGTGAATCCCCCTTTTTTAAGGTTTTATGTAGTCGTCGCCGAGAATGAACCACCTTTCTCTCCGTTTTCGCAAAAAAAACTATGACCTCTCCCAGCGCACGCTCATCATGGGCGCGTTGAATGTTACCCCGGATTCTTTCTCCGATGGAGGTGTCTTTTTCGATCGGGAAAAGGCCATAGAACAGGGGTTGCGGTTGGCACAGGGGGGAGCCGACATCCTGGACATTGGCGGGGAATCGACCCGACCAGGGACGAAACCGTTAGAGGAAGAGGAAGAAATCCGGCGGGTCATTCCGCTCATCCAAACCTTGAATCAGAAGATTGACATTCCGATCTCCGTGGATACGCGGAAGGCGCGCGTAGCGGAAAAAGCCTTGGAAACAGGGGCGGAAATGATCAACGACATCAGCGCCTTGAGATTCGATGAAGGCATGGCCGAAGTGGTGGCGAGATGGAAGGTTCCACTGGTTCTTATGCACATGCGGGGCAATCCGGAAACCATGCAACTTGATCCCCATTATGATGATCTAATAGGAGAGATCCTGAGTTTCTTCAGGGAGCGAACGGCTTTCGCCGAATCCCGAGGAATTCTTGCGGACCAAATTATTTTAGACCCGGGGATTGGGTTCGGAAAGTCGCTGGAAGAACAGCATAACCTGATCCTTTTAAAATATCTCCAAAATTTTAAGGTTCTGGAAAAACCTTTGCTCATCGGAACTTCCCGAAAAGCTTTCATCGGTAAAATACTGGGACTTCCCCCCCAGGAAAGAGAAGAGGGGACGATGGCTACGGTGGCCGTGGCCATTCTCAACGGAGTGAACATCGTGAGGGTACACGAAGTGGAAAGAATGCGCAGGGTTGTACAGGTTATCGACGCGGTGCTACGCTGCACCATTCGAACCCCACTTTCTTGAATGGTCTTTAAAAGATTTTACCCCAAAAAGGCGATTCACCACCGAGGGCACAGAGGAAAGTTAAGATAAATCAAGAAAATAAACTCCTTATCGCTGTTTTACTCTGTGCACTCATTAAGTGAAATCAATACAATATCTTAGCTTACGAATTTACTTCAAGAGGACACAGAGAAAGGATTGAGCTTATTTTGTTTTTTAACTATGAAATTATTCTCTGTGTTCCCTGTGGTTTAAGGAGAAAGGAAATATGCGGAAACTCTTCGGGACAGATGGCATTCGGGGGGTGGCGAACGTCGACCCGATGACCACCGAAATGGCCATGCAGTTAGGACGCGGAGTAGCCTATATCTTTAAGAATAAAGATAAGCGTCACCGGATCGTCATCGGAAAAGATACCCGGCTTTCCGGATACATGCTGGAAAATGCATTGGTAGCCGGCATTTGTTCCATGGGCGTGGATGTGCTTCTGGTCGGCCCATTACCCACGCCAGGTATTGCTTTTCTAACATCTTCGATGCGGGCAGATGCCGGCATTGTGATTTCAGCATCCCACAACCCTTTTCAGGACAATGGTATTAAAATTTTTTCTGGGAATGGGTTTAAGCTTCCCGACCAGCTCGAGAACAAGATTGAGGAATTAATCTTCTCCGATCAGATCGATTCCCTGCGCCCTACGGCCGCGGAAGTCGGCAAAGCGTTCCGAGTGGATGATGCCGTAGGAAGATACGTCGTCTACCTAAAAAATTCTTTTCCCAAAGAGTTTTCTCTGGGCGGAATAAAAATCGTTTTGGATTGTGCCCACGGAGCAGCCTACCGGGTGGCTCCCGCAGTCTTTGAAGAGCTGGGGGCCGAGGTCGTCGCTTGGAACATTGAACCTAACGGCGAGAACATTAATTGGCAATGCGGCTCCCTTTACCCCAAGTTGGTCATGCAGAAGGTCAAGGATTCCGGGGCGGACATTGGGATTTCCCTGGACGGCGATGCGGATCGGGCCATTTTCTCCGATGAGCTGGGAAATCTTGTCGATGGGGACCGGATCATGGCCATCTGCGCCAATAGCCTGCACCAAAGCAAACGGTTAAGACGGAATACCCTGGTCGCCACGGTCATGAGCAATCTGGGTTTGGACTTGGCCATGAAGGAACGGGGAATTAAAGTCTTGCATACCCAGGTGGGGGATCGCTACGTGGTAGAAGAAATGGCCCGCGGCGGCTATAACCTGGGTGGCGAACAGTCTGGCCACCTGATCTTTCTCGACTACAACACCACGGGTGACGGCATTCTTTCGGCCTTGCAAGTTTTGGCGGTGATGAAAAGGGAAAACAAACGGCTATCGGAACTGGCAAAAATTATGACTCCGTTTCCTCAGGTACTGCTCAATGTCCCGGTCCGGCAAAAAAAAGATCCGCAGCGTATTCCCGAAATAACCTCTCTTCAAAAAAAGATTGAGGCCAAGTTAGGAGATCGCGGGCGCATTCTGGTGCGCCCTTCCGGAACAGAAAGCCTGATCCGGGTTATGGTAGAAGGGGAAAACGAGAAGGAAATCTCTGCCTTCGCGGAACAGGTTGCCGATTGTATTCGGAAAAAAATGGCGGATTAAATAGCGCGGAGCAATAGGTTTTCAGCGGTCCGCAAAATAAAAAGGAGAAAATAGTGCCCAAGCTCTCAGTAAATGTAGACCACGTGGCCACACTCCGGCAAACCCGGGGAGGAAAACAACCTGACCCCGTGGCCGCGGCCATCATCGCCGAGCTTGCCGGGGCCGATGGGATTATCGTCCATCTGCGGGAAGATCGGAGGCACATTCAGGATCGGGATTTGGAGTTGTTACGCCAAGTCGTTAAAACCCGCGTGAATTTGGAGATGGCCAATACCGAAGGGATCATCCAGATGGCCTTGAAGGTCAAACCGGACCTGGTCACTTTTGTGCCCGAACGGCGCCAAGAGCTGACTACGGAAGGGGGGTTGGATGTTCAGTCCCACCGGACTTCCCTTCAAAAAAATATCCAGAAGCTGAAGAAGGCTGGGATTCCATCCAGTCTTTTCATCGATGCCGATCCCTTGCAGGTTAAGGCCAGCAAGCAGGTAGGGGCTGATTGCGTGGAAATCCATACGGGGAAATATGCCGATGCGCCGGACGGCCAGGCCCGGCGAAAAGAATTTCTTCGGATAGCCCAAGCCATACGGCAAGCCCGCCGCCTTGGTTTGCGGGTCAACATCGGGCACGGCCTGGATTACCAAAATGTCTCTCCCTTTACGACCCTTTCTGGAATCGAAGACTATAGCATCGGACATAGCATTATCTCGAGAGCTGTGCTGGTGGGGCTGGAGCGGGCGGTACGGGAGATGAAGCAGCTCATCCAAGGATTTCACTGCGGAGAGCGCCAAGAACGCTGAAGAGAGATCGAGATTAATAAAATTGCCTGTTAAAAATCGATCCTGCCAATTTACTCATGAGGGGACTTATCATCAAAATATTTTCATTCAATGGGTTCTTTATGCTTTCCCTGGCGGTTTAATTTTTTCTCGGCGCTCTCGGCGCGCTCTGTGGTTAAAGATTTAAGATGATCTACGGAATCGGCATCGATCTTGTTCAGGTAAAGCGAATCGAGGAAGCCCTGGCACGATGGGGGGATCGATTTAAAAACAAAGTATTTACCCCTGGAGAGATTGATTATTGCTCAAGGAAAAGGAACTCTTCCCCGAATTTCGCCGCTCGCTTTGCCGCCAAGGAGGCTTTGGTTAAAGCCCTGGGTATAGGAATGAGGAAAGGGGTTCACTGGAAAGATGTCGAGGTGGCCCGGGGGCCTCTGGGCAAGCCCGTGTTAAAATTGAGCGGCCAGGCAGAGGAAGTATGTAAGCAAGAAAAAATCGCCGGGATTTTCGTGAGCCTCACCCATGACCAGGAATACAGCAGCGCCATAGTATTGCTGGAAAAATAGCATTCAGCAATCAGCGGTCAACTTGCAACGAACCCCATCGGACCGTTGGCCTTGGCTGAAGGCTGAGAGCTGAAAGTTGGGCGCGGAAAAGGCAAGAAGATGAAGCTAGCGACCACAGAGATTATGAGGAAGCTGGATCAAAAGGCCATCGAGGAATTCGGCATTCCAGGATTAGTGTTGATGGAAAATGCGGCCAGATCCACGGTGAGCGCGATGTTCCGGCATTTTCCTGACCTTTTGACCAAGCGTGTAGGAATATTTGCCGGCCGGGGCAATAATGGAGGCGATGCCTTCGCCGTTGCCCGTTACCTGATCAACCGCGGGGTATTTTGCCAGGTATACCTTCTCACTGCCCAGGAAGAAGTGCAGGGCGACGCGGCCACGAATTTAAAAATTCTAACCCGCATGGGGGGAGAAATTTTTTCTATCCGGAACGCGGAAGAGTTGGAAGCTCGGCAGGCTCAGGTCGCTAAGAATGATCTCCTCATCGATGGAATTTTAGGCACCGGCCTGAAAGGGCCTGTAAAAGGGCTCTACCGGAAGGTCATTGAATTCATCAATTCCCTCCATCTTCCCGTGGTGGCCATTGACATCCCCTCTGGATTGGACGCGGATAACGGACAAATTCTCGGCACCAGTATTCGTGCCAGTCTAACGGTCACTTTGGGGCTGGCCAAAAGGGGTCTTCTGGTGCAGCCGGGGCTACAGTTCACCGGCAAACTGGTTATTGCGGACATTTCCATCCCTTCCGCAGCCGTTGAAGCCGAGCGAATTAAGGATAATCTGATCGAAGGGAGTGAATTTTCCCATCTTCTCCTTCCCAAAAGGCCCAACGCCCATAAAGGTGACTTTGGCCATCTGTTGATCCTGGCCGGGTCCCCTGGAAAAACCGGGGCTGCGGCCATGGTCTGTCAGGCTGCCGTGAGGGTTGGAACCGGTCTGGTTACCTTGGGCATCCCCGAGAGCTTAAACCCTATTATGGAAGTGAAAATCACGGAGGCCATGACCGAACCTCTGCCGGAAACGAAAGGCAAAACTCTCGCCTTTAGAGCCCATAAGCGGATCAGCGACCTTTTCTTTCACAAGAATGCCCTGGCCCTTGGACCGGGGCTTTCCGTGTACCCCGAGACAGCCCGTTTGATCCGCAGAGTGGCCCTGGAAACGGATCTTCCCATGGTCATCGATGCCGACGGTCTGACTGCTTTTGCCGGCAAGATGGATTTGCTCAGTAAAACGAGGGGACGGGTCGTCTTGACTCCCCACCCTGGAGAGATGGCCCGGCTTCTGGGATCCTCTGTGCAGGATATTCAACAAGATCGGATTCAAGTAGCCAGAAATTTCGCCGAGACGTACGGCCTGATATTAATATTGAAGGGGGCAAACTCAATTATCGCCAGCCCGGAGGGAGATATATTCATTAACCCCACGGGAAACCCGGGAATGGCCACGGGCGGCATGGGAGATGTGCTCACCGGCATGGTAGGAGGGTTTCTTGCTCAGGGTTTTGTTCCGCTGGAGGCGGCAAAACTCGGCGTGTTCCTTCATGGATTAGCAGGTGATTTGGTGGCCCACAAGAAGGGAGAAAGAGGAATGGCGGCCACGGACCTGATTGAGGAAACTCCCCGACTTTTACGAGCGTTGGCCAAAAGAAGTGGCCAAATCGATGATTTTTCTTTTTCCCTGAAAACCGAAATGGTAGGTTGAGCCGCCATGATCTCAAGGGGTCAAGCAGAAAGGACCTGGCGGGTAAAGACGAAGAGCCCTGAGCAAACGATGCATCTTGGCCGGATTTGCGGCGAATTGCTCACCCAAGGTTCGGTCATCGCCCTCATGGGCGACCTGGGCACCGGAAAAACCGTTTTCGTCAAAGGAGTAGCCAAAGGAGTCGGGGTGGCGGACGAGGGGGAAGTCACCAGTCCTTCTTTTGTCCTGGTGAATGAATACCAAGGTCGGTTCCCTGTGTACCATGTAGATCTTTATCGCCTGCATAATGCGGAGGAGGTCGAAGATCTGGGCTGGGAAGAATTGATTTGCACTCCGGGCGTAACCTTGATCGAATGGGCGGAAAAAGTCTTACAGCTCCTGCCAGAAGAAAGAACGGAAGTTCACTTAGAATGGGTAAACGCTGTTGAGCGAAAACTGATGTTCGTCGGCAAAGGCAAGGTGGCCCATGGTTTGGTGCAAACCCTGGGTGAAAAATGGATGAAGGAGGATTGAGGTGGCACTCATTGTCCAAAAATACGGTGGGACTTCTGTAGGGGATTTAAGTCGGATCCGCAATGTCGCCCGCCGTGTTGCTAAGACCCGTCAAGAGGGAAATGATGTGGTGGTAGTGGTTTCGGCCATGGCCGGGGAAACGGACCGACTTATCCAACTCGCTTATCAGGCAAGCGACAACCCGGATCTGCGGGAATATGATGCTTTGATTTCTACGGGAGAACAAGTGAGCATGGCCCTGCTGGCCATCACCCTCCATGCCATGGGTGTTCCGTCAAAGTCATTTTTAGGGCCGCAGTTACGGATTATCACCGATAATGCCTTTGCCAAAGCCCGCATCCAAAGAGTCGAGATTAAACGTCTACGCCAGGAGTTGAAGGCGGGCATAATCCCTATCGTAGCCGGCTTCCAGGGGGTGGATAAAAACGGGAACATCACCACTCTGGGTCGGGGAGGATCCGACACTACAGGAGTTGCCCTGGCTGCGGCTTTGAAGGCGGACGTCTGCGAGATCTATACGGACGTGGAAGGGGTTTATACAACAGATCCCAATATCTGCCCCGAGGCCCGCAAGATATCCCGCATCACTTACGATGAGATGATGGAAATGGCCTCGCTGGGAGCGAAGGTGCTGCAGATTCGTTCGGTGGAATTTGCTAAGAAATATAACGTCCCCATTCATGTTCGGTCATCTTTTTCCGAAAAGAGTGGGACTTTCATTATCAAGGAGGATGAGAAAATGGAACGGGTTTTAGTCTCCGGCGTCACCTACAATAAGAACGAGGCGCGCATCACTGTCGTCCGGGTCCCGGATAAGCCAGGGATTGCTTCCCGCATCTTTACACCTATTTCCGATGCCAATATCCTTGTCGATATGATTATTCAAAATAATAGCGCTGACGGGTACACCGACTTAACTTTTACCGTCCCCAAGGCGGATTTCAAGAAAGCTTTGAAACTGGTGAAAAAAGCGGCTGAAGAAATCAAAGCCCAGGAAGTCCTGGCCGACGAAAACATTGCCAAAGTTTCCATCGTCGGGGCGGGCATGGTCAGCCACGCCGGTGTAGCCTCGAAAATGTTCACGGCCCTGGCCAAGGAAAATATTAATATCCTGATGATCAGTACATCGGAAATCAAGATTTCCTGTGTGGTCGATGCCAAATATGGTGAGTTAGCTGCCCGGGTATTGCACCAGGCGTTCGGACTGGATAAAGGGGAACTGCGGAAAGAGCCATGAGTATAAAAAAACGACCGGAAAGAAAAATCGTTTTTTACGATACCACGTTGCGGGACGGAACCCAGGCCGAAGACATTTCTTTTTCCGTGGAAGACAAAGTCCGCATCGCCCTTCGCCTCGATGAGCTGGGAATTGACTATATCGAAGGGGGTTGGCCGGGATCTAACCCCAAAGATATGGCTTTTTTTCGGGAGATCCGCAATTATTCACTAAAAAAGTCCACGATTGCCGCCTTTGGCTCCACGGCCAAAGCCCGCACCGCACCGGAGGCGGATGCCAATTTGAAAGCTTTGTTGGGAGCCAAAACCCGGGCTGTCACCATCTTCGGTAAGTCTTGGGATATACATGTTCGCGATGCCCTACGGATCTCCCTGGAACAGAACGTGGCGATGATTCGTGATTCGTTAAAATTCCTGAAGACCGCCGTCCCGGAAGTTTATTATGATGCCGAACACTTTTTTGACGGGTTTAAAGGCAACCCAGAATACGCTCTGGGCACTCTCCAAGCAGCGCAGGAAGCCGGGGTCGACAGCATCGTTCTTTGCGACACCAACGGCGGAACCCTGCCCAGCGAGATCACCGAGATCATCCGGGCGGTCCAGGAAAAGATTGCTCTTCCCCTGGGCATTCACGCTCATAACGACACCGACATGGCTGTCGCCAATACGGTGGCTGCCGTCCAAATGGGGGTAGGCCACATCCAGGGAACGATCAATGGCTATGGCGAACGCTGCGGCAATGCCAATCTTTGTTCCATTCTTCCTAATCTGCAATTTAAGCTTAAGCTGGACTGCCTCAGCGAAGCGCAGATGGGCAAGCTGAGGGAGATCTCCCATTTCGTGGCTGAATTGGCCAACCTCCAACCCAATAAACACCAACCCTACGTCGGTTCGAGCGCTTTTGCTCACAAAGGTGGAGTTCACGTTAGCGCCATCGCAAAGAACCCGCAAACCTACGAACATATCCCGCCGGAGAAGGTAGGAAACCATCGTCGCGTTCTGGTCTCGGACCTGGCCGGCAAGAGCAATATCCTGCAAAAAGCAGCCGAATACCAAATCGACCTGCACCCCAAAGATCCGTTGACGCATGAAATTTTGAACACCCTCAAGGAATTGGAAAATCAGGGTTACCAGTACGAGGGGGCTGAAGCCTCTTTTGAACTTCTGATGAAAAAGGCCTTGGGCGCACAAAAGAGATATTTTGAACTGATCGGGTTCCGGATCCTTTCGGAAAAGCTGCGGGAAGACCGCGCCCCGGTTTCCGAAGCCACCATTATGATTAAAGTAGGGGGAAAGGTGGAACACACTGCGGCCACCGGCAATGGCCCGGTGAATGCTTTGGACAATGCCATTCGCAAGGCCTTGGAAAAATTCTATCCCCAGTTAACCGATATGGAACTGGTGGATTACAAAGTGCGAGTTCTTTCTGCAGGAAAGGGTACAGCGTCCAAAGTTCGAGTGCTTATTGAGTCCGGAGATCATCAGGACAAATGGGGAACCGTAGGGGTTTCCGAAAACATCATTGAGGCCAGCTGGCAAGCCTTGGTCGATTCCATAAACTATAAACTTTTAAAGGACGAGAAGGCTAAAAAATGACCCGCGAGCAGCAGGGGGTGGTTCTCTTCCTCGCCTCTTTATTGGTCTTTTTCTTCTTCTTAACGTCTCATTCTTCTCCTCCGTCTTTACCGGTCCGCTTTGTTGCCGCAGGTGATTTCTCCTTGAAAAAGTCTGGGGAAGGGGAGTTCTTGGTCGAAGTAGACGGGAGCGTCAACCGGCGCGGGGTTTACCCGGTGGCAAGGGGGGAAAGTATACTCGATGCCATCGAGAAAGCGGGAGGGATCAAGGATAAAATTTCTCTGCCTCCTGAAATTCTTCAGACCAAAATTGAAAAAAGCTGTCGCCTAAATGTCCTGCCGGAAGGGAACGAAAAAGGAAGAATAACGGTGGAACCCTTAGCGCCGCAAAAGCTTCCGGTGCTCTCCATTCCGATTAATATCAATACGGCAAGCCTTGAAGAGTTAAATACGCTGCCCGGAATCGGGCCCAAAATCGCCCAAGCCATTATCGACTACCGGGAGCAGGGCGAAAAATTTACCTCTCCGGAAGACCTCCTCCGGGTCAGCGGCATCGGGCCCAAGAAACTGGCCGCCATCCGCACGCACATCACTGTTCCCTAAGAGACTGGGTCGTAACCCATACTCTTCCGCCCGGGTCTTCCATTTCCCGAATTGCCAAAGAGTCTCTTCAGCAGGGGATAATTTCAATTCATTGCGCATCAATGACCACGTTGGTCAACGTGCGCAGGACCCCGGTTATGCCCTGGATCTTGGAGACGATGAAGTCTCCCAAGACGCTGATGGAATCAGCTTCCACGAAGGTGATTACATCATAAGGGCCGGTAACCGTATGAGCCGTCTTGATCCCTGGAATTTGGGCGATTTCCCGGGCAATCGTCCTGGCTTTCCCCTGGGTGGTCTCGATAAAAATGTAGGCGGAAATGGCCATGGCATACCTCCCTAAACAAATTGCGGATTGCCGAATAAAAAATGTTGAAATTAAATAGGACGCAGATTTACGCAGATAACTGCATATAATTTTTTTAGTTTATCCTGATAATCTGTGTACATCCGTGTCCAAAAAGGAAATTCCTATACAATCCAGTTATGAGTTTCGGGTTGGGAGTTTTATACAATGTTTTTTGAACCCGGAACTCGTAACCCGAAACTGGAAACTATATTTTCTCAACAATCAAGGAGACTGCTTCTCCCCCCCAGACAAAGAGAAGCCATTCCCCGTTTCGCTTGCAAATCTTCCATGGCATAAAGAAGGGTAGTAAGGACGCGGGCACCGCTGGTTGTCCGGACCGCACTGACAATGACCGCTTCTTCCCTAGTTCCTCCCACCCGAATTTTTGGAATCATTCGTAAAGAGGAAAAATTCTGCCCAAAGAATATCTTTCTAACCCTTCTTTGTCAACCCCTTTCAGATTCTTCTGAAATTCCGCCATAAGGACGACAGGAGGGATGAGGGGAGGGGGTTTTAAAAGTTTTGAAAAACAGCGGCGTGCTTCTTATGGAAAAAGGAATACCCGTTCGTTTTTCTCAGGGGATTTG
>Ga0180009_10003495_pt1 | contig 17820 bp, 15 predicted proteins | sample OS_PC_MetaG_FD_123537 | JGI IMG/M metagenome (GOLD analysis project Ga0180009, IMG submission 123537) | Groundwater microbial communities from the Aspo Hard Rock Laboratory (HRL) deep subsurface site, Sweden - OS_PC_MetaG | ecosystem: Environmental > Aquatic > Deep subsurface > Groundwater... | reverse complement strand
CATTAACGCCCCCGACGGTTTCCGCCGGGGGTTTTTAAATTAAAAAATAAATTACCCCATGTGGCAAGCGCCGCCAAATTGCAAGGAAAATTACAAGGACGTACCTTGCAAGCTTGCAAGGTACGTCCTTGTAATTTGGTTAAAAAAAGCCGCACTCGTTGAGTGCGGTTGCAAGTAAATATTTGACTTTTTGCCCGCTATTATTTTTATCCGTTTTCAGGTTTCGGGTTTTCAATTGCTCCCAGATTGACGCATTCAAAATGCTCCGGCTGAAGGACAATCGACCCCTCTCCGGCCAATCTCTGCAGAGCCGTGCATCCGCCTTTCAGCAAATGAAAAGGAAGAATCATCTGGGGACGAAGAATATCAAGGACTTTTTGGAGCCCCTTTTGGCCTTCATGTCCGCCGAGATTGAAGTGGCCCGTTGTAACGCGATCCTGAATCTGCAGGTCCTTGGCAAACCATTTCGTCGTGTAAATCCTGGCTTCAAGGCGAAGCATTTCCTCTACCATATCCTTTGCTTCCCGCTTCTTCCTTTCAAATTCCGTTTTGTCAGAACAAGGAATGAGTCCGCAGGAAAAGATAACTACATCGCCGGGATTTATTTTATCTTTTAGAAATCCGTTTTTCTGAACCAAGCGCCGATCATATGAAAATTCGCCGCCGGTTGTTCCAAAGACGACCGATGTTTCCGCGTCTCTGCGATACAAGTTTTTGACCAGATTGGGGATTTCATTCTCTTCTTCAATAATCTGCGCTGCGTTTTTCATTGCAGTGCCGCCGAATCGGATGCTGACTCCGCCTTCCCGAAGTTCGCGGTATTTTTCATCATCGCTGTATACGCGGTCAAGCACCTGTTTTATGATTGCCTGGATTTTGTCTAAATGCGTGGCAAACATAAAAATAAAAATCTTTTTTCCGGTATTTTCCGCCGCGATTTTCGCGATATTTTCAATCATGGGCATTTCTGCCGGCGTGACTCCGCCTCTGTCGGCTTTTAGGGCATCAAATGTCAGAAGGTGAAGCGGTTCTTTCGCAATTTCTTCAAACATGGCGATATTGTCATTGAAGCTCTCGGAATGAATGCCGGTCAGCTTGCCGTCTCCCATATGGAGAAGGTGCCGGCCGCCGATGTGAATCTCAAATCCCAAAGCGTCTGCCGTGCTGTGAGCCCATTCTCTTACGCGGATTGTCGCGCGGCCGAATTTGAGCTCGTCGCCTTCTTGAATTGTGACGAACTTAATTGCGTCAAAATTAACCTCATCCCGCTCAGCAATGTTTTTTAAGGTTCTTTTGCAGACAGATGTGCAGTAGATTGGGATATGAAAGTGTCCCGCGACCCAAAGCGCTCCGCGAATGTGGTCAGTATGCGAATGGGTGAGAAATATGCAGTCCAGCGGAAAACCGCTGTCTTTGAGCCTCTTGTAAACAGCAATCAGCTCTTCTTCAGTGATTTTTTCTTCAGGATGAATTCCGCAATCAAAGATAAATCCGTATCTTCCGAGCTTGTAATAAATAGATACTCCCTGTTCTACGCCTTCTTTTACCCCGCGCAGAGGGATAATTTTCAGTGTTTCAGCGCGCATCTTCTTCTCCTGTTCTCTCCTTTTTTGTTTTTTGGTTGTCAAAGAAACGAAATTTCACGTTTCGGTGATGCTTCATCATAGCATATTCTATAGGATTTGTCAAGAATCGCAGATTTTTTTCACAGATTTTCACAGATAATTTATTTATAATCTGTGTTTATCCGTGTCTTAAAATTTGTGGTTATCTGTGGCCGTAGAACAAAAAACTCCGAAAATCGGAGTTTTTTGTTCTTGATTTGGTAATGAATCTTCGCATTTCTGCGCCTATTCTTTCCAAAAGTTGGAGGACTCGGGCATTGCCCCCACACTAACTCTACTTGTTGGCTCTATACTTGGCATAAGCTGCGATGAAAAGGCGATAATGTTGCCTAAATATATATAATCACAATTTAATTACCAAGCACCTCCAAGTAGAGTAAGCGTGGGGGCTTTCGTCCCGCAAAAGCGGAACGTGGGTGAGATATAAAAAGATCTACTGCCCAAGAGTTCCTCCAACTACTGGAAAAAACTTAAATTACCGGAAAAATGGAGGCAGGAATTGTATAAGCTATCATAAAGACGCCTATACCAGAGAACTCAGCCGGAATAATCCAGCTCAAAGCCGGATATACCCATTTGAAAACCCCTCAGAATCTCACCCATGCTTAATTAATGAGATTCCCCCTTCCTCCATTTTTCTGATAACAAAAAGTGTATTTTTAAGGTCAATGGCATATCATATCACAAAAATCAAAACTTGTCAAGTGTTTTTTTAAAAAATCCTTACAGCCTATAGCTTAAAGCTTACAGCTGTCTTGTGGATAATTCGCAAGAATAAAAATTAAAATAGAATTATACTAAATAAACTTGTGTAAATTTAGCCAAATTAAAACACTTGACAACATTTTTTATATATGTTATTCTCTATATTGTAAATAGCCGAGAGTCCCCTCATTTTTTGTAAAAGGGGTTTATAATTTCAATAAAACTCACTCCCGTGCATATTAAATATCCTCAAAAATAAAAGAAAAAACAACCAAAACCTCTCCTGTGGATAATGAGAGGGTATTTTTTTATGCACAACTAAAATCAACGCCATCCTTTCTGTGTCCATCCGTGTTCACATCTGTGTCATTTCTGTGTGAGAACGTTTTTCACACAGAGGAACACAGAACAGAACACAGAATTTCACAGAGCGCGCTAACCTCGTTTTACTTATGCAATTTAAACGCATACAACCCAAAACCAAAATAAGAAGATATTTTGGCAAAGCCCATGACGCAATCCCACAGCCGGATTTAATTGAGGTGCAAAAAAATTCATACAAGTGGTTTTTAGAAACCGGCGTCAAGGAATTGTTTAAAGAAATTTCTCCGATTAGGGATTTTATCGGACGGGACCTTGAAGTTTATTTTGTAGATTATTATTTTGATGAGCCGAAATTTGATGAAAAAACATCAATGGCAAAAAACATCAATTATGAAGCCCCGCTCCGCGTTAAAATAAAACTCATTAATAAAAGAACAAATAAATCGCAGGAACAGGAAATTTATTTAGGCGATGTTCCTTTGATGACAGATAGAGGAACTTTTGTTATTAATGGAATCGAAAGAGTTGTTGTCTCCCAGCTTATTAGAAGCGCGGGAGCTTTTTTTACCTCGGAATTTATTCGCGGAAGAAGATATTATGGTGCAAAAGTTATTCCAAATCGAGGCGCGTGGCTTGAATTTGAAACAGATGCAAACAATGTCATTTGGGTGAAAATTGACCGCAAAAGAAAAGTTACGGTCACAACTCTTTTGCGCGTTTTTGGGCTTTCTGACGACGAAGAAATTAAAAAAAGTTTTGCGGAAATAGACACCCACCCTTCCATAAAATTCATTGAATCAACTTTGGCAAAGGACTTGGCAAAGGGTCAGGACGATGGATACAAAGAAGTTTATAAAAGAATCAGGCCAGGCGATTTGGCAACAGTTGAAAATGCTAAGTCATTGATTGATGCCATGTTTTTTAATTTTGACAGATATGATTTAGGAGAAGTGGGCAGATACAAATTCAATCTGCGGTTTGATTTGGATACTTCCAAAGAATTGGTTTCAAAAGAAGAAAACAGGATTTTAACCGCAGGCGACTTGGTCCATATTGTTAAAGAAATAATTCGTTTGAATATTACGCAGGATGACGCTGACGATATTGACCATCTCGGAAACAGGCGCGTGCGCGCGGTTGGCGAGCTGGTTCAAAATCGCTTCCGCGTTGGCTTGGCAAGAATGGAGCGAATTGTAAAAGACAGAATGTCTACTTCTGATATTGAAACAATTACTCCGGGACGCTTGATTAACGCACGGCCCGTTATTGGCGCCGTGAGAGAGTTTTTTATGTCTTCACAATTATCGCAGTTTATGGACCAGACAAATCCTCTAGCCGAATTGGAGCATAAGCGAAGATTATCAGTTATGGGTCCGGGCGGGCTTTCCCGCGAAAGGGCCGGATTTGAAGTCCGCGATGTGCATACAACCCACTACGGACGCATTTGTCCTATTCAAACTCCGGAAGGTCCGAACATTGGCTTGGTTGGCCACTTGGCAAGCTATGCCCGCATTAATGAATATGGATTTTTGGAAACGCCGTATAGAAAAGTTGACCAGTCGGGAGATAGGCCGAGAGTTACCAATGAAATAGTTTATTTGAATGCTTTTGTGGAAGAAAAAGCAGTAACAACTCCGGGAACAACCCCAATTGACGAAAATGGGTTTTTCTTAAAAGACAGTGTAGAGGGAAGAAGGTTCGGAGAACCGGAAATGGTAAAAACCAGCGATATTGATTACATGGATGTTTCCTCGCGCCAGATTATTTCTATTTCCACATCTTTGATTCCTTTTGTTGAGCATGATGATGGAAACCGAGCCCTTATGGGGAGTAACATGCAGAGGCAGGCAGTTCCGACTATTAATCCCGACTCTCCGATTGTCGGAACAGGCGTAGAAGCAAAAGCGGCGCAGGATTCCGGACACGTTATTATTGCTGATGAAGCAGGAACCATTGTTAATGCTGACGGCACCCGCATTCAGCTTTTGGAAGATAAAGGAAATCTTAAAACCTATGAATTAAATAAATTTACCCGCTCAAATCATGGAACATGTATGAATCAGAGGCCGATTGTTGAAAAGGGCAAAAAAGTTAAAAAAGGCGATGTCTTGGCCGACGGTCCGTCAACACAAAACGGCGAACTTGGGCTTGGGCAGAATGTTTTGGTTACTTTTCTGGCATGGGAGGGCTATAATTTTGAAGACGCCATTATTCTTTCAGACAGATTGCTTCAAAGCGATAAATACACCTCAATTAAAATTGAAAACCATACTATTGATGTTCGCGATACAAAACTTGGTCCGGAGCAGATAACCAATGACATTCCGAATGTTTCAGAAGAGCTTTTGAAAAATCTTGATGAAGAGGGGATTATCCGCATTGGCGCCGAGGTTTCTTCAGGAGACATTTTAGTTGGAAAGATTACTCCTAAAGGAGAAACAGAGCTCTCTGCCGAAGAAAAGCTCCTGCGCGCAATTTTTGGAGAAAAAGCGCGCGATGTTCGCGACACATCTTTATCTCTTGAGCATGGCGAACATGGAAAAGTTGTTGATATAAAAATTTTCTCGCGCGAGGCAGGCGACAAACTTCCCCCCGGAGTTATTAAATCAATTCATATTTCTGTTGCTGATTTGCGCAAGATTCAGGTTGGCGACAAAATGTCAGGCCGCCATGGAAACAAAGGCGTTGTTTCAAGAATCGTTCCGGTTGCAGACATGCCATATCTTGAAGATGGCACCCCGGTAGATATTATTCTTTCTCCTTTGGGAGTTGTTTCCCGTATGAATTTGGGACAGATTTTAGAAACGCATCTTGGCTTGGCTGCCAATGTTTTGGGATACAAACTCGCAACTCCTGTTTTTGATGGCATTTCCGAAAAACAAATTGAAGCCGAATTGGAAGAAGCAGGATTTCCGCGAGATGGGAAAGTTCAGCTTTACGACGGCAGAACCGGAGAGTCGTTTGACCAAAAATCAACCGTTGGCTACAAGTATTTTCTAAAATTGAATCATATGGTTGAAGATAAAATTCATCAGCGCTCAATTGGTCCGTATTCTTTAATTACCCAGCAGCCATTGGGAGGAAAAGCGCAATTCGGCGGGCAGAGATTTGGAGAAATGGAAGTGTGGGCATTAGAGGCCTACGGCGCCGCCCATACTTTGCAGGAAATTTTAACCATCAAGTCAGATGATGTTCCCGGCAGAAGCAAGGCATATGAATCAATCATTAAAGGCGAGCCAATCAGAAAATTAAATATTCCGGAATCATTTAATGTTTTATTGCGGGAATTAAAAGGCCTATGTTTAGAAGTGGAATTAATAGGCGCAAAGGAAGAAAGGGAGGAAGACATAAAATAAAAAATGAAATATAAAAAATAAAAAACAAAAACGTAAAAACAAAAATATTTAATAATCTGTGAAAATTTTCTTAAAAAAATTTTCACACCGAATATTTTATTTTTTATTTTTAGTTTTTTATATTGAGTGAAGCGAATATGTCAGAATTCAACAAACCCCCCATCACAAAAATAAGAGATTTCTCGGCTATGAAGCTGAAGCTCGCTTCCCCTGAAGTCATAAGAGCTTGGTCTTATGGAGAAGTAACAAAGCCGGAAACCATAAATTACAGAACACAAAAACCGGAAAAAGCCGGCCTGTTTGCCGAGGAAATTTTTGGTCCTTCAAAGGACTGGGAGTGTTATTGCGGAAAGTATAAAAAAATAAGATTTAAGGGAATTGTCTGCGACAAATGCGGCGTGGAAGTCACAGTTGCCTTGGTTCGCCGCGAGCGAATGGGCCATATTGAACTCGCGGCTCCCGCATCGCATATTTGGTTTTTGCGCGGAGTGCCGTCAAAAATCAGCTTGATTTTGGATATTTCCATTCAGAATTTAGAAAAAGTAATTTATTTTGCCAGCTTTGTTATCACTTCTGTTGATGAAAATATGAAGCAGGTGACAATAGACCAAATAAAAGAAGAGTTTAAGCAAAAAAGAAAACAATTGGAAAATACTTATAGGAAAGAAATGGAGCGCATTGCAAAGGACGCAGAAGGCGACGCAAAAAAACAAGCGCGCTTGGCAGAGAATTTGGAAAAACTTCAGGAAACAATGGATTCAAAAATTAGTAGCTTAGAGCAGGACTTTGATTTGACGATATCTGAAACAAAAGGGATCGAACCTTTGGCGGTTATTTCTGAAAATGATTATCAGGAATTGTCTTTGCGGTACGGACATATTTTTACCGCCGGAATCGGAGCAGAAGCAATTCACGAGCTTTTGAAAAAAATTGATGTTAATGCGGACATAGATAAAATTGAAGAGGAATTAAAAACCACCCAAGGCGGAAAAAGAATCCGCTTGATGCGCAGAGTAAAACTTTTGCGCTCTTTGAGGGCAAACGAAATAAAGCCGGAGTGGATGGTTTTAACAGTAATTCCGGTTATCCCGCCTGACTTGCGTCCGATGGTTGCATTGGATGGCGGACGTTTTGCGACTTCTGATTTAAATGACTTGTATCGCCGCGTAATTAATAGAAATAATCGTTTGAAGCGTCTTTATGATTTAAATGCGCCGGAAGTAATTTCAAGAAATGAAAAAAGAATGCTTCAGGAAGCGATTGATGCCCTGATTGACAACAGCGCCCGCCACACAAAAACCGTGGTCGCGGCAACCGGCAAAAAGCGCCAGTTAAAATCAATCGCGGATATTTTAAAAGGAAAACAAGGCCGATTCCGCCAGAATCTTTTAGGCAAGAGAATTGATTATTCCGGGCGAAGCGTCATTGTTGTCGGTCCTAATTTGCTTTTGCATCAATGCGGTCTTCCAAAGCGCATGGCTTTGGAATTATTTAGACCGTTTATTATAAGCCAGTTAATCAAGCGCGAAGTAGTCCATAATATCAGAAGCGCGAATAGATTTATCGCAACCGGCGATCCGCAGATTTGGGATATTTTGGAAGAAGTCACAAAAGAATCCCTTGTGCTTTTAAACCGCGCTCCGACTTTGCATCGCCTGGGTATTCAGGCATTTCAGCCGGTATTAATAGAGGGAAAAGCTATTCAGCTTCATCCTTTGGTTTGTTCCGCATTTAATGCTGACTTTGACGGCGACCAAATGGCAGTTCATGTGCCGCTCACAGAAGAGGCAAAGCGCGAAGCACGCGAGCTAATGCTTGCTTCAAAAAATCTTTTAAAACCGGCAACAGGCGATCCGATTGCAAAGCCGGATAAGGATATTGCATGGGGATGTTATTATATGAGCTTGATGGAAGAGCCAGAAGGAAGAATCGTGGTCTTCGGCAATCCCACAGAAGCGAAGCTGGCATATCAATTAAGAAAAATTCGGCTGCAGACAAAAGTTAATGTCAGAATAAAAGTTGGCAGAAAAGAGGAAATGATTGAAACTACTGTCGGCCGGCTGATTATCAACGAGTTGTTTAATAAAAAAATGTCGTTCATTAATGAAATAATGGGCAAGAAAAAGTTGGACGAAATTATTAAATATTCTTTGGAAAATTTTGGAATGGAAGAGACCGCGATTTTGCTGGACAAAATAAAAGAGCTGGGATTTAAATATGTCACAAAATCAGGTTATTCGTGGGGGATGGGCGACTTGCCGGATGTGCCCGGCAAAAAAGAATTGATTGAAGAAGGCAATGGGCAGATTGATGAAATAGATGCCCAATTTAATGAGGGGCTTTTAACCCAAAATGAACGCCACGCCAAAATTATTGAGGTTTGGAATAAAATTAAAGATGAAATTAGCATTTTAGTTCAAAAAACCCTTGACCCGAAAGGTTCGGTTGCAAGCATGGTTAACGCAGGCGCGCGAGGAGGTCCGGGCCAGCTTACGCAGATGATGGGGATGAAGGGCTTAGTTCAAAACCCGGCCGGCGACATTATTGAGCTTCCGGTTAAAAAGAGTTTTAAAGAAGGACTTTCTGTTTTGGAATATTTTGTTTCCACTCACGGCTCAAGAAAGGGTTTGGCTGACACTGCTTTGCGTACTGCGAATGCCGGATATCTTACCCGCCGCTTGGTTGATGTTGCGCAGGATGTGGTCGTAAGAGAAGAAGATTGCGGCGATGCCGAAGGCGTGGTTCTTACAATAGAGCAGAGTAAAATTGTCGGCGAACCCTTGCATAAGCGCACTTATGGCAGGGTATTGCTTTCAGATTTAAAAAATCCAAAAACAGGCCGGGCGCTTTTAAAGGCCGGTGAAATAATTGATAAAGAAGCGGCCAGACAAATTGAAGCATTGCAGATTGATAATATTCATGTCCGAAGCATAATGCACTGCAAGCTGCGCCGGGGAATTTGCGCTAAGTGTTATGGAAATGACCTTGCTTATGGCGAGCTTGTGAAAGTTGGAACAGCAACAGGCATTATTGCCGCGCAGTCAATCGGCGAGCCGGGAACACAGCTTACAATGAGAACTTTCCACACCGGCGGCGTGGCAGGAAAAGATATTACGCAGGGTTTGCCGCGCGTTGAGGAATTATTTGAAGCCCGTCCTCCGAAACAGCGCGCGTTTATTGCCGAAGTCGCAGGTCAGGCATCTGTTGATTTGACTCCTCGTGAAATTGTTGGAGAAGACGGCAAGAGAATTATTTCAACCAGAAGCGGACAAAAGCTTGTTAAAATTCATTATTTGGATAATGAAGCATTAGAATACAAAGCCGGGAAAAAAGATGAAATAAAAGTTAAGGCAGGCGATAGTATCGGCCAGGGAGATGTTTTAATTGATAAGGCAAGCGGTGATAAAATCCAATCTAAAACAGAAGGCGTGATTAGTTTGGACGGCCAAAAAATTATTGTCACCCGACAAGTTGACAAAACAATGGAATATACAATCCCATCCAATTATCAGATGCTTGTTAAGGACGGCGATTTCGTAGAGATCGGCGACGCCTTGACCGATGGACACTTGGATTTGCACCTTTTGTATAAATATAAAGGAAGACAGGCGGTTGAGCGGTATATTTTGAAAGAAATTAAGCATATTTATTTTTCACAGGGCCAGAAATTAAACGACAAGCATATTGAAATTATTATCAAGCAGATGTTTTCGCGCGTTTTGATTATTGACGCCGGCGATACAAATCTTTTGCCGGGCGAAGTTGTTGAATTGGCAGAACTTTTGGACGAAAATGAAAAAGTTAAAAAAGAAAAACAGGCAACTTATGAAAATCTTTTCCTAGGAATTACGCGCGTATCTTTATCTACCCAGAGCTTCTTGTCAGCGGCGTCGTTTCAAGAAACAGCGCGCGTTTTAATTAACGCCGCGGTTACCGGAAAAGTTGACCCGCTGCACGGACTGAAAGAAAATGTAATTATCGGACGATTGATTCCGGCAGGAACGGGGTTTAAGAAAGTCGCGAAACCCAGCGCGAAACTGTAGAATCGCAAAACAACGCGAACAAAACCAAAGGGCGCCCCGAATGGGGCGCCTTTTGGTTAGGTGGGGGATTTAATAATAATTCCTCCCCCTTTCAAAGGGGGAGGTTGGGTGGGGGGATTCAATAATAATTCCTCCCCCTTTCAAAGGGGGAGGTTAGGTGGGGGATGTATTTCCCCTTCGATAGTTGAAAAAAAGAATGATGTAATTAACTATATCATTCTTTTTAAACAAAAAACCTCGCAAATTGCGAGGCGCTATTCATTTTTCTTCCCAAACTTATAAACCTTCCATGAATAATAGAACGCGTTATAGCCGAAATAAGGAACGGCAATTAAACATCCGAGCCCTCCGATTGTCGCAACCCAGAAAATCGCAGTTGGCTTGCCGATTAATCCGGCGATTGAAATTAGAATCATTGTCAGTCCGCCGGTAAGGATAAATTTCCACGACGCGCTAATATGCTTTTTCTGAAGTTCATTAAATTCGCGAATCTGTTCTTTATTCATTTTTTTTCTCCTTTTTCAGTTTTTCTGCTATTGCTTTTGCTATCCTGATTGTTTTTTCCACTTTCTTTGTTCTTTCATCCTCCCGCCCCCTTTGCTCCAGTTTTTTAAATTTTTCTTTTATCTTTTTAAAGAGCTTTTTTAGAAAATTCATCCTTCACCTCTCGGAGATTTTTGAATTCGTTTCAAAAATCGCAGACCCTGAGCGACCGCAGGGAGTCGAAGGGCTACCTTAATATTAAGCTATCACAAAACTGCCAAATTGTCAACCAGTTGAAAAAACTCCGCAGATAAGCTAAAGTAAATATATAAACCCCATAATACATAATACTTGATACATAATACATTCTTATGTCCGGCCATTCCAAATGGAAAAAAATTAAAGGAAAAAAAGGAGCGTCAGATGAGAAGCGCGGAAAAATTTTTTCCAAACTTTCCAAAGAAATTTCTGTGGCTGCGCGGGGAGGCGGAGACCCTGATTTTAATTTTCAGCTTCGGCTTGCAATAGACCGCGCAAAGGCGGAAAATATGCCAAAGGACAATATTGACAGGGCAATAGCAAAAGGCGCCGGCGCAGGCGAAGGCGGAGGATTGAAAGAAATCGTATATGAAGGGTTCGGTCCGGCTGGCGCGGCGGTTATTGTTACGGCTTTAACAGATAATTTAAATCGTACAGCATCTGACATAAAACATATTTTTACAAAAAATGGAGGTTCTTTGGGCGGACCCGGTTCTGTTATGTGGCAGTTTGAAAAATTGGGCGTAATTCGTTTTTGTTCTCCCCTCTGTAATCAGGGGGGAGTTAGAGGGGGGTTAGAATTAGAATTGATAGAGGCCGGGGCGGAAGATATAAAACACGAAGATGATGAAACAATAATTTATACAAAAGTTGAAAATTTAAAAAAAGTAAAAGACGTTATTGATAAAGAGGGGATTAAAATAGAATCCGCGGATATTGAATATGTGGCAAAAGAAGAAAAAGAATTAAATCCGGACGACGAGGATAAGGTAGAAAAGTTTATGGAAGCGCTGGATGATAGCGATGATGTGTCGGAAGTATTCACTAACGTGAAATAGCGATTGGCTTGCCTCGCCTACGAGTCAAGGCGGGCGTTTAGCGTTTAGGGATAAAACAAAATCAAAAAATCCGAGATAAACTCGGATTTTTTGATTGGAGCCGCATAGTACGAGACGTTCCCCGCCTCGACTCGCGGAGCTCGTCGACGCGAAGCGGGGACGCTTAAAATGCGGTTTGTGCGAATTTAGTAAGAGTATAATTTATTTTAATATTTATCCTTTATATATTTGAGGACTTTTTTATCGTGGTCTACTATTTTTAATTCATCTAATTCGAAAAAATAATACCAGTTCATTCCCTGTCCCTCGCCCAAAGTTAACTCCTTACCTACATTATATTTTTCCATAAAAACATATTTTGTATTCTTATCTTCTTTCCAAACAAAACGTTGTGTCATAACCAATTTTGGATTATTTAATTTATAGCCCAACTCTTCCATCGCTTCTCTCCGTACAGCCTGTTCAGGTGTTTCATTTTCATCAATACCACCGCCAAAAAAAGCCCAATATCCTGGCAATCTTTTAGCGTCTTTTGATCTGTGTTGAAGCAAAACCCTTTTATTTTTATCATATAAAATTATAACTGCTATATTTCTAATCATATAATTTTTTTAATAATTATCTTCACTCGCTATGTTTTATTCTAATAATTTTTTAATTCTTTCCGCCACGGCTGGGCTTTTTAGAACTGCGTCTCTAAGGCGAACCAAAATATTTTTCTCTATATAGCCATAACTTTTTAACTTTCTACTCCTAAATTTTTCTATAAATATATCTATGTTTCTTTCAAAAACACGGTTGCAATCAAAAATAGAAACTCGATTAAAAATCGAGCACTCTTGTGGCGTTACATCTATATATGTTTCATTTGGAAAGGGTGAATCTTCTATTGATAGATATATATCAGAATCAAAAGAAGATGCATAAACAAGAATTAATATAATGTCCTTTAAGGGGTTATGATTTAATACTACGTAATAATGTGGTTTCTCATTAAAAAAGGCATCATCTGCAAAATAAAAAACGGATCCTTCACGAATCACGTTTTCAATCTTTTTGTCAGCATCAACCATAGAATTTTACCAACGCTCTATGCCCAAGAATCAGCTATTCTATAGTTTTCTTTAAATATAGATTTAGCATAATTTATTTTCTTTTTATTTTCATCAAATATATTTTTTACAGACGCATCCTTGTCCGGATTATCAAAAAAATCATTATAGTTCATTTGTTTTCTCGTAATCGCCTTGCTCTCCAACTCATCTTTAAACTTTTTCCATTCAGGAAATTCGTGAGAAATTTTTACTAAAGAAGAATTTTTAAATTTTCCATATTCCTTATAAATTTGTTCCAAAGACTCTAAATCTGTTTTTGAAAAAACATCTGAATCAATTTCTGCTATTGATTTTATTTCATTATTTTTTTGGTTGCATTTTATATATTTATCCAAATATTTAGCCTCTTCCAAAGACAAAAAATCAGGCTTCTCTGCAACAATGTCTTTAACAGCAGAAGCTACCGGACCGTATGACATCGCCCAATACGTGTCGTTAATAATTGGGCGTCCATACTTCCTCAAATGGTATCTATCCGCCAACCAAATCAATTTTAGTAATTTCAATTTATCAATTTTACCACCTTCTTTTTTAGCAAAAAAATTTATTGCCTGTGTGGCTTTTTGATGATCGAATTCTATTAAAATTTTCATATAAAATTAGTAGATTTTATCTTACTATTATTATAGCATGGCTGTCAAATTTTGATAATCAAAAAACTCCTCCAAATTTAGAGAAGCTTTCTGAAGGCCGCATAGTCAGAGATCTTGAGCTTGTCGAAAGGTACGAGACGTTCGAACTGAGGTTTGTGTGAGTTTAGTATAATTTATTTATAATCTTTTATAAAATATTCAACAAATATCCTATCCCTAACAATATTAAAACCTGTATTATAAAATTCTACTTTTCCAGATTTTAATTTCTCCCCCTGTTCTTTTAAAGTCTTTAGAGCTTTATCTATATCAAACCACTCAACATTTAACCCTAACTTTTTTTCATTTTTTGTTCTCTTATCTTGATCTACGGGCTTAGTTATTTTGGCCGAAACACAATATGTATCATATTCCTTACTTTCACGATCACGAAATTCTTTTGTCTTACCAATAATAATTTGATTATCAACACTATACCCTATTTCTTCTTCACACTCTCTATTGGCAGCCATCTCTATTTCTTCACCCTCTTCTATACCACCGCCAGGTAACAAATAAAATCCGTGTATCGGATTTGTAATTAAAGCTATTTGATTATTTTTATTTAATGCAATAATTTTAACAGTTTTTCTTAACTGCCATTTATCATTATCCTTTATTTCCCTATTCGGAAATATATCTTTATCTTTTAATGTTGCTAATAATTTCATATTTTATACTTTTTAAATATTTATCTTAATTTTATTATATCGTAAATTCGTCCCCTATTAAACTATCTCTAACAGGGGACGAATTTTATTTTTGCTTATAGATAGGCATTTCTGTTCGGCATACAAATTCTTCGTTTATAAATTCTATTTCAGCTATAAAACAATTTGACGGATTAGCTAACCACCTAAAATCCTGGTCAGATATATTCGTCAAAGCCTTAACAATAACTCTCAAAGCAAAACCATGCGTTATCACTAAGACGTATTCAGGAAAACTGGGCAAATTACAATCGATGAGTAATTCCGACATAGCATCACAAATTCCCTTAACATACACAGCAGAATCGTCGCCTCCTGGAAATTTATAGTACAAAACTCCAGAGGCATATCTTTCACTTTCAATTTGTGCTCTATTTTCCAATGTAATATCGCCCCAATTTAAATTTCTGATACGTTTTTCTATAACAACTTGATGTGCACATCTATTAGCACCACTCGATAAAATATCATATGTATCGGCTGCCCTTTTAGAAGAAGACAAGCAAACTAATAAATTATCTTGATTAATAATTGGCCCAAGCATGGGCATTGTACCTACTATTTGTCTCTTTCCAAGCTCAGTCAACCCTATCTCATCATCCTGTAATAAATTATGAATCGTAGGATCAACATCTTCTTCTGACTCCGCATGTCTGATGACAAAAACTTTTTTCAAAGTCATTTTGCACCTCCTCTGAGTGGCTGATTAGAATGAACTATTTTATTTTTTATTTATATACTTCGAAATACTTTTAGCAAACTGCTCCTCTAATACGGTCATCTCTTCTATCTTATTCCATTTCCCGTTTTTTTTATTCCAATAAAATTTAGACTTTTCAAGCGCATACTGCCCAAAACTTAAAAACTGAAATTCTAACAAATAATAAACACCTTCGGCTTCGGCTATATCTATAGATATAAACGGAACATTAAAATATTTAAATACTTTTTCTGCGTAATCCAAAAGTTCTTTTGGAGGACTTTCTGGAAATGAAAGTTTTCCGCTTCCACTTGCTCTAAAGTCATTATTTCTATTTTTTCTGTGTAAAACATAATACTTATCTGAATAAACTAATATTTTATAATCCCCTTTTAAATTTGGTATAAAATTTTGAGCAATAAATTTTTTTCTGTTATGTGAAGTTTTTTTATAGCCATTTTTATAAATTAAATTTTCAAGATATCTTCTTATATTTGATACAGTTGGGCTGCTAGATATGCTTTTGGCTTTTACCTCTAATTGCTTTTTATTTTTAACTAGTTTTACACCTCTACTTCTAGAACCTCCTGCTGGTTTTAAAATAGCTGGAAATGAAATTTTATTTGAATAGTTTAAGCAACTTTCTAGTGTACCAAAACTTTTTGATTTAATTTTTTTAATTTCTGAAAAATTTCCTAAATCACGATACATCTCCATAAAAACTTTATTGTGGTGAGATCTAAACTTAAAAAAGTCTGGTATTAAAATAGCTCCTTGATATAAAAGACCAGTCAACACATCCTCTAAATAATCCTTATATTTAAGGCCAGGATCTTCTGAGGACTGATATAAAACTGGTATGTTTTTAAAATTATCTTTTCTAAAATCAATTTCATGAAAATACTTTATCTCCAATTTATGACCCTGCTTACCAAAATATTTTTTAAGCAACCTTAAATCCATACTACCGCCTTTTTCCCTAGTAGATGAATAAAATTGACCTCTATAATCTATTAATAATAGTATTTTCATAAATACCTATACCTTCTATAATTATTCTAAAGAATAGCTTATTTTAGACATTTTGTCAAGTATTAAATCAAAAAACCCCGCAATTAAGCGAGCTCCTTTGATAAGCCGCATCGTAGAGGAAGTTCGAACTGAAATAATAAAAAACACCGCTTTTCAACGATGTTAGTTGCTATTGAAGAGTGCCATAGAAAACATGTCATGAAATTTCCCACGAAAAAATGCTTCGTCCTTCATTTTGCCTTCAATCTCAAAACCCAAGGATTTATATAATTTTATAGCCACAACATTTTCTTCGAAAACCCCCAAACTTATTTTATGTAATTTTAATTTATTAAATCCATAATCTATTAGCCACTGCATAGCATTTCTCCCTAAGCCCATTCCACGATATTCATCTTCTCCAATGCATATGAATAAATCCGCGTTTCTATTTCTTCTGCTTATATTTGACAAACCCATAAACCCAACGGCTTTTGTTCCTTCAGATATTACAAAAAATCTTTTATTCTTATCTTTTATATAATTATCAAACCACTTGGTCGCGGACTTTGTAGTTATTCTCTTATCACCAATAAACCGATTTGCTTCAGGGTTATTTAACCACCTCACATAATTAGGAACGTCATGTCTGCTAAATGGTCTGAATTTGATAACAATTTCATTTTTCATACGCCACTCCTTTTGATCAAGTTGTATCACAAAAATTAGGTTATGTCAACCCCCGCAATCAAAAAAGACAAGCGTTAGCTTATCCTTTCTGAAAGCGGGTAGGGGGGATCGAACCCCCATCATCAGGTTGGAAACCTGAGATAATAACCATTATACGATACCCGCAAGATAATATTATATTAACACATATTTTACATTTTGTCAATATTGAAAAAGCATGGGAGTGTCCCATGCTTGCGTCCAGTACTACTTGCCGGACAATGTTTTTTTGACGAAATCTTTTTTTTCTTTTTCCGTTTTGTGCGCTCTTTCAGCTTTTTCAAACCTGTCTTTATCTACAAAAAAAACTGAATTATTTGGGCACTTTTCAGAAGCTATCCAACAATTTGAACAAGTAAAACGAACCAAGATGCGATCATCAAATTTACCAAGTTTTTCAACGAAACCGTGCGGTATTTCACATTTTTGTCCGTATTCAAAAGTATATACAACATCTTTGTTCGCCTTCACTTCGATTTGTTTCGTATTCCTGATAACAACATCCTGCCATAAAAAAGCTTGGTTAACGGGGATTTTTTCCGGTTTTTGTTTTTGAAGCTGGCTTTGAAGAGTCTTGTTTTGCCTGATATATTTTTGATATGCAGGAATGGTGACAGCGGCCATGATTCCTAAAATCGCCAGAAGTATCATGACCTCTGAAAAGCTAATTCCGCTTCCCGGTCTCTGCGCGGGCGTTTTAGTTTCCGGCTTTTTTGATTCTTTCGCTTTTTCTGCATAAACGCTTTCAACCCCATGAAGAACCTCGTCCTTGCTGAATCCGAAACTTTTAAGATTGGCAATGTGCTGTTCTGCAGAAGTGGATTTTTTTGCCGATTCTCTGTTAGGATCTGACATTTTCTCTCCTTTCTGTCCGTAAGAATAACTGTTTTAACATTATCAGCCGACTTGATTTTTGTCAATAGTATGTTAGCATATAAAAAGGAGGGTAAAATGGCGAAAAAAATCATTCCTTCGGTAGATGTTGATATTTGCCAAATAGCAATTTTTGACGACAAGCACACTGAAGTCCAATCTCAAATCAACCAGCTCTTTCGCGAATTACAAATTTCAGGAAAAGAAATACTATCCGAAAAATATGAGCATTATATTGGAGAAAATGAAAAAGGAGAAACAATAAAATGCACTTATGCGATAATCCGATACCAGCTCAAAAACCCCGCCAAATAACAGCGGGGATTTTTTATTGTCAACCTATTGTCAACCGAGAGGGTTTTATTTCCCAACTCTTTCAATCATAAATCTAACCGCTTCATTCATGTTTATCGGTTT
>Ga0180009_10003494_pt1 | contig 17828 bp, 19 predicted proteins | sample OS_PC_MetaG_FD_123537 | JGI IMG/M metagenome (GOLD analysis project Ga0180009, IMG submission 123537) | Groundwater microbial communities from the Aspo Hard Rock Laboratory (HRL) deep subsurface site, Sweden - OS_PC_MetaG | ecosystem: Environmental > Aquatic > Deep subsurface > Groundwater... | reverse complement strand
TTTAACCAAGATAGCTACACAGGCAAGCGCTATGGTGGCGCGGTTGAAGGAAGGTCGTGCCGAAAGGCAGCAGCGGCTTCACTACGCGCGGCAAATTTTCGGCGACGAAGCTATTGACCTGGATAAACTGAGGAAGAAAATAGCGGCCAGCCGGACCACGTGGCTGGTGGCGGAACTGACCGACGGGCTGGCAAAACGATACCCGGCCCCACCTATTCCCGCCGATTTCAACGTGATTGCCACCGACGGCTCCCATATTGACGTTGACCGGCACCGTGCCACGCGGTGCTACCTGATAAACATCGGCGACGTCACCCTCAGCTATGGTGATGAACCGGACGCTGTATTGGATAGCACGCCTCATCTTTACGCTGAAGATGAAGACCTGGTGATAAAGCCGTCGGCCGCGACCGGCCGTGAGCAGATGGTTGAGGGCACGCTGCTTGGCATCAAGCGCGCTGTTGAGGAATGTCGCCATCTGTCCCTGCTGGCAGGGGAACAATTACCGGGCAGCACCACGCTGGCGCTGCTCGATGGCACACTCATTTTATGGGGGCTGGAGGCGTATCCCGACTTCGTTGCTGAGATAATGTTGGGCCAGGGTTTTCTGACCTGCCTGGAGGAAATTAAGAAGCTCAACCGGGACCGGCGCGTTGCCCTCGCCAGCTACATAAGCTTTCCGCGAAGTACGGATGTGGTCAACGTGCTGAGGGTGGCCATCTGCCCGCATGAAGTGTCGGACTGCGACCGCTTTTGCCCGCCGCCTGAAAACAGGGACTGCGAGGGCGTGGCCGGCGTTACCGACCGTGAGCTGTTCATGGACGCGCTTGAGCCTGGAGAGAGGTCGGCGCTTTTCATTAGCCCGTCGAAAATAACCAAGGAACGTTATGGGGAACACCGGATTTATTTCTGCTACCTTCGACTTGAGGAAGAGGTGGCCAGGGTGGAGGTGCCGCGCTGGGTGGCGGAGAACGCTGAATTAATAGACATTGTGCATAGCTTAGTCCTTGACCAGTGCCGCAGGGGGCATGGCTACCCGGTGGCTTTGAGTGAGGCCCACGAGCAGGCGGTGGTCACCGGCGCCGACCGCGCCGAGTTCTGGCAGTTTGTTGAGTCTTTATATGTGGAGGAAAAAATCCCCACCCTCACTTCCGCCAAGAGTTTTAGTAAGCGGACGAGGTGGGTATAAATTAATAAAAATTGAGGAAGGTGAAATGGGCACTAAAGGCAGAAAAAACGTAAAGAAATCCAAGCAGAAGAAAGAGAAAAAGGAAAAAGGGAAGTAAGAGACAGTAGAATAAGAGAGATTTGACCTCTCCCTTTCCTGAAGGGAGATTGAGAGGGATTTCAAATCCCCCTTTATCCCCCTTTTCCAAAGGGGGAATAGAGTACCACAGGAGGTGAGACTAATAAACTCTAGTTTAGCAGACAGAGTCGGGGAAATTATCGAAGCCAGCACCGCGGACTTCGTGGCGCAGTGCTACGAGCTTTATGAGCTGCCGCCTCTGGGCAGTCTGGTGAAGACGAAAAACGGCGAGCTGGACATATACGGCATCGTCTGCCACGCCACCACCGGCAGCCTGGAGCCGGGGCGTCGACCCATCGCCCGCGGACGTGATGAGGAAAGTGAAGAGGCCATTTACCAGTCCAGCCCCCAGCTCTCAAAGCTGCTCCGCAGCGAGTTCAGCACGCTGGTGGTGGGGCATAAAACAGGAGACAGTATCAATCAGTATCTGCCCCCGAATCCGGCACGCATCCACGGCTTTGTCTTCCAGTGCCCGCCCGATGAAATACGGGAGTTCGGAAGGTCGCTGGGATTTCTCACCTTGCTGGTGAATACCAATCTGCCCGTGGCCAAAGAAGAGATTATTCCTGCCGCGCTGCGCTTGATGAGTCAGGCACAGGAGGATTCTCACAGTTTCCTGGTGGCGGCGGGCAAGGAGCTGGCGGTCATGTTTGGCGGGCAATATAACCAGCTCAAGGCCATTCTGGGGAGGCTGAAATGACGGATAGACTGGGCATCGTGGTCTCCGGTTCACTGGAAAGCGGCGTTGAGGTCAAGCTGGATGGCGCGGTATCGGTGGAGGACATGGCGGTGGGTCGCTACGTCACCATCGAGGGACAGAAGCAGCGATATTTCGGCATGATTACCGATATCGGCCTGGGCGTCATCGACCCGCGATTTACCCTGACACCGCCGGATATATCAGACCCGTTTATTTCCGAGGTGCTCTCCGGCACCAGCACCTACGGCACCCTGCATGTGCTGCCCATGCTCACCATAAGCGGCGATGTCTCCAGCCTCATCGAGGGGCCGCAGCCGGTAAAGACAGTGCCGACTCATTTCTCGGCGGTCAACCTCGCCTCGCAGCGGGATGTGGAACTCGTCTTCGGTGGTGAGGATGAAAAAAGGTTTTACGTCGGCACGCCGCTGGATATGGAGACCAAGATATGCCTCGACCTGCCGGAGCTGGTCAAACGCTCCAACGGCATCTTCGGCAAGAGCGGTACGGGCAAGACATTTTTAACCCGCATCCTCCTCATCGGCATACTGCAGAAGAGCGCCGCGGTGAACCTGATATTCGACATGCACAACGAGTACGGCTGGGCGGGGACGAGCGAGGGGGGCAAATCGGTCAAGGCGTTAAAACAGCTCTTCCCCTCGAAGGTGGCGGTGTTCACTCTCGATGAAGAAAGCTCACGAAGGCGAAAAGTAAGCACCGACTTCGTGGTCAGGATAGGCTACGATGAGATTGAGCCGGAGGACATGGCGCTATTGCGCCAGACCCTGAATCTGACCGAGCCGGCGGTGGAAGCAATTTACCAGCTGCGGCGCAGACTGGGTAAAAACTGGCTGCAACAGGCCGCAGATATGACCGATTCAGATGAGACTAGCCAGCTATTAAAAGAGCTCGATATCCACGAGAGCACCTTCGGGAATTTGAGAAGGGGACTGGCCACGATAAGTCGCCTCCCCTTCATCGAGCCGCAAGCCCCGGATAATGTCGTGGCGCGCATTCTGGAGTACCTTGACCGGGGCATAAATGTGGTGCTGGAGTTTGGCCGCTACACGGACATAACCGCCTACATCCTGGTGGCAAATCTACTGACGCGGCGCATACACGCCCGGTACCGGGATCGGATGGAGAAGGCGATGGGCGAGGATACCGTCAAGCCGACGCCGCTGGTTATCACCATTGAGGAGGCACACCGATTTCTGAACCCGGAGGTTGCCAGCCGGACCATTTTCGGCACCATCGCCCGCGAGATGAGGAAATACAATGTGACCCTGCTGGTCATCGACCAGCGTCCCAGCGGCATTGACACCGAGGTGATGTCGCAGATGGGCACCAAGGTCACCTGCCTGCTCGACAACGAGAGAGACATTGACAGCGTCCTCGCCGGCGTCTCCGGCAAAAGTGCGCTGAAATCGGTGCTTTCCCGGCTGGAATCGAAGCAGCAGGCGCTTATCTTCGGCCATGCCGTACCTATGCCGGTGGTCATCAGAACGCGGGAGTACGGCTCACCGCAGTCATATCGGGAATTGCTCACCACCGGGAAGGCCGAAGGCGGGGAACAGACGGAAAAAGACATCGAAGAGCTGTGGGGATAAGGGACTGATCCGCCGCAGAGAATAGAGACTATTGAACTGAACTGCAGCATGACACGTCTTAACTGGTTAGCCACCGGCGCCGGTATCATCATGGGCCTCATTTTTATGGCCGCCGGTCTGGGGAAACTGCTCAACCCGATGGAATCGTCTATCATTTTTGTTTTCCCGGAATTTCTGCCGACGGCACTGGATGAATTCATCTTCCACTGGTTGCCTTATCTCGAGATAATAATCGGCGTGCTCCTCATCACCGGCATTGCCGCCAGGCTGGTTGCTTCCCTGGCGCTGGCACTTACCGTGAGCATGATTGCCAATAACAGCATACTGCTTGTTCAGGGGCTCGGGGACAAACCCTGCGGCTGTTTTGGTGAAGCGGAGAGATTGGCACAGTTAAGCCTGTCTGTTACCGGCGCACTCTATATAGATGTGGTGATGCTTATACTGGGCTTTATGGTTTTATTCTTTTATCAGGGCAGATTTTTCAATATCAGTCCCTGGTTCTTAAGGAGAGGTTGAATTGCCAAAGCAGAGGATAGGGTTGGCACTTGGGGGTGGTGCGGCGCGGGGAATGGCACACATCGGCGTCCTGACCGTTCTGGAGAAAGAAGGGATTCCCATTGATTTTATCGCGGGCACGAGTGCCGGTGCCATTGTTGGTTCACTGTATGCCCGGAGTAAAAACGCGGCGCAGATAAAGGAGAAAGTCATCGCAATGTCAGCGCGCAGACTAACCAGGTTAATCGACCCGGCACTGCCTAGGACCGGTTTCATCAAGGGAGATAAATTCAACGACTTGCTGGTCTCGTTTCTCGGCAGCGATGTTAAATTCAGCGACCTGCTGATACCCTTCGCCTGCACAGCCACCGATATCGATACCGGAGAAGCGGTTGTGTTCGACCGCGGTTCCGTGGTAGAAGCGGTCAGGGCCAGCATTTCCCTGCCGGGCATATTTACCGTGGTGAAGAGGGCAGGTAGATACCTGGTGGATGGTGGGCTGACAGACCCGGTGCCGGTGAACCTGGTCAGAAGAATGGGCGCCGACTTCGTTATTGCCGTCAACGTCATCCCGGACGTGGTTGACCGTTCACATGACTCAGTTGAGGAGCGTATCAAGGACGCCAAGGAGCCAAATATCATCCACGTCCTGATTCAATCCGTACACATTGGCACCTATTCGCTGGTGAGGTCAAGCCTGGAGAAAGCTGACGTTGTGATTGAACCGGACGTGGTGCATATCGGTGCCGCTGAATTCCATCATGCCCGGGAGTGCATCAAGCAGGGTGAACTGGCGGCACGAAAAGCCATGCCCGAAATCAAAAGCAAGTTGGGAATTTGAAGTCCGTGGAGAGTGACATTGCCTGAACCTGAAGCTGTCTCCACGGAACGCCGCCATTTTTTATCCGCCTGGCATAAAACCTGAAATAACGATTTTCCATCTTAATATTATTATTGCCAAAAGAAAGCAAACAATGTATAATTACTATTGCAAATGATTTGCATTAGCATTAAAATATCAGGGCAGTATTAAAATGAACACAAGCCGCAGGAAACTGAATGGCGCCGGTAAGAGATTCACTCACCAGCGCGCTCTGATAATGGATATCATCCGCCAGGGGCATGGACATCTTGATGCCGATGAGATATTCCTCCGTGCCCGTGAGATGGAACCACGCCTAAGCCTCTCCACGGTTTATCGCACTCTGCAGATGCTGAAAGAGCTGGGTATAGTGGACGAACTGCATTTTGGCGAGAACCATCACCGCTATGAGGTTAAACCGACTAAGGAGCACCATCATATGGTGTGCCTTGGCTGTGGTCGGGTGATTGAGTTCGACTATCCGTTGTCCCGCTATCTGAAGAGGGAAGTGACAGCATTGAAGGACTTCGACATTGATGAGACGGAAATACGTGTTGCCGGCTACTGCAAGCAATGTCGCCGGTCTCAACGGTAAAATTGCTCCATAAAAAGGTGAAGTATGACCGTAACGAAGCAGGTGAATTTAAGGCAGATGTATCCCGGCCAGAGTGGCAAGGTGGTGAAGGTAGACGGAGGGGTGGGATTGGTGAGCCGTCTCAGCGCGCTGGGTATCAGGCCGGGTAAGAAAATTACCAAGGTAAGTTCGATGCTGATGCGAGGACCGGTAACCGTGCAGCTGGGAGGTACCCGGTTGGCCATCGGATTTGGCATGGCAAATAAAATTCTTGTTGAGCTTGACCAGTGAGGGGAGAGGAGGGGAATGGCGTGTCACGGTGCCAGTACCAACGTTAAAAATCGCCGGGGTAAAAATAGTGTCCTGAGAAAAATACTCCTCATGGGCAATCCCAACGTCGGCAAGAGCGTCGTTTTCTCACGACTGACGGGCGTGCGGGTTATCGCCTCCAACTATCCGGGAACCACGGTTGGTTACACGCAGGGGCTGATGAAGGTCGGGGAAGAGACGACGGCGGTGATTGACGTGCCAGGAACCTACAGCCTGGAGCCAACCAGTGAGGCAGAGGAAATCGCCCTGCAGATGCTCGCCACCGGCGATGTGGTCATCAATGTAATTGATGCCACCAACCTGGAGAGAAACCTCAATCTGACGCTCCAGCTACTGGAAAAAGGGGTCCCCATGGTCGTCGCCCTGAACATGTGGGACGATACCGGTCACCGTGGCATTCACATTAACCTGAAGCGGCTTGAAGAGTTGCTTGGCGTACCCGTTATCCCCACGGTGGCGGTGACCGGGCAGGGAATCAAGGAACTGGTGGAAAGCATTCCCGTGGCCAGGGCGCCCAAGTTGCTGCCAGGCAGCCATGATGAGAGGTGGGCAGCCATCGGCAGCATTGTGGAACAGGTACAGCAGGTCACCCACCGACACCATACCTGGCTGGAACGTCTGGGGGATGCCAGTGCCCGTCCGATAACCGGTATTATAATTGCTGCGGTAGTTCTCGTGGGCACATTTCTCGGTATCCGTTTCATCGGTGAAAACCTGATCACCTATGTCTTAGACCCTATATTTGAGCATCTCTGGACGCCGGTGGTACTTTTTTTCAGCGACCTTATGGGCGGCTCCGGTATTATCCATGACGTGCTGCTCGGCAATATTGTGGCCGGTGAAGTCAATTACATCGAGTCATTTGGTCTGCTGACCACGGGCCTCTACGTGCCCTTTGCCATGGTGCTGCCATATATCGTCGCTTTCTATTTCGTCCTCGGCCTGCTTGAGGACGTCGGTTACCTGCCACGTCTGGCCGTTCTCATGGATACCATCATGCACCGCCTGGGCCTTCACGGCTACGCCATTATTCCCATGTTGCTGGGACTGGGGTGTAACGTGCCGGCGATTCTGGCAACGAGGATACTGGAAAGCAAAAGAGAGAGGTTCATCGCAGCCACGCTTATCTCCATTGCCGTGCCCTGCGCTGCGCTGCAGGCAATGGTCATCGGGCTGGTTGGACAGCGCGGGATTCAATACGTCGCCATCGTCTACGGGACTCTTTTCATAGTCTGGGTTGTTCTCGGCTTTATACTCAACCGCATGGTGAAGGGATTCAGCCCCGAGCTGTTGATTGAGATACCACCCTATCGTATACCGCCGTGGCGCACTGTGCTTCAGAAGCTATGGTTTAGAGTCTATGGATTCCTGCATGAAGCCATCCCGATTATCCTGGGCGCCGTACTGGTGATGAACATACTGCATGCACTGGGTGTATTCGATGTCATCGCCAATTTCATGGCACCGGTGGTAACCGGCCTGCTGGGATTGCCCAAGGAAGCGGTGGTGGCGCTGGCGATAGGCTTCCTGCGCAAAGACGTGGCCTTGGGTATGCTGGGGCCGCTGGCGTTGACCTCGGAACAGCTGGTCGTCGGCAGCGTCGTTCTGGCGATGTTCTTCCCCTGCATTGCTACCTTTGTGGTGCTCCTCAGGGAACTGGGCACCACCGGTATGCTCAAGGCAGCTGCTATAATGCTCGTCGTGGCCCTTTCGGTGGGAGGGCTGCTGAACCTGATTCTCTAGCTTAAACGAACGGTTTCCCGTGTCAATTTAGCTTGATGCCCGTGATTGTAATGCAGACTATGGCTTTGGCTTTCCCTGATACACCGAGGAATTGTGTTTCCTAGATTGCTTAGTAATAATCAGGGGCAGGGGCGGCAACCTGATTTGACGAGGGTGTTTGACGGGTTGATTCAAATATTTGACAAGAGATTATTGACAAACTTGACATATATGATATACTTATAGTGAATTCTCGTTGTACCAACAACGGGGATTAAATGAAAGCCTTCTATTGTTCCGTCAGTAGAAGGGAAATTAAATTGTTGAAGAGCCCTGCTATTTAAGCAGGGCTCTTCTCCTTAAACCAGGCAGTCAGCAAGATACTCCGCAGTTAAGGGGATTCTAACATCTGATGCTTCTCTTAACTTTGTAGATCATCCTTTATCTAAAGCGCAGGAATTTTCAACCCTTTTGTGAGTATGCTCCCTGATGTAATCAACCCCTTCGACTAAATCCTCATCACCAGATACAAGTATAGCGGTATCATACGCATCAGATACAGCTAGGGTTACCATCTCCACGGCGATTCGTGTATCAACACCTTTTTGAATATGAGTTTTAAAAACAAATTCCTTCTTACAATCAGGATTGGGGCATTTAACTTTATACTCTTTTGGAATAAGCCTGCCCATTCTTTTCTGCAAATTATTAATCCAACCTAATTTCTCCAAGAACCTTTGTTGAGCTTTTTGTTCTTCAGGGTCTGCACTGGGAGAGCGAGTATTATAGTAATAAATACGTACTAGTCTTCGGTCTCCTAGCAGTTTATGAGCTAGCTTTTCAATATCAACTTGTTTACCCTTAGGAATTAATTCTCTAGTGCGTTTGTAAAGATTAGCACCATCAATAAATATCATTACACGAGTATCAGATATAGCCCTACCTCCTTGTGATATGAATTATACTACGAGAATAGATAGTGTCAAGATAGGGCTGTCTAGGGTGGAGCATTTCGCAACAAGCTGAATTGTCTTTAGCTTGCCTCATCGCTATAATTGAAAGGTACTGGTCTTTTTATTAAGGTACAAAATGCACTGGATATATTACGGAGGCCGTTATTTTACCCGGGTGGTTCTGTTCCTCTTTACCCGGTGGCGGGTGCTCGGCAGGGATAACATTCCGGATGAGGGGCCGTTACTGGTTGCGGCCAACCATCTAAATCTGGCTGACCCGCCGATAATGGGTTGCAGTATCAACCGGCAGGCGATGTTTCTGGCCAAAGAAGAGTTATTCCTGCACCGGATTCAGAGGTATATCGTCCGCAACTACGGCGCCTTTCCGGTACGACTCGGCGGCATGAACCGGGACGCACTGCGCTTCGCTGAGCAATGGTTCGGCAGAGGAAAGGCGATGATTGTATTTCCAGAGGGGCGACGGAGCATGGAAGCGCAGATGGTGGATGCCTTTTCCGGCTCGGCACTCATCGCAGTACGAAATGGTGTTCCTATATTGCCGGTGGGAATTTACGGCACCGAAAAGATAACCGGCCTTACCTGGTGGTTGCGCCGTCCCAGAATCACGGTGAATATCGGGCGCCCGTTTAATCTTCCGTCGGTGAATGGCAAAGTAACCAAGAAACAGCTCATGGAGTTCACGCATTCCATAATGGCACGTATTTCTGAGCTGTTACCCGAAGAATATCGGGGGCAATATGGTGGAGAGTAAAGCGAGCAAGATGACAATTGAAAAGGCGGATAAGGCAGGTTTCTGTTTCGGTGTGAAACGAGCCCTTGATATACTGGAGAAGGTGGCCCATGAGCGTGGTGGTGTGGAAACGCTGGGGGCGGTGGTGCATAACCGGCAGGTGTTGCAAAAGCTGGCGGAAATCGGCGTGAAGGTGGCCAAAAATGTAGAAGATATCCGCGGCGATGTGGTAGTAACCAGCTCTCACGGGATAAGCCCGCAGATTGAGGAGGAAATCGGGGCCAGGAATATTGAAATCATCAGCACCACCTGCCCGTTCGTACTTCGAGCACAGGTAGCGGCCCGGAGACTGGCGGAAGCCGGCTTTCTGGTGGTTATTTACGGCGATGCAGAACACCCGGAGGTCAGGGGTATTCTCGGCTGGGCCAAGGGAAACGGTATCGCCGCACTTGACGAAAAGTTCATTGCCAAGCTGGACCAGATACCGCGCCGCATTGGAATTCTGTCCCAGACCACGCAAGTACCGACCCGCTTCACTGAATTCGTCAGGAAACTGATTGATGCTGCTTTTATCCGGGATGCGGAAATGCGGATTATCGATACCATCTGCCACGATATCAGGGAACGCCAGGCCGCCGCCATCGAACTGGCCGGTCAGGTGGACCTGATGCTGGTTGTCGGCGGGCATCACAGCGCCAATACCAATCGTCTGGCCGAATTGTGCTCTCAGGTGGCGGAAACGCATCTGGTCGAAACCGCCGCTGAAATCCAGACTTCCTGGCTGGAAGGAAAACGACGTGTCGGGATAACGGCTGGCGCTTCAACCGATGAGCAGATAGTTAATGAAGTATTGAGGGCGTTGCAAGCGTAACTTAAATTGCCAGGCAGGTCACCGTACGTGATATGCCGGGAACAGGGTGAATCTTCCCGGTAACCAGGTCGCCAATATCATTTAGGCTCTCACCCTGCAGAATGGCAATGATGTCATAGGGACCCGTCACGGTATCCACCGACACAACACCGCTCAATTTTTGCAGGGCAGTAACCACGTCTCTGGTTTTGCCTACCTCGGTCTCAATCAATACAAATGCCTTAGCCGCCATCGTGCACACCCCCTTTCTGCCAGACTGACTGCAATCACCAGTACTCTGCAATCGGTAGTATAACCACTGCGATGGGCTCTGTCAAGGTGTATATTATAGTCTTACCTTGACGGCAGCAAGGGGCTTTATCTATAATTTTACTTGATTTCTACTGGAGGAAGCGGACTGTTCATTGCATTTCCCCGTTAGCAGATGTACAGCCTGGATAGGAAAGGAGCATTTCATTGGAATATTTTTTGACTGAAGAGCAGAAAACAATCAAAAGCCTGGCCCGAAAAATTGCCGAGGAGAGAATCCTGCCGGTACGGGCTGAGCTGGATGAAAAGGAAGAGTTCCCCTGGGCAATTGTAAAGGACCTGGCGGATGCCGATATGTTCCGTGTTTTCGTCCCGGAAGAGTATGAAGGGCTGGGCGGCGGTTGCCTGGAACTATGCCTGGTGGTGGAAGAGTTGAGTCGGGTGTGCGCTGGAGTAGCCGCAACCTATGCCGTGAATGCCCTTGGCTGTTATACGCTGATGGAATACGGAACCGAGGAGCAGAAACGCAAATACCTGCCGGATATCGCCGCCGGTAAAAAACTGACCGCCTTCGCCATCAGCGAGGCCACGGCGGGCAGCGATGCCAGTGCCATCAAGATGACCGCGGACAAGGTTGAAGGTGGCTATATGCTCAACGGCACCAAGCAGTTCATCACCAACGGCGGTGAGGCCGAGCTCTACACGGTGATAGTCCTGACCGAGAAGACCAGAGGTGCACGCGGCGCCAGCGCCATCCTCGTCGAGAAGGGAACACCGGGCTTCACCTTCGGCAAGAAAGAGAAAAAAATGGGTATCCGGGCATCCGCAACCCGGGAGCTCATCTTCCGCAACTGCCTCGTTCCGGAGGGGAACCTTATCGGCAAGCCGGGCATGGGATTTATCCAGGCGATGAGGCTCTTTGACCGCTCACGACCCGGGATTGGCGCGCAGGGGGTCGGTATCGCACAGGGGGCACTGGAGGTGGCGGTGGACTATGCCCAGCAGCGCATCCAGTTTGGACATCCGATTATCTCTCTGGCGGTGGTGCAGGACATGCTGGCGGAGATGGACATTCAGGTTGAAGCGGCGCGGGCGCTGGTCTACGCAACGGCGAGGACGGTCGATAGCGGCGCCCGAAAAATTACCGAGGAATCAGCCATGGCCAAGGTTTTCGCCTCGGATGTGGCGATGAAGGTCACCACCGACGCGTTGCAGATATGCGGCGGTACGGGCTATATGAAGGATTTCCCGGTGGAGAAGATGATGCGGGACGCCAAAATCACCCAGATATATGAAGGCGCCAATCAAATCCTGCGCAATGCCATTGCCGTTGAACTGAGAAAGCGAAAGGCAAGGACGGAATGAACATCGTCGTCTGCCTGAAGCAGGTGCCGGGTACCACGCAGGTCAAAATCGATCCCGAGACCAACACCCTTATCCGCCAGGGAATCGAAAATATCATAAATCCTTTTGATAACTATGCCATTGAGGAAGGGGTCCGGCTGAGGGAGCGATTTGGCGGCAAGGTGACCGCCATCAGCATGGGCCCATCGCAGGCGGAAACCGCCCTGAGAGAAGCCATCTCGCTTGGCGTAGATGAGGGGATTCTGTTGAGCGACCCCGCGTTTGCCGGCGCCGACACCTGGGCGACCTCCTACACGCTATCGGCGGCGATTCGCAAGCTGGGGCAGATTGACCTCGTCATCTGCGGTCGGCAGACGCTGGATGGTGATACCGGGCACGTCGGTCCACAGTTAGCCGAGATTCTGGACTTTCCGTTTGTCGCTTATGTCAGCAGCATAGAAGAGGTAGTTGATGGCGGGATGTGTGTTCGGCGCATGATTGAGGATGGATATGAGGTAATTGAAAGTCCTCTGCCCGCCGTGCTCACCGTGGTCAAGGAAATCAACACGCCACGCCTGCCCTCTCTCCGCGGCATTGCCCGGTCTAAAAGCGTTGTCATCCCGGTCTGGGGAGTTGAGGAGATAGACATAGACCCGGATAAGGTCGGCCTGTCCGGTTCTTATACGCAGGTGGTAAAGATATTTACTCCCCAACGGGTGTGCCAGGGCGAAATATTTCAAGGGGATTTGGAAAATCAGGTTGATTGCCTGATTGGGCGATTAAAGGATAACGGATTCGTATAAAGGCAGAAAGGTATGGGAGAAGGAAACCATCAGGGAGTCTGGGTATTTGCCGAGCAGCGAAACGGCGAAATCAAGGGTGTCGTCTACGAACTTCTGGCCAAAGGCAGGGAGCTGGCAGATACATTGCATACGGAATTGAGCGCCGTCTGCTTCGGTCACGACATCGGCGAGGTTGACCAGCTTATTGCTCACGGCGCTGACAGGGTCTATCTTGTCGATAATCCGGCGCTGTTAAATAATCAGGAGGACCTCCTGACGCAGCAGCTCGTCGAAATGATTCAGCAGCACCGACCGGAGATTGTCCTGGCCGGCGCCACCGCGCTGGGACGCGCCCTAACTCCCCGGGTGGCGGCAGCGTTGCCGACGGGGCTTTCCGCAGACTGCATTGACCTTGATATCGATGCTGAGAAGGGAATTTTGCTGCAGACGAAACCGACCTTTGGCGGCAATATCATGGCCGTTATCACCTGCCCCGAGGCAAGGCCGCAGATGGCGACGGTACGGCCTCACGTCTTTTCCAGGCGTGAGCCGGATGGTAGTCGTAAAGGAGAAATAATAAAAGTAGACTTTAATCGGGAGCGCATCACCTCAAGGACAAAGCTTGTCGAGTTTGTTGAAGAAATAACGGAAACGGTGAGAATTGAGGAGGCGGATGTCGTCGTGGCTGGGGGGCGGGGTTTGGAAAAGGCGGAAAATTTCGAGATGATTAAAGAGCTGGCCTCGGCTATGGGCGCGGCGGTGGGCTCTACCCGCGCGGTGGTGGACGAGGGGTGGATCCCATATTCGCACCAGATAGGCCAGACCGGGAAAACGGTGTGCCCCAGGCTGTATATCGCCGTCGGCATTTCCGGTGCGTTGCAGCACGTGGTGGGAATGCAGACCTCGGAATGTATCGTGGCCATCAATAACGACCCCAATGCCCCCATCTTTGAGGTGGCCACCTATGGCATCGTCGGTGACCTGTTCCAGGTGGTACCGCTGCTCACCGAGAAGTTGAAGAAGCGGTAATCCAGTGCTTTTTTTAAACTATGCCACTTTAATAGACCCCTTTTTGCGAGGTGTCAGACTCTACACCGTATATTTTTCCAGAATGAAGGCCGGGGACAGGGTCCTGGATGTCTGCTGCGGGACCGGAGACCAGGCCTTTCATTACGCTAGGGCTGGCATCACGGCTACCGGCATTGACTTGGATCCGAATATGCTCAAATTGGCCCGGAAAGATAAAAGAAAAACAAGCAATGTCTCATTTCAGCGGGCCGATGCCTGCTATCTGCCATTCAAGGATAACTGCTTTGACTATGCTTCTATATCCTTCGCCCTGCACGAAAAAGAGAGAGCCGCCCGGGATAAAATAATTGCCGAAATGAAGAGGGTGGTCAGGAAAGGCGGCGCTTTGATTTTCCTTGATTTTCAGGTTCCACTGCCTAAAAAGATGTTATCTTATTTGGTCAGAGTTCTTGAATTTTTCGCCGGCAGAGAGCATCATCGTTGTTTCAGAGATTACCTGGCGCAGGGCGGCCTGGATGTGCTACTGGCCAGAAACCAGCTTGCCGAGACCAGAAGAGATTATCTCAACGACGGTCTCATCACTATAATCAAAGCGATGAACTCGTAGTATAACGCTTCACCGAGCTTGCGACGAATACGCCGATTGCCTTATAATGGAATGAACTGGCTGGCGAGGAGGTGGCTGCTATGGAGATAAATGTTTCCCAGTTGCTCAAGGAACCAATCGGGTCATCCCGTAAAAATAAAATAGACGAAACGATTGATATTGCAGACGATAAACATGACAGCGCAGTCAGCGGTGAAATCAGCTTACTCAGAACGCAGCGCGGTATTCTGGTCAGGGCAGGACTGCACACCGAGCTTGAGTTTACCTGCAGCCGCTGCCTGAGTGCGTTTCGTTATCCACTGGATATCAGTTTTGAGGAGGAATATATTCAGACTATTGATGTCAACAGCGGGCTGCCGCTTGAGACCTCCGGGGAGCCCGGTTCGTTCACCATCGATGAGCACCACATAATTGACTTGAGGGAGGCAGTTCGCCAGTACGCACTGCTGTTGATACCGATGAAGCCGCTATGTCGTGAAGGCTGCGCCGGTCTGTGCCCGGAATGCGGGCGTAATTTAAACCGGGGACCCTGTGGCTGCCCGGTGCGGACGGTTGACCCGCGATGGTCGAAATTGATGAATCTGCGTTAGTTCAGTAAATAAAGCTAGAGGATTGGTAGATTATGGGAGCGTTACCGAAAAGAAAGACATCTAAAGCACGCCGCGATAAAAGGCGAAGTCATATGGCATTGAAGCCCCCCCAGTTGGATTACTGCCCCCAGTGCCATAACCCGAAGCTGCCGCACCACGTTTGTCCCAACTGTGGCAACTATGCCGGCAGAGAGGTCATTAAGACATCAGGCCCTACACCAGGGTCAACATAAGGCACTTTTCACCAACTTAGCTCACGGTGTAAATTCATGGTCGAAGCAACCAAAGCAGCTTACGTCTTTCCCGGTCAGGGCTCGCAGTGGGCGGGGATGGGGCATGACCTGTATCAGAAATTCGCTTCATCAAAGGCTATCTTCCGTCAGGCTGATGAAGTGCTGGGATTTCCTCTCTCCAAACTCTGCTTTGAAGGGCCGGAGGAAGAACTGCGACAGACCATTAATGCCCAGCCGGCCATCCTGATTGTCAGTTTCGCCTGCCTGGAAGCTGCCCGTGAGGTGAATTCCGGTTTGCCGCAGGCCCGGTTTGTGGCCGGCCACAGCCTCGGCGAGTATACTGCCCTGGCTGTATCCGGAGTGTTTGATTTCGAGACCGCGGTCTATCTGGCAAGGGAGCGGGGTCGTCGGATGCATGAAGCCGACGCTGTGCGTCCCGGAAGCATGGCGGCGGTTATCGGCCTTGAAGAGTCGTCGCTGCTTGAGATATGCCAGCAGACGGGAACCTGCATTGCGAACGTGAATTCGCCGGGTCAGCTGGTTATAGGCGGCGATAGCGATGGTGTTTCTCAGGCCATGGAACTGGCCAAAGATAGGGGAGCGGCCCGTGTGATACCGCTGCCGGTAAGCGCTGCCTTTCACACTCCATTGATGCAGCCCGTCGTTGAGGACATGACGGAGATTATTTCCCAGCTTACCTTTGCCGACCCGACTATCCCCATCATTGCCAATACCACTGCACGGCCACTGACAACGGCGCAGGAAGTTAAAGAAGAGCTTATCCAGCAGCTGGTCAACTGTGTCCAGTGGCAGCGCTCCGTGGAATATATGATTGATGAAGGAGTGACCACATTTCTTGAAATAGGACCGGGAAAGGTGCTCGCCGGCCTGATAAAGCGCATAAACCGCGAAGTCCAGACCATAAATATCGGGGATGCGCAGGCGGTAAGCAGTATTACGGCATAATCCAAGGTGGTAAACATGGATTTATCGGGTAAAGTAGCCATTGTGACCGGTGGTGCCCGTGGCATCGGGAGAGAAATTGCGCTCAGGCTGGCCGAGGCTGGCGTGACCGTTGTGGTGAGCGATGTTGCCGACGCGGAACCGGTGGCTGAAGAAATAAGAAAAATGGGCGGACAGAGCCTGGCAGTCGCAGCCGATGTCACTTCCACATCCGACGTTGCCGGTCTGGTGGAAAAAGCGACTGACAAATTCGGACGGATTGATATTCTGGTGAATAACGCGGGCATCGCCCGCGACCAGCTTTTAATGCGGATGTCGGACGAAGACTGGGAAGCGGTGCTCAACGTGAACCTGAAGAGCGTTTTCCTGTGCACGCGCGCCGTACTGCGGCAAATGGTCAAGCAGAGGTGGGGTCGCATCGTCAGCATATCCAGCATCGTGGGTATTGTGGGCAATCCCGGTCAGGCGAATTATGCCGCATCCAAAGCCGGGGTAATCGGCTTCACCAAAACGCTCGCCCGTGAGGTTGGCTCGCGCGGCATTACCGTCAACGCCATTGCCCCCGGTTTCATCGCCACCAAGATGACCGAGCAATTGAGCGAGGAACGGAAAGGGGAGATGCTGAAGCGAATACCGCTCGGTTTTCTGGGCACGCCGCGCGATGTGGCCGAGGCGGTAGCGTTTCTTGCTTCAGAAGAGGCGAGATATATCACCGGGCAGGTACTGGGCGTGGATGGCGGACTGGGGGGACTGTAGAGATAAATAGAAGGGGCAGGGCGAAAGCCCTGCCCCCCTCTCATAAGTAAATCACTGTGCTGGCTATGGCTTCCACTTACCGAGACCGGGACCAGATGGTGACAGGTATGCAATGCCCTGAGATCCTTCATATGGGTCATTGTATACTTCCTGGATAACAGCGAATTCTCCCCAGATATCCGGCCCAATCTCGGTGTCATCGGCGGTGTACCATGTTCCAGTGTTTGCTAGGCCAATCCTATGGGCATCCGCTGGTACGGCAACTATCTTGACGAAATAGTTCCACTGGCTACCATCTTCATTCTCGTCCCACTGGTGATTTGTCAGCCAGGCACCAGAACCGATGTAGCTAGGGAAGCCATAGTGTCTGTCCAGTTTACCATCACCGTCACAGTCCTTATTGCTCAGCCAGGCATCATTCCACTTCATCTGGAGCCAGGTATCGCTCTCGGTTACCGGAGTGGTCGGTCTGCCAGAGTTTTCATACCAGCCATTGAACATATGAGCTTGATAGTTGTATCCCCACTGGTCATAGCCCAATACTAATGGGTTTCCTAGTGAGTCAACGAGGCCTCCATCCTTTATTGTGGTACATTTTTCGGGTTGCCCTGCCATTACTGGCGCTGTCATTGCCAGCAGCAGTACCACTGCCACCACTATTGCTATTAACTTCTTCACTTTTTCCTTACTCCTTTCTCTTTAGTTTTTATCTCACCCCAGTTAATCAGTTAAGTTTTTTTCCTTTCAAACACTGCCACCTCCCTTATAAAAACATAAAACCGACCTCATAGGGTCGGTTTCACTATTGGCTCCCCACCACCCAAGTGCCCAATTACGGGCGGCGGTTCATTGCCTCCCTGGTTATCTCTGGCTGCCGGGTTAGGATATCAACTCATTTCTTGCCTCTATGGTTTAGTCCTTGAAATCCTTCACCCTAGGGTTAACAGTATAGTTCGCCATATGGCGAATGTCAAGGTATCCAAACCTCACTTTACCTATCCATTGAAACGACTTTGTAACAACTCTGCAACCTTTTTGTAACATTTATGGGTGTGTATTTAACCAGTTTGTAACAATAGGCGTGTAAAATAGATATAGTTAAAG
>Ga0180009_10003493_pt1 | contig 17829 bp, 26 predicted proteins | sample OS_PC_MetaG_FD_123537 | JGI IMG/M metagenome (GOLD analysis project Ga0180009, IMG submission 123537) | Groundwater microbial communities from the Aspo Hard Rock Laboratory (HRL) deep subsurface site, Sweden - OS_PC_MetaG | ecosystem: Environmental > Aquatic > Deep subsurface > Groundwater... | reverse complement strand
TTGAACGTGAGCAGCGATTAACTGCTTTTTGACTTCCTTATCATTGTAATCAGGTTTAAAAACTATCCGGACCATGACAAAGGGCCTTGCGAGTTCTGCTGCTGTGTATGCGTTTTTAAGCCCGAGTATTTCCCTGACCACTCGATTCATAGCTCCGGCTTCGGCTAATTTCAGCTTATGTTTTCTTTTCTGCAGCATGTCGCGCTTTACACAAAAATCAACATAGTCTGCCCTCTCTTTTGCGGAGGCGTCCTTCTTGAATTTTTTGGCCTTTTTCTCGTATAATGCCCTGAGCTCTTCCTCGATAACTTCAAAATCAATGTCAAATTCAGCTTTAAAAAATACAGGCTGGCCGTCAGCTTTCTTGATTCCGCCCACTGCTGCAAAAGCGCAATAGTTTCGGTCCGCCCTGTTGTCCAGCCTCTTTGTTTCTGTAGGAGACCAGATAATACCAGCGCATACCGATAGTTTCATTAACGCCTGTTTTGTAAGCCTGAATTTCTTTTTGGCTTCGTCGTCTTCGTCTGAATGAGGATAAACGTCGCCATCATCCAGCTTTGAAGATAAATAAACCTTTTCGACTACCGGCGCATGAAACTCACTCAGGCCCGCGATATGCGTTGACGGCATAAGTAAGTTCGCGCCCTCTTTTTTCGCTACTTCTAATTCGTAAAAAATCCCTTCTTTAGGTTCTTTTTCAGCCATTGTTACACCCCCTTATTGTTGTTAGCCTTTCAGCTCATAAGAATAGAGACCTCTCTTAACCCTCGTTGCCTCGATGTCCATCAGGTATGGCTTTAAGGCTTTCCTAATATCAGATATGCGCCCGGTGCTATTAAACGCCCCTATCCCCCGGACTATCTCGGCATTTGTTAAAGGCCCCATTAAAAGCCTTTCGTAAATCTGATATGATTGTGATCCGTAGGTAAATAAAGTTGCCGGACTCGGCCTTTCCCTGAAATTCAGTTGAGACTGGACCATGTTAAGCCTCCTTGTCTTTCGGTTTTCGTGGGCCGGGATATTTTTGTAAATGGTATTCCGGCAAAAATATTTTAAGTAATGATTCGAAAACCGACTTTATTAAACGCTGCATGCTATATCTCCTCTTCGGTTTTTGTTGCCTTATCGGTTTCAAGTGCTTTGCCGTTGAAGATTTTCCAGCCATCATAATAATCGCCGGTACAAATCCAAATTTCGCCTTTAGGAGCAGACCCGAACATCTTTATATGTTGTTCCATAACCATTTTATTAACCTCTTCCCTGCTGTATTTAATTTTAATTTCCATAATCCCCCCTATTCCAAATTAATAACCCCTGAAAAAGTATCCCCGACCTTCTCGCACTTGCCGCCGAAGTCTATCTGCCCGCTTGAAACCAAAAGAGCCAGATCCAGCTCGGAAAGGTCGAGGGCTTTTTCCCCGATGATGCCCTTGAAATCAATCGCTCCCTGCCGTGATGTCCAGTCAATCAGAATGTCGTTTTGATGGTGTTTAATTTCATTAAAGCGGTTCTGATACTCCGCACGCAAACCGTTGCCGTTAATTGTTCCTTCGATAATCATGGCTTATGTCCTCCGGTGCTTCCTGTTTCAGAATATTCATCTGATTCTATGTGTCCGTAAGTTACAGGGCGTATCTTCATTTGGTGGATTGTTTCTTTTAGCATTGTTATTTCTGCATCCTGCTCACGCATTAGCTTCGCCCATTTATCAAGAATATCTGAAAAACCATTTGTTCTTTCATTGGCTTCGGCAACATGGTCTTCGTATCGCACCCAATCACCGTCTTCAGACAATTCCATACCCTCATAGTCAAATTCAAATCGTCTAATCATGCACCCCCTTACAAGTCCCTTAATCTTTTTTTGATCCGCCCTTAGTTTTAATCCCTGTAATTTCATAAAAAATCTTTGCATTAAATTCTTTTAGCCCACGAATATAAACAAGCATTTCTTTGGGCATATCCGCCCATGCTTCTTCCTTGCTTATTTCTTTTGCTTTTGGGATAGGGGTTTCTTCCCACTTCGACCCGCTTTTAAGATATAGACTTTTGAGATTATTAAATGTCGGACGCCAATCAAATGAGTTTAGTTTATTGAAAACCTCGTCAAATCTTTTCTCTGTTATTTTTTTATTGAATAAAAGCAATTTGCACCCTTCTTTTTTTATACAGAAAATAGCTTTTGATATTCCATAGCAACTCAATCCACCCCAGATGTAGTTTCCACCCCTGATGTAGTTTCCACCCCAGATGTCGTTTCCACCCCTGATGTCGTTTCCACCCCAGATGTCGTTTCCACCCCAGATGTAGTTTCCACCCCTGATGTAGTTTCCACCCCAGATGTCGTTTCCACCCCTGATGTCGTTTCCACCCCTGATGTAGTTTCCACCACTGATGTCGTTTCCACCCCAGATGTCGTTTCCACCCCAGATGTCGTTTCCACCCCTGATGTAGTTTCCACCACTGATGTCGTTTCCACCACTGATGTCGTTTCCACCCCTGATGTAGTTTCCACCCCTGATGTAGTTTCCACCCCAGATGTCGTTTCCACCCCAGATGTCGTTTCCACCCCAGATGTCGTTTCCACCACTGATGTCGTTTCCACCCCTGATGTAGTTTCCACCCCTGATGTCGTTTTTTATTTCATCCCATTTAATTTCTCTAATAATTTTAATCCAATTCGTAACCACCTTGCTATCTTCCGTATGCGTTTTGGTTTCACCAAGAGCCTCTACTTCAGCTATTTTGTTCCACGATACAGAGGGATAATATCTAAAGCAGTCCTCAATTTTTGTGCAAAAATGGAAACCACTTTCACATATTTTTAGTTCTCCGGCATATTTATATTCCTTGCCGACTTCGTACTGAAAACCTTTACACTTCCAATCATTATCGAAAACTTTATAGCCTTTCATCTTTGCGTCCCTCCCCCCATGTTTATGAATCATACACACCCCCTAACGTGATTTTATTCCCCATCCCTTTTCTTCACAAATAGCCCGTATCAACTCAACGTCTGACAGCTTTGGCTTGCCTTTCTTCCATAATTTTATGTCTAAATCGAACAACCAAAACCTTTCTTCATTCTGATACGGACAATCTCCGCCATTTGCCCATTCACCAAATCTTTCAGGATACGGATGCGCTGCTGCGTCCCTGCGCATAAGCTCTAAAGACAGTTTATCCGATAATGTGCCAAGATTAATGCTCGCCAACATTTTTATTGATGGGAATTTACTAAATTTGATTTCGGCTCCGGACAGGTCGGCTCCGTACAGGTCGGCTCCGTACAGGTCGGCTCCGGACAGGTTGGCTCCGGACAGGTTGGCTCCGTACAGGTCGGCTCCGGACAGGTTGGCTCCGGACAGGTTGGCTCCGTACAGGTTGGCTCCGGACAGGTTGGCTTCGGACAGGTTGGCTCCGGACTTAACAGCCGCTTCAACCGCCAATTTTAAAGAATCTGTTTCGATTGAGAACAAAACACTTTCACTCCATCTTGATTTAATTTCAAAATTCATAAGCACCCCCTACTTTATCAATTCAATGATTCTACACACCCAGCTTCCGAATAACCAGGCTATCCATGCACACAGGGCAAAAAACCCCACGCCAAATAAGCCGACCACCACCATTGAAGCGTTGAACCTCGGTTTGTCGAAAACGTCCATACGTTCGTCTTCCATGTGAGCCTCCCTCAAAAAAAAATCATAAGGATATAAAACAATACAAAGATTGATACGCCGCCGATAATGTCCTTTATTTTAGTCCGCATTGACCACCTCCCCCGGAATCTCCGCGTCTTCCTCGACAACCTTCAAGTGGTTCGCCAAAGGTTTCCCTACCGTGTTGTATTGCTTCTGGATGCCTTTAATCTTTTTCAATGCCATCTTGATGTCCTTTGAATCCGCCTTGCCGGTGTTGAGCATATTAATCAGGTTATCAACCTCTGCTTCTGACATGGCCTCTCGCTCCGATCCGAGCATTAAAACCTGATCTCCGTCTGCGTTTAAGCCGAGCCGGATTCTGCTTTTTTGCGCTTCTTCAACCATGATTTTTCTCCTTTTTAATAAGGGTACTCTTGTTTGATTTCCGTGAATAGCTGTCTTGCAACAAGGTTTGTGTCAATATCGTCCCCATCAACATATACGGTATTGGTTTTAGGCGGGTCAACTTCGTGGCCTTGTTCTATCAGCCACTTGGTAAATTTCTCTTTATCTGGGTAGTTCTTTGAAAGTTCAATGACATGAGGCATTTTCATCACTCCTTTTTGTTTTGGCTATTAAATAAATTTAAACAGGAGCAATGTCAAATCCGATTAGAGGCGATTATGGGGAGGATTCAGGGGTTTTTCTTTGAATAGCTGTTATTTTCAGCTTTTATCGAAGGTTTTTGTAAACAGGAAAGGCGGTATCAGCACCTTAAAACCATCTCCGCCACCCAGACGCAAAGGGCAAGAATCAGGAGTAGCAGGAGGCGGCATATTCGGTCACGCTGGGCTTGGGTCATAGATTAGAACCTTATCCCTATGGATGCCCAAAGTTTCAAGTTCGCCCGGATTATGAGCCTGTCCGGTAAAGCCGAGAGCGTAATCCACAACCTCTGAACAGAACATCTGCTGTGTGTCAATGCTGACTTTACCGATAAGCTGATAGAACAAGGATGGATAGTCGTACCCTATCCCCCAACATTCTGTAATGCGTTCCCCTATCTTCTGCCTTTCGGCATCCCACGTATTCTTCAAAGGAAGCCACCAGACTTGCCCCTTAAATGTAGCAAGCCTTCGGGATAGTAGGTTAGGATAAACTCCACGCTCCATAGCTTCTGTGTGAAATCTACGCCGTTCAAGCCCTTCCCATTCTGACATACGGATAACGATTGAGGAATGATTAACGTCTGATTTGGTACGCCATCGGATAGCTTTACCGAGCATGGAGTCGGAAGCCCATTGCAAGATGTCGCCCGTTTTCATCTGGTCTTTTATGGAGTCGTAAGGGGTCATGTTGCCTCAATAATGGTCATCAAGAATATGCTAACCACAAAATAAACTATCAAGATAAAGTCAATTTTATTCATGCCACGCTCCTATTTAATGGGACTATCTACGTCTGTTCTTCCCTTTGTATTCTTTTGCCGGGGGATTCTTGAGATACAGATAAGCCCCTTGAATAGCCCCGAAGGTTGCCACTCCGGCCAGAGCCGCTTTACCGTCTTTCGTGTTAATCTGTTCGGGAGCTATTACCGAACCGCCTACACCGAGCAAAGCCCCGTTTGCCGTTGCCATAAATAAGCCTTTGAGCCAGTACGCTAAGTCTTTCATAAGCCCTCCTTTATATTAATTCCCAATGCGGAAGATCCTTCCCCTTCAATCGCTGTTTAGGATCTCCGCCCCAGATTATTGGCAGATCAAGCTCTGCAACTATTTTCATGCCGAGTTCGCCAAGTTGCTGATAATCAGCCTTATTGTCTCCGTTTGTGTCTGCCTTTTCCGATCCCTGATATTTGCCGTCTTTATCAAGTATCCCGTAATCAACCGCCCTTGCCTTGTCATTATCCGGTGATGTATCATATGGATTTATCACATGCTTTGAGTCCAGAGTCCAAGATACCGTCACATTCTGGGCTTCGCTTATCGGAGCCATGCCAGCTACTTTCCGAGCGATATTGACAGAGTGTAATCCGATCCGACCTTGCAGGACGATTGCGACCTGTTCAAAATAGGTCCGGTCAACAGACGTCCTGATAACGTCAAGGCCGAGTTCAGACTTTGCTCTTACTAAAAACTCCTTGTCAAAAGCTACTATCTGCCATACGGCTTTTTCGATGTCACGACTCATTTATCCCTTCCCGCTATAATCTTTAATCACAGGTTGAAATATCGCCCTGTACGTCATATGAATTACAATACAGGTAATGGCAATCAGGGTTATTGAGGTTCGCATCTTCCATGTCCAGCTACACAAAAACTCTTGGTATTCAAGCAGTTTGCCCGCCATCCAGAAATGCCTTGCCTTTACAGCTATTATGGATTCAATCGCTTCCCCTAAAAGCATGAAGGTTACATAAGCATACACAGCAGAGGCAGAACCTTTCTTAATCCACCACCAAGCGAACAGAACCGAGCCATAAGCCGAAACAAGAAAAAGAAATACATACATAGAATAGGCCATGTCTTTTTGAATATTAGCAAGAATCAGATTCATCTTTAGCATCCTTCGCAACTTTAATGAGCATCCATTTGTGTTCTCCGTCAACAGTCGCAAGCATATTATCAAGCCGCCTGTTCAGTTCCTCTTGCTCCGCCTTAATAGCTTCCATGCCTTTTTTGTAGTCTTCGTCTTCTTCCGGCACAATACCCTTAAAGAACGGGTGTTTTAAAATGTTAGCGAGTTCCATGAACAAGCACCTCCAGCAATGTAAGAGTCTTCGCATGTAAGATATTCCCATCTGATACGTTCTTGGTTAAATCTTTTATATCGTTGCATATGTTCATCTTGGCTTTCTGTTCCTGCAAAAGCAAATAGTAAAGTCCACCGATCACGCAAGCTATGAGAATCAAAAGAGGGTCTTTAAGTGCCAGTATTATGTCTTTTGCAACATTAACCATGTCCGATTCCTTTGCCGCATTTATTTATGTCCTTATGTATAGCCTCATATAATGGTGGTGCCTTAAACTCCGGTTGCATTGGAGCCAGCTCCGGCGGATTTATGTAGGTTACTGTGCATCCGCATGTTAGTAATATTATGAGTAAGATTGCCTTCATCAGTTTCCCAAAGTCACGTTATTCAATCCAGTTGAAAGAGTTACATTGTTTAAACCAGTTGTAAGTGTTCCAAGATGAGCCGTAGCCGTTACCGTTACAGAGCAATCTCCGGTTATCGCCCCTGTCGTGTATCTTGACACCATGCCGCTTTCTGCTCCGAGAGAGCCGCCGCAACCGGAAGCTGATATTGAGTAGCCGTAGGTTCTTGTAATATCGAAGTATGTCGTTTTGCCATCCTCAATAGTTTGGTTGCCAGCAGGAGCAATAGAGAAATTGCCAGGAGCAGTTGGAGATACCGTCCATGTCGTTACGCCACCACCAAGAATATATCCATCTTTTCCTGCGGTTGATGTGCAAGTACCGGCTCCGGCATCGGGATGGGGGCATGTGTACATGGAGTATGCCGCCATAGCTTCTGGCTCTGCATCGCTGATGAAATAATCCCTTCCCTCAACAATGCAGTCATCTTTAAGGGTAAAGGAATATCCACATTCTGTTACGCATGTTGACGTTGATTTCCACGAAAGAGTTGCTGTTGACCAAAGCACCCCGCCCTCGCTATTATTCCAAAGATACAAAGGTTCTCTCGCCTCACCATCTTTGCCATTTCCTATCTGATCTTGAACAGGATAGTCCGCCGTAGGACATTTACAGACTCCACCACATCCACTAAAAGCAGAGCTTGTATAACAATAGTCGGTGAGATAAAAATCCGTGTCGGTATTATAACTTACGTTGCCATATATCCTGCCGCCACCCCCCCTGAACTCTATCGCCGTATTTCCACCCGCAGCTTTTGTAAACAAGTTATTGTATATTTCTCCATGTCTTGCGCCCCTTACTGAATTGCTCGCTCTGCCGTGAAAATCTATTTTATTACTTCCTGAAATAGTATTATATCTAAAAACCGCTCTCCCATTATTGTTTATATCACATACATACCCCCTGCGGCTGAATGTGTTGTTTTCAACAAATAAGTTATCTGCCCCACCAATGGAATTAGCAGTTTGCCAAGAATCTGTTGGGCCATTGGCAAATATCAACTCGTTTGTACCATGTCGCCCTATTATGGTGTTGTTGTCAACCAACCCATAAGGAGCGGAGTTCCCGACATAGAGGAAATAGCCATTGTAGTCTTCGCTTACATTAATATTGTCAATAGTGAATCTCGCCGTATTGCTCGGTGTGATAATAAGTCCTGTAGAATCTACCGAATCAAAATCAACTGTATGCTCTATTGTGTATGTTGCATGGCCGGAGAGAGCAGTTCCTATGGTATCACCACCGAGAGTGATTAAGAGTGTTCCTGTCGTATAAGAAGTTATGGTGAGCTGTAAATTGAAACCACGCCCGGAAGATATAAGCCCCGTCATTGGATGGGAAAGCGTTGCGGTTCCATCGGAGGTTTTACTCACAGCGTTTGCGCCATATTCCCAACCGGCTCCCAAAGTCCAGTCATCTGCGCTTCCGGTAAAGGTTTCGTTTAGGAGATATGTCGGCTGGTAATAAATATCCGTAATACGCCACCCGCTCGTGGTACTGGTCGAAAAACAGGTTGCGGCCCTTGCCGCCGCTTGGTTGATGGTCATGCTCTTGACCGTACCGCCTGCGGAAATACGGATTGTGCCTGTTGAGGATGTCGGAGCCGTGTCTGATAAAGTGATAATTGTAGAACCTATGCCAGCCCCCTGAACCGTAATATCCTTGTTCACCGAAAGATAAGTTGCTCCATCCCCCCATGTGCAAGTTCCGGCTGGTATTTCAACAGTATCCCCTATCTCAACTTGATTAATCGCATCCTGAACATCTCCCAATGCACAACTTGGAGTGGAGCCGTCAGAGGTTACATTGCAAGTATTCCCCGTAGTCCATCCAGTCTGACAGCTTCCGGCATACGCCGAGACCGTCAGAAGAAGGCATATTATTATCGTGTAGATTATATTCATGGAGGATCGCTCCCAAAGTCAGAGGTATTAACTCTAATCCTGTCAAAAGTATAATTATAAGTGTCTGTTGACCCATCCCCGAATAGAACACGAGCTACAGTTGAATTTGCATCACCTGTGTCTAAAGCTGCTGAATTAGAATCCCCGCATGGAGTTCCACCCGGTGTGCATATAGTCGGCTTTGTCGTGGTTGTCGAAAACGCAACATTAGAAATGCCATCAGTCCCTGTACCACCATTGTAATACATCCAAATATAATAAGTGCTTCCTGCCGATAAAGCTCCTGTGGTCGTGGCGTTTATTGTTCCATTGGAAACTCTCAACGTGCCATCGGCGTTTATTTTTAGACTCCCCTTTACTGTGCCAGCTAAGTTAAAGTTCATTACATCTTGTATGGCAGCGGGTAAGGCCACAAGTTTGAGTTTAAAAAAAGCAGCGTAAGTAGCGCCTTCGGTTATGCCCTCGTAAAAATTAGCTGCCCCCCCCGAACCATCCGTGCTGGCGGAATATGTGTCGTCAAGACCTGCGGTAGTGAACACCACAGGGGCTGTTGAAGTAAAATTGCCACGGCAATTTTGTGCGTTGCCCGTATCGTTTCCACAGTCACTCGCCCCTTCAAAATCTTCGCACCTTGATATAGCATTATTAGCGCTATCGTGCGTATCATCAGTACACCGATAGTCCGCAACCGGAGCCGCACCCCCCGCCCCCACCGAACTACCACCACTAAAGGTAGCACCCTGAAAGCACCAGCCATCCTGCGCCAGAAATAGGAGCAGGAATATAATCAAGTATTTTTTCATAACTTCTCCTTATTATGTCTGAACTGCTGTTCTGGACACTTCATACCAGTGAGTGCCATTGCTTATAAACCTCACCGTATAGAACTTTCCAGCATCAGTTCCGAGGGTCAGTGTTCCGGTAGAAGAAACTAAAGTGGCATGAAACGTGATTACTTCGTCTCCCGCCCCCGCTGTTGTAAAAATTATGGTGATTTCCTGTCCTGCATATCCCGCACCGGAAAAGGTAATGGTCTGGTCTTCGTTGTCCGTAACTGTATCGGTATAGCAGTTGGTCGTTGCAACAGTAAGGGCTACAGCGGCTCCAGGAGTAAGAGCTGTACAAGCCCCCGCCATTGGAACATTATATTCCACACCATTAGCGTTAGCTTTCCATGCACCGGCATCAGGGTAAAGCTCATAAACCGAAGCAGTCGGAGCGCGCCCACCTGAATTATTTGTGACCCTCAAGTAATTATCATTCGCAACATCTGCTATTGTTATTTTCTTTGCAAAAGTCCAGCCCGTTGCAGATGAAGTGATAGAATTTGCCTGATCGTTCTCACCATAAATCACACCGCCAGCCGCAAGGTACAAATCAGAAAACTCAGCCGCATCGGTTCCGAGAGTGGCTCCATCGGCAGAAGCAGGAGCTATTGAAGTGGCTACCGTTGGAGCTGTAAAGGCGTTGACCCCTGTAAAAGTCTGCCCCGCATCAGTCCGTGCAAGCGTGGATGTAGCCGCCGGAAAAGTATAAATGCTATTCGCTGTGAAGTCTAATCCGATGCCAGTAACTCCATCTCCTATTGTCAGCAAGTCGGTGTCAGATTCCCAATGTGCTGTCCCTTCAGCCGTATTTGAAGCTGTGTTTGCATTAACGAGCCAAGGGATAGAACTGGTTGATCCAGACATATTGAGTGCAGATATTGACAGCGTAGCCGACCACGCAAAGTTACCATCTGCATCGGAGATCATTACATACCCGGCTCCTGCTCCTGCTGCCATCTTAAAACCTGTGGCTCCAAGAATACCCGTTGCAGAGTTAAAGTAAAGCCCTGCGTTGGTTTTCGGGCCTAAAGCTCCTGTTGCCGCAGTTACGAACAGAGGGAAGCAGGTTGTGTCTGCGGCTTCATCTGCTGCGGTTACAGCTGCTGCGTTGTCAACTGTGTAGGTTGCGCCGGAACCGGATACCGTGACATCGCCTTTGTCGCCATCGGTGACACCGGTGCCGCCACCACCACCCGAAAACCCACCGCTAAACCCTGCATACATAGGAGAAGCAATTAATAAACATATAAATAATACAATTAACTTTTTCATAGTAATCTCCTATTGTGCGTAATAAATTTCAAATCCAACAGTTCCGGCACAAGTTATGTCCACATATATCCCGTTCTCATATCTTATGGCAGGGAATACAAAAAAGGACTTTGTGCGATCTGTGGCAGAGGTGGTTGCTACAAAAGTTGGAATAAGCAAGGTTCCTGAACCAGTAGTTGCATTATCGTAAATACTAACCGTGACAGCGTTGGTTGCATCAGTCGCAATGGCAATGCCATAGAAATATCCTGGCCCTGTTTGGATTAGGGCATCTGCTGACTTGCTTCCACTCGGAAGCATATTCTCGACAGCATAAAGAGGGGTGCAACAAAGTACGAATAACAAGATTGCAATAAATAGTTTTTTCATTTTCCTTCTCCCGTTAATAAGTTATTTATAAAATGTCTTGGGCAGGAGCATCTTTGACATATTGGACTATCTCGGAAAGGAGGAACCGAAGATAAAGGGGGTGTCCGTTGGCTGGTACTCCCGCCCAAGCTGTTTTTATGTATTTTTAGCCTTGTCATAACCCTCTTTTTAAATTATCTCCCTTGTAGCGTGATCCGGTGAAGTCGTGCTGTAAAACCTTGATGTTGTAAGGCTTATACGATATATTTAATCAAAGAACCCTTTTTGAGCATTTGGTTCGCTTTCTTGCGGTTGTGCTATCTGTTGAGCCTGAAAAAGTGTGTTTGCAACAGCAGGTTGAGTTGCTACTTTGCCAACATTCCCTGCTTGCCTTAATGCCTTGCCATATACATTTAGAAATTCACCCATTACTCTTGGAGAACTCGCTGCAAGCATAGGCCAGAACTTAGGGTTAAGATAAGCAATGTATCCTGCACTTCCGGCAGCCATCTTTCCAACTAACCCTCTTGGTATCATCGGACTCATGGTATATCCTGCAACCTCACCTGCAATGTTCTTCCCTGATTGCGCTCCCAAAATATCTACTAACTCACGCCTCATTTCAAAGTTCTCTCTCATTGAAGAAGACAATCGTCTTAATGTTTGATCAGCAGTAACCCTTCCTGTCATTCCTTGCTTTCGCATCATTAAGCCACTTTCAATATCTTTAATAAGGGTAGTCGCTTCGCTATATCCTTTTGTCATTTGTCCATATTCAGGAACAGCTTTTGTTATTGTGTTTTTAACTGTGCTTTCCATAGAGGCAACAAAGTGTCGTGCCTGTGAAGAATCTGAATAGAAATCAGATAGTCTCCTTTTTAGAGTATCTAATCCAACTGCTGTTAAATCACCCGATTGACTCCCCCATCCATCTAATTCCTTTATAATGCCCTCAATATCTTTTATACCCTTATGCCCCATAGCAACACGGCTTGTATCAATAACGGCTTCGCCTGTTTTGGGGTCAACGCTCATTTTTACGTTATAGTTTGATAACAAATCTTTCAGCTTTTGCTTTATGGGTGTAATATCTATGTTTGCATTTTTTGTTTTAGTAATTTCGGCAAGACGAGTTTGATAATCTAATGCCCTTTTATCCTTTATTGAATTAAGAGCCTGTTTCGCATTATTAACTATTTCCTCACCCGTTATATCTCCCCTCATAGCTTTCACAAATGACTTGTTCCCTTTGAGTGCTTCCTCTACAGCTCCTGGCCCTGCCCCTGTTGTTGCCCCAATAGTTTCCTTTAAACCCTTTGAGATTAATCTTCCGGCAGGAGACATTTGCTTAATAGCTTTGACCGAAGCAGTAACGGGGTTTGTCAGTTCAGACCCTTTGGATAAAACACTCGCTGTTTTTGCAAGACCACTTACTTCAGCAGTTTTTCCGGCTACCCCTAAACCTGCCGATACGTTCATTGCAGCAGAAACAGGTTTTTCATAAATATAGTCAAGAACCTGTTGAGGTATGCCTGAAGGATTGCGAACTGCCTTGACAAAAGGTGCTGCAATCTCCCTTGCCGCATCTTCACCTTCGACTTTAGTGCTTTCTGGGATAATACCCATCTTCTTCTGTAATGCTGCTGAACCACCTACAGCAACCTTGCCAAGTCCTATTGCAACATCTACCGGATTTGTTCCTGCAAGCTGAACAATGCCTTTGCCAATATTCCAAGCATCTTTAGCGACATTACCAGCAAAACCACCTATGGATTTTTCTTCTGGAGCAGAAACCGGCGTTGAAGTTGGAGTTTGTCCTGCCGCCTTGAACACTTCTTCCATATCCGCATCAGTAGGAGGATTCGGGTCGTTCCATTCAAAAGTAACATTCTTTTTAGTTGTAGTATCTTGAACGGTATATACTGCCATTTTATTCAACCTTTAATATTTTGAATTTAGATTGAGGTGATGAAGGTGCTTGCTCGCCATTTTGGTCAAGGGTTTTTGTAAATTTAACACCGCCCTTCCTTTGAGCCTCTTTTCTTTCTCCAACGATGCTATCCATTGTGGCCCTAAAGGATTTCATCTTGCCTTTGAACTGCGGCTCACTATCCGTAAAGTCAGGAACCAGCCTTGCAAGTCTTCTGTATTCTTGTTCATTTATCTGCGCACCCGACCTCGCCCTTAAAAGGCTATCCTTTACATCTAATATCACTTGCCTAAAAGCAGACTCATCTTCATCTGTAAATTGTGTTATTCTGCCAGCCTGCCCAGAAATAAGCCCAACATATTTAGATTTATATGTTTTTTCTATTCTATCGAGTTGGCTATTTAAAACCTCAAAAGCCGCAGTTTTTTCACGCTCAACAGCAGAGGGGTTAACAGGCCTTGGGGCAATCCCACCATCACCCTGTATTTTGGAAACCTCGTATGTGTTGGTGTTCCTATTGAATATAAGGGGTCTTCCTGTTTCAGGGTCAACAAAAATACTTTGCATAGAAGTTGAACGGCCCTCTCTTGCAATCTCCGCTTTACGCCTTTGAGCTTCGTCTAAATATTCCTGTGATGTAGGTTTTCTGCCAAGCCTATCAGCTAAAGCCTGTTTAATTTCATCTGCTTCAGTCATGGCTGTTTCCTTTGCAGGCTCAAGTCCCTTCCTAAACCTATCTATCTCCTGCGTTGCTATTGCTGTTTGGTTTTTATCGTTTACCTTATCTAAAAAGGTTGCATATTGATCTGTTGCCAGCTTTTCACCTTCTTGCTTGGTTATGATATTCTTTTCTACAGAATCTTTAATGGAGTTCAACCCCTTTACGAATGTCCCTATTTCTTTGTCTTCTGCCACCGAAAGAGCTTTCTGTAATTCGTTTAAATCAACATCCTTAAAGTATCCCTGCTGTTGTAATGCACCGATAGTAACAGGAAGTCCTTTTTGAAGAAGAAGCGTTCTTGCAGGGCCGTCCACTTGTTTTGCGGCATCAACAACAGTTTTAAACATATTATAAGCCTCGGTTGTTTTAGCCTGTTTCTGTGACTCCTCTGCTTTCTTCTTGTCTATGTGTAACTTGCCGACAGATACCAAATCAGGCACACTCAAACCGCTTAAAGTAGAAGGATCAACCTTGTATTCATTGGAAAGAATACCTGTCAACTGCTGTTTCATGGCTTCTTCTTCCTGCTGTTGCTTCTGAAAAAGCATGTCCTGTTTAGCTCTTTCCTTTTCCTTGTAAGCTAAATCTTTACCTGCAAAGAAACCACTTACCGCTTCTGCGTATGGTTTGTATCCCATCTTTATTCTCTCCTAACTAAAAAGGTATCCGCCCAAAGTGCCTACGGCTGACCACATACTTTTTCTTTGTTCATCTTCCCTTGCCTGTTTAGCCTGATTAAGAACCTGTGCATCCCTGCTTGCATAATAACCAAGTTGTGAATTAAGGTTGCTCTGTTGTGTATAAGGAACAAGTGCGTTTGAATAACCCGTAAGCAAACCCGAAGTTCTACTTGGGATTCCCATTAAGGTATTGTACTGATTCGCCTGACTGTTCGCCTGTGAGTTCTGCCATGCTGTTATCTGACCCTGCCCTGAAGCTATCTGCCCTCGTCTTGCTTCCTCGGTCAATAACCCTGTCCGTATATTCTGGTTCTCCTGCGATTGAATACCAGGAGTTGAAGACATATAATCTGTGCCTAATCTTCTTGTAAGCGATTCCTTGTTTTGTGCGTTCCAGTCGGATATTTCCTTTTCAAGAGCCGGAGATATTGGCAGTTCACCGTTAAGAGCTTTCTGCTGTCGGTCTAAAGTCTGTTTGTATATGGCATATTCCTGCCTTTGAGCCGGATCCATGAAGGAAATCTTTTCTTCCTCTGTGGCGTTTCTCCATTCGCCTGAAGCTGAATCCTTAACTATTCCGGCTGCTTGATATATCAGCTTTGTTAAGGCATCTGACTCTGACGATTGCTTGCGGAGTATATTCAGCTGCTCCTGTTTTAATTGGTCTTCAAGGGATAAATTAGACATATTGGTTGCTCCTGTTGAAGCTGTTGCTGTTGTGTTCATGCCTGTAGCAGAGCTGTTTGTGTTTTTAGGTGCAGAAGCTAAAGTAGTGCTAATGATGGTTTCAAATGGTTGGTCTGTAACTCCTTGAACATCTTTACCCATATCAACATCATCTACAGTCACCTTGCCAGTATCATAATCTAAAGCAACCTGACTATTTGGAAATGCTGCTTGGAGTGCTTTCGAGGCTTCATCATAAGCTGCTTTTTTATCTGCAACTTTTGAATAATCAAGAGCTTCAAAGTTCTTAAAAGCTTCTAATGCGTTATCTATTGTAGCAGAAAAACTTTTCATGCTCATAACGGAAACAACTGTCTTAGCTGCTGACCATAATGCCTTAGCTGCTTTTTTACCATAATCTGATAATTCATCATAATAAGCATCTCTAGCCCTACCAACTTGGTAATTAGCACCAGCTTCAAGATTAGAAGTATCATCATATCCACTATAATCAGGCTTTCCTGAATCATCAAAACTAATACCAAACATTCCTGCTGTTCCAGAAGGGTCATTGCCAGAACCCGGAGTGTCTCCTGGACCAGATACACCTAATCCCCCTTGGTCGTTATCACTTGAAAATCCAGTACCAAACTCACCCCAACCTTGGTCTTCACCTTGGTCTTGGTCACCACTCGAACCGCCCCCATCACACAAGGCAACATCACCATCATACTCGTATGAGTCTTCTTCAATTACGTTAAAGTCATAATCAAATACTATCTTCCTATAGATTTTCATTGTTGCCTCCGAGCATCTTGTGGTGTTCCATCAGCTTTTCATCCCTGTCTATATAGTAATATTTCAAGGTCTTTACCTCAAATCCAAAGCATTTATCCTTCCAAAACCCTTCCGGTACTTGTGTTGAAGCCCATTTTAATCTCTTTATATTCGTAGTCACCACAGCATTAACTACAGGTTTAAACAAAAGCTGTGACAATCCGTTCTTTCTATGATTCTCACTTATAAAGGCATCGTGTATAAAAAGCTCCTTATGATTATACGAGCCAACAAGCTCCATAACCAAGTAACCCAAGACCTTTCTTTCATCATCAAAGACACCAAAAACCTTGAATCTCGACTTGTCATATACTGCGTTTAGCAGCCATTTCTGATACTCATCAACAGTTCCGAACATTGACTTCCAAGTAATATTGTTACCTTGCATACAGATTAACAAGGATACAATGTCTTCAGCTTTTACAATATCTTCGGTTGTCATATAACTGAAATAACCTTTTTAACTATCGCTATTAACTCCGGTATGGTTGTAGCAGAATCAATAGAATCAATAGCTTCCTGTTTTGCGTTTAACTTCGCATCCTTCTCCGCTTTCTTGTCGAGAATAACCTGTTTTTTCACATTATCAATTTTGATCTTAGCACCGTCCCATTCCCAAGCGTCCCTGAAAGACCTGTCCTTTGGAATATCCTTTTCATCCACAATCCAATAATCTGTATCTTTGGGAACACTTTTTTGTATTACATCCTCAATAGGAAACTCACCTGTCGGATTAACTATGGAAATTCCCTTGTCAGTCCTATAAATTATCTTCTCCATTATTGATCTCCAAATCCTATGAATGACATTGCTGTTGCATCTATCTCAGTCGAAATAGCCGAAGTGTTCATACAGGTAACTCTTAAAGTCCCTGCTGCCTGACCACCTGCTACAACCTGTATGTTTTCAGCTAAAGTCCCTGCTGCCTGTATTGATTCACAATTCAACGAATATGCCCAATTAACAGAAGAAAAGTCGGTTCCAATGTTTATTGTCCAATCACCTGTGCCGTTATCCGTTATATCTGTGATGTTGTGACTTGCGGCTACCGCACCCGCAGAATTAAACTTGCACCAGCATTTAGCCACGCCGGGATGATACTTCAGGGTTATAGGAGAAGGCACAAGGGTCGTACTCGCCGGAGCTTCCATTTCTGCTTGAGAAGCGTATGCTAATTCAAGGGTGGTTCGTGCAGCGGCGGCGTTGGCATCATCAAGTACAGATAAGGCAAAGTCTGTAACTGCTTTTGCGGTTATGCCTCCGGCAGAAGACCTCGCAGGAAATGTGTTTGCGGTTAATTCGAGTTCCGCTGCCGTGTCCACACCGGAAGATAATAGAAGTTTATTCGCTGCCGTTCCAAGAGCTGCAAGACTTGTTAAGAAAGTATCTTTTAACTGTGCATACGTCTTTACGGCTTTCTGTGAAGCAAGGAGTGTGTCGCTATTAGCGGCTAAAGTCCCGTCTGTATCAATAGCCGTTCCAGAAACACCTGTATTAATCACCGGACTTGTCAAAGTCTTATTGGTTAAAGTCTTTGAAGTTGCACTTAACAATGTGTCTATCTGTGCGAGAGTTTCCTTTTTGGTTACTGCCGATTGTGTTACAACAACAGTATCCGTTGTCGCCGGTGTTACAACCGCACTAAAGTCATCTATGGTCTTATTGCTCATTTTTTATTCTCCGTTAATATGCTTTTGAACCCACAGGCATAAAGTCAATCATCATCTGTGAAACAAAGAAACTCGTATTAATCGTTTCGTTATATACCTCTACCTGTATTCTCTGCCCTATCTTGCCAAGCCTTACACTTAAATTCTGCAAGGTAAGTGATGCTGAAGCTGT
>Ga0180009_10003492_pt1 | contig 17829 bp, 12 predicted proteins | sample OS_PC_MetaG_FD_123537 | JGI IMG/M metagenome (GOLD analysis project Ga0180009, IMG submission 123537) | Groundwater microbial communities from the Aspo Hard Rock Laboratory (HRL) deep subsurface site, Sweden - OS_PC_MetaG | ecosystem: Environmental > Aquatic > Deep subsurface > Groundwater... | reverse complement strand
GCCGCTGTGGTCAACATGCCAGCGACGTGACAGCTACGATCACAAACATCGCCCAATCTTTTCATCCGCAGGAGCCTGGTGCCCAAGTCAGCAATGCTGCTCACTTGGCTTTCACTGCTCGGCATTGCCTCCCACATTTGAGCGACCTCCCGCGCCAGGGATGCGAAGGGTTTAGTCGGCCGCTTTGCGGCCGACCGCAGCGAAGCGTAGCCCGGAGCAGCCCGGTCGGCGCCCACAGGGCGCCGAGGCGCCCAACACACCTCACAACTGACTCTACCCCTGAGTCAGAACTCGATACCCCTGCGCTGTGGTTCCCCCCCCGTGGCGCGGATTCGGAAGTTGGGTCATGCTTCACTATGCGACGACAAACGGGTCAGGGATGTATTGCGGTGGTGTTGTGTCTTCTCTCGGGGGGAGGTGTCGGGTGTGGGTCGCGGTCGGCGTTGAGCCCGTCGTCCGGGGACGTGGACGTACAGGCGGGTCAGGCGAGGGCGGCGGGAATGGCGTTGCCGGGGGCGCCCGACGGCAGGCTGTCGAAGGGAAAAAAGACGCCCCGGATTCCGCCGACCATTGTGCGGCGGGGTGGGGGCGTACTGTTGAACATTGCGGCGCGGAACCAGGCGCCCGGCAGCCCCCGGGCGGGGTGGTGTGGGGAGACGGCCATCCAGGAGGCGCTGCTTTTTCACGGGGCGTTTTATCCGCAGTTGACGATCAACCGGGCGGGCAAGCCGAGCCATCCGGACCTGTATGCGAGTGACATCCCGCGGGCGCTCCGGGGGTTGCGGGTGGACTTTGTGAGATACTCGTGGGCGGCCAAGGGGTTCAACAGGTTCCACGCGTGGCTGAAGAAGCAGCTCGCGCGGGGCGAGCCGGTGCTGGCGGGCATGAAGATTCATCCCACGGCGCACCCGCTCTGGGGGCTGGACCACTTTGTATTGGCGGTGGGGTTTGACGCCAAGGGCGTGACGGTGAACACAACGTGGGGGCGACGGGCCAGGCGCACGCTGGGGCAGCTGACCAGCCGGGCCAGGGGATTGTCGTTCAAGAATCGATACGATCGTTATTACGGGCTGAACATCATTGGGTTCACGGGGCGGTCCAAAACCACGCGACCCGTACGGATTTTTGTGGAGTCAGAGACGAACCGGCGCATGCGAGTGCGGATCAAGTGCGAGGGACTCCGGGCGAACCAGCGTTATGGCGTGCAGCGCTTCGCGTCGCACCGGAAAAAGAGCAAGCCCGTGCGAAGCTGGGCGTTCACGGCCCAAGGAAGCACGCACGTGATCAGCGACACCATCGACAAGCGTCGGCCGGCCCTTTATCGCTGCTCCTCTGCGGTGCGCTGATTTAACGACTGGCAACGTCGGCGCGGCTTGGGTAGTGTGGTCCACATGATCTTCGACAACCCCGCCGAGCTCAAGGATCGCATCGAGAGCCTGAGCAGCCGGCGCGTTGGGCGCGAGCCCCCCAGGATATTTGAGGACACGTCCTCCTATATGTCCATCTTCGGGGGCTGTGTGCTGCGGTTGGACGGCAACGATTATTTTGTGCTTGGGGACACGCGGGAGGGACGTTTCGGCATCGACGACCAGCCCAAGGTGTGGGTGAAATACGCGTTGGATCTCACGACCGGCGATCACAAGATCATCAAGCTCGTCTTTTACGAGGAGTTCGACATGGAGTACGGCTTTTTGAAGCTGCGCTTTCGTCGAAGCCCCGAGAAGGAGAGTGAGGTCCTCGAGGCCATGCGCGGGCACAACCGGTTCATGCAAGGCTTCACCGTGCGCGACCCCGCGGGCAACCACGTCCGTATCATCGACTTCATCCGGGGCAAGACTCTCTACGGTGTGATCCGCCACCTCGACATGGACCATGAGCAGTACGTACGCGAGCGGTTGCCCGGGCTCATGCGAGAGGTCATCGTGTGCATCGAGGCCCTGGCGGAGCTACACCGCCGGGGGCTGCACCATGGAGACGTACGAAATGACCACCTCATTTCCGAGGCCGGCACCGGGCGTCTCACCTGGATCGACTTTGACTACCACGTCAACTACTCGGACTATGACGTGTGGTCCATGGGCAACGTGATCACTTTTTTGGTGGGCAACGGTCTGCACACCTTCCGGGGCGTGCAGAAGGAGCCGCAGCGATATCCCCACTGCAAGGGAGGGTTGGACGAGGACGATGCCCTGCTGTTGTCCAAGCACCGCGTCGCCAACCTGGGCAAGCTGTTTCCCTACCTTCCGGCGGAGCTCAACGAGATCCTGCTGCGCTTCTCCTGCGGAGCCAGTCACTTCTACGAAGATCTGGACCACCAAATCGCCGATCTGCGCTCGATCTTCGGCTGACTCCGGAAGGGGTCTGGAGCCCTGAGGCTGTTCAGCGCCCGCGCACGTGGTCCAGGCACACCGCCAGCAGCGTCTCCACGTGGGAGTCGTCGAGTTGGTAGTAGCGGTAGCGGCCCTCGGCGCGCATGCGGACGATGCGCAGGGTGCGCAGACGACGCAGGTGCTGAGACACTGAGGGCTCGGATAGCGACAACAATTCCGCGATCTCGCCCACGCTGCGCTCGTGGGTGCGGATGGAGTAGATGATTCGTACCCGGGTGGGATCGCACAGGGCGGCGAAGATCTCCGAGAGGCGAGTAATCTCTTCGGCGGTGAGCACATCGAGGGGGACGACCTCGGGGCGCGCGGAGTGCCTTTGGGGGGTCATCGACCGGCCTCCCCGGTGGGGGCCGTGACGGTTGAGGCTGTGAGCCAGCCGCAGCAGTTCTGCTCTTCGGAGAGGTTGCAGCGGCGCTCCACCTGCAGGGTGACGTGGTGCAGAGGGAAGCTCCGCGTCAGTTGCCCGGCGAGCCGTTCGCGCAGTCCCTCCCGCTGCTCCGCCGTGAGCTCCGGATCGGCGATGATGTGCGCGGACAGCGCGTTGTAGCCCGTGGTGATGGACCAGGCGTGCAGGTCGGCGATGACCCGGACGCCGTCAATGGCGGAGATCTCCCGGGCGACGGCCTCCAGGTTCACTTCCGGCGGGGTGCCCTCGAGTAGAACGTGGCTGGCCTCCCAGACGATCTTGCCGCCGCTCCAGGCGATGAGCACGGCGATGGCCAGGCTGACGATGGGATCGAGCAGCCACCAGCCCGTCCACCACATGGCCAGGCCCACCAACACCACGGCGCCGGACTGTACTGCGTCGGTGGCGGCGTGCACATAGGCGCCCTTGACGTTGAGGCTCTCGCCCTTGGCGCCCGCGAGCACGACGGCGGCCACGGTCTGTACCACCAGCCCCACGGTCGCGATGACGATCATGGGCACGCTGGCCACCGCAGGGGGGTGTGCGAGCCGGACGACGGATTCGTAGACGATGTAACCCGAGATGCCCCACAGGGTGACGCCATTGATGAGGGCCGCCAGGATCTCCACCCGTCGGAAGCCGAAGCTGCGCGTGGCACAGGAGGGACGCTTGCCGAACCACTGCGCCACCAACGCCAAGATAATGGCGGCCACGTCCGTGAGCAGGTGCGCGGCGTCAGCCAGCAGAGCCAGGCTGCCGGAGATCACGCCGCCGATGAGCTCGGCCACGAAGATGCCCGTGAGCAGCACCAAGGCGATGGTCAGGGCCCTGCGACTCGCGGCACGGTAGTCGTGGCTGTGGTCGTGGTCGCGGCCGTGCCCGTGGTCGTGGTCGTGGTCGTGATGAGCGATGTGGTCACGTCCGTGTGGGTTTGCCGCTGGTTTGCCGGGGGTGTTCCCGCACCCGCAGAGCCCGACACCGCGTTCGGCCGGGTCGTCGTGAGCGGGACCCTGCGCGGGAATGTGGGGATTGTCGTGCTCAATACTCATGGGACCGTCTTGGTTTAAACACTTAAACAGATGCTTATGTGTTGAAGTGTTAGCGCTGCGAGGCACACCTGTCAACACCTTTTGTTTTGTGTTTGAATTTATTGCTTTTTTATGAGGAGAGAGAGCTCTTCGGAGAGCTGCGACGGCAGGAGACGAATCAGCCAATCGTCTGTGGTGAGCTTCGCGGGGTCGGTCAGACCGGCCTTGTTCACTTCGAGGACCTGGCCCGACAGCGGCATCGCGATCCCGTGCACGTCCCCCTCATCGGAGCACAGACGGATAGAGATGTAGCCCTGCTCGATGATGTCCATCTCCTCTGGCCACTCGCAGCCGCGGACCTGCCCCACGGCGCGCAGAAAATCCGGTTCGGCGCCCACCAGGAAGGTGCCGTCCTGCTGGTAGCGCGCCCAGGAGTGGTGGGGAAGCGCCACCACGTCGCCAGCGACGAGGTCCGCCAGAGAGGGGGGGTCACGCTGTGAATGCAGGGACGTGTCCGCGCCCTCTTCTTCGAGGCGCAGGGCGCGCTTCACCGGGGCAAGCAGCTCCTTACGGGTGTACGGTTTGGCGATGTAGTCCATGGCGCCCAGTCGCAGGGCTTGCACGGCAGTGCGGATGGTCGGGTACCCTGTAACCATCAAAATGGGGGGGCGTGTCCCTCGCTCCTGTAGCCGTTCCAGCAGCTCGATGCCGTTCATCCCGGGCATCATCAAATCGGTGATGACCAGGTCGTACCGTTCGCTGGCCAGCCGGTCGAGGCCGTCCTGGGCCGTGAGCACGGCGTCCACGGCGAGTCCCAGCCGGGACAGGACCTTGCGTAGGCTGGCGTGGACCACCTCTTCGTCGTCGATGACGAGGATACGGCGTGGTGCTTTTTCCGTCGTGTCGGTCATGGGGAAGTTCCTGATGTGTTGTGATTGTGTTCGTTGTTGTCGGCGTCGTCATGGGAGGGCAGGTAGACCTTGAAGTTGGAACCCTGCCCGGGTGTACTGTCCAAGGCGATCTCTCCGCCGTGCAGCTCGATGATGTTGCGTACCGCAGCCAGGCCCAGACCATTGCCTTGGGCGCCCTTGGTGGAGTAGAAAGGCTCGAAGATCTTGATCTGGTTTTCCGGCGTGATTCCCACCCCGTGATCGATGACCTCGATGGCGATTTTGCCGCCCTCTGGTGCGCGCGTGCGCAGCGTGATGGTGCCGATGCCGTTCATGGCGTCCCGGGCGTTGATGACCAGGTTGAGCAGCATCTGCTGGAGCTGATTGGGGTCTCCGCGGGTGACCAGCGCCCCTTCGTCCAACTCCACTTCGAAGCTGATGTCCTGGAAGGCGGCCTGTTTTTGCACCAGGTTCAGGGTGCGACGAATTACGGCATCCAGGTTCAAGGGCTGGCGGTTGGGCTTGCCCTGCCGGGAAAAGTCGAGCAGGTCCCGCACGATCTGCCGGCAGCGGATGGTCTCTCTCATGATCACCTGCAGGTCCTCCGCCATGGGGGAGCCCTCTTCAGCGTCCTCGAGCAACTCCTCGGTGAAGGTGAGCACACCGGTGAGCGGGTTGTTCAGCTCGTGGGCCACGCCGGCGGCGAGCTTGCCCACGGCGGCGTGCTTCTCGGTCTCGACGAGCTCCTGCTGCATGCGCCGGGTCTCGGTGACGTTGCGTGCCACGGAGCAGATGGCCACCGGGTCTCCTTTGTAGTCCGTCAGCAAAATGCGCTCTGTCACCAGGACGTGCTCTTTGTCGTGCAGCACAAAGGTCTCTTCGTAGGTGGTGTGTCGACCGCGGGCAATGGCGGTGGCATCGTTTTGCCGGAACACCTCCGCGACCGCCTCGGGGAACAGCTCGTGGTGAGTGTGTCCACGGAAGCCTTCGGCCTCGATGCCAAAGAAGTGGCAAGCTGCGGGGTTGGCCAGCTGGTACTTGCCGTCAAAGTCCCGGATCGTGATCAGGCCGTGCACAGTGTCCAGGATCTGGTCGAACCGCCGGGCGGCCTGCTCGGTCTCGCGCTTGAGCAGCACCTGTTCGGTCACCTCCCGGCTCGTGACTACCACGCTGACCCGGCCCCGCCGATCGGTGATCTGGTTGGCGGTGATCTCGTAATAGCAGTCGCGCCCATCGCTGGCTCGGCCCAGACAGCTCTGCTCCTGGATGACCGTCACCCGCTGGCCTGTGGTGAGCGCAACCTCCCGGGGGCAGGATACGCGGTCGCAGGCGGCGCCGCCATTGGCGGTGGCGGCCACCTCGTAGCACGGCAGCCCGCTGATGTGATGCTTGCGGAGCCCGGTCAATTCCTCGAAGCGTCGGTTGACCCGTTCGATGCATGCTTCGTCGTCGAGCACCATTACCGCGTCGGGCAGGCTGTCCAGGATCTCCTGGAGGCGCCGTTGGTCCTCGCGGATCTCCATCTCCAGCCGGATGCGCTGCTCCAGCTCGTCGAGTAGGTGCTGGGCCACTTCGTCCAAATCCCAAAAGACCCGGGCCATGTAGTGGTCCATGATGCGTACCCGGGAGGGCACGTGGGCATAGATCTCGTCCCGTACGACGTCCAGGCCGGTCAGCTCGATGACGAGCTCCAGCCCGGGCAAGCGCAGGGCCGTGTACATGTCGGTGAACGTCGGCCAGTGGTGCTCCCGGGCGAACACCATGCCCGGTGCGTCGTAGTTTGCGTCTACGACCCCCGCGATCTCCAGGCTGAGGGTCGTGAGCCGCTGACCCACCACCAGCTCCATCACTGCCTGGCACCCTTGTCCGGCACCGATGATGACCGTCTTCATCGCTCGTCCCTGGGCGGCGCCTTGTGGTAGCCGACCCGTCGGTAACTATAACAGATTGTCCGGTTAACCGTAGGAACGGAAGATCGCTAGGGCTCCTCCACGCCGGTGATGATCTCGTCCCCGGAGACCACGCGGGCCGGAATCCGGAGCGGACCGAGCAGGGGAGTGGTCTCCAGCAGTTTTTTCCGTTTGGCGATGATGCGGATCAGCCGCGCGCGATGGCCGGCGGGCGCCGGGAGGCCGGGACGTAAGCGGTAGGAAAGGGGATCGATCCAGCGCCCGGCGAGCTTGAGTCCGAAGTGCAGGTGCGGACCGGTGGATCGCCCGGTGGAGCCCACGTACCCGATGGGCTGGCGGGCCCGGATCTTCTCGCCCTGGCGGAGGCCTCGGCGAAAGCGCAGCAGATGTGCATAGTAGGACTGCAGACCGGCCCCGTGGTCGAGTACGACGAGGTTTCCGTAGGCACCGCGGCGGCCCGCGAAGATCACTTTGCCCGGAAGAGTGGCGCGCACGGTGGTCCCCGCGGGGGCCACGAAATCTGTGCCGGCGTGTAGCTTTTGGCGCTTGAGCACCGGGTGGAACCGCATGCCGAAGGGGGAGCTCATGCGGGTGTAGTGCACGGGGATGTGCAACCGCGCCGTCGGGAGGGAGACGCCTTTATCGTTGTAGTAGATGCCGGCCGTGGCACCTGTACGGAAGTGGTATAGGCGCAAGGTGTGGGTCGAGCGAACGCCTCGGTACTCCAGCGCGAGCACCGGTCCGAAGCGCAGGTGGTGGCCGCCAACCAGCTCCTCCTCCACCAGGACCCGGAACAGGTCTCCGAAGCGCTGGGCCCGGAAGAACTTCGGCCGGGAGGTGAGCACATCTGCGATGCGGGCCAGCAGGGCCGGATGAGCCCCGCGGGCGGCCAGCTCGCCGCCGAGAGACACACCCACCAGACCGGCGTAGCGCAGCAGTCGCTTGCTCACGGGAACCTTCACCGGTCGCGCTTCAAACTTATCCCCGGCTCGGCGCACCTCGTAAATGCGTTCGAGGTTCACCTGATAGCGCAGGTACACGGGCATGCGATTGTGGGGGTCCACGTGGAGCTCGAACTGGTGGCCGGGCCGCGCCCGCCGGAGGTTGAAGTGCTTGCCGAGGGCTTTGAGTAGCTCCAGACCGTGCCGTGTGGATGCGCCCGCATTCTTGAGGGTCGTGATGAGGGCGGTGCCCGCGGTGACCGTGCCCCGGTGCAGGAGCATGCCGTCGGCCGTGCGCAGGGGCGGCGCAGCCATGGGGGGGGCGCCGGGTCGCGGACGGGCGGCGCGCGGTTGGCCTTCGCCCTGGGCTTTGCTTCCGGTGATGGGCGGTTCACCCGCATCGGTCGCTTCGGGCTCTGCGGTCGCCTGCGGTTTTGGGGACCGGGCGCGCTTCGGACCTCCGCTCACCACCACCACCAGCAGGATCACCCCGCCAAGCAGCCCAACCGCCAGGGCGCCTACCCCGATCCATTTCCAGGGCGGTCCACCGCTGGGCGGTCCGTCCAGCTTTTCGAGCAGCCCAATCCGAGATGGCTTTAGGGGCGCGGCCATGGAGCGTGCAATTTTTTCCTAGTGCAGGGTGGCCCAGGGTCCCCACCGGGGCTGGAGGGCTTTGCCCTTATAGATGCGGGTCTGAGCCGAGCCCGACGCGTTGGAGACCCAGATGCCGCCGCGGGAGGAGGCGTAGGCGATGAGCTGGCAGTTGGGGGCCCAGGTGGGCTCCTCGTTGTTGCCGTGGGTGGTCCAGGTGATGCGCCGGTAGCGCCGGGTGGCGATGTTGTACGTGAAAATGGCAAAGCGGCCGTTTTTGCGGCTGGTGAAGGCGATGCGGTTGGATCCCTTGCGCTGGCACCAGGTGGGTGTGGTGTTGTAGTAACCCCGCCGGGTGAGCCGTCGCTTGCGCGAGCCGTCCGCGTTCATGATCCAGAGCTGCGGGTGGCCGTAGCGGTTGGACACGAAGGCGATCCGCTTGCCGTCGGGCGACCACGTGGGCGAGGTGTCGATGCCGCTGTGGTTGGTCAGGCGCTTGATGATGCGGAAGCCCTGCCGGGTCTTGCGTTGCGCCGACAACAGGTAGATCTCGGAGTTGCCGTCCTTGGTCAGGGTGAGGGCGACCGTCTTGCCGTCCGGCGAATACACCGCGCCGGAGTTCAGCCCCGTGCGTCTGGACACCCGCCGGGGCACCACGCCGCCCACCGAGAGCACGCGGTACAGGTCCGGGTTTCGACGCACATAGGAGGTAAACAGGATGTACCTCCCGTCGGGCGACCACGAGGGCAGGATGTTCAGAGACTTGGCCTTGGACACGCGCCGCAAACCGTAGCCGTCGTGATCTGACACATAGACGTACTTGCGCTTGGCGCTCTTGGTGGCCACAAACGCCAGCTGCGTGCCAAAGGCGCCCTTGACCTTGGTGTAGTACTCCATGACTTCGTTGCACCAGCCGTGCACCACCCGCCGGGCTGATTTGCGCCTGGCGGTGTAGACGCGTCGGAGCACCTCCGTTTTCACGTTGGCCGTGAAATCCCACAGCACGAAGGTGAATTTGGCGCTTTTCCCCGTGACCACGACGTCGGCCAGCATGAGGCCCTGGGCGCCGATGGCGCGCCAGCGGCTGATGTCGGGTGTGAGCCCTTTGGCGCGCCAGCCCTGGGGATAGGTGCGCTGCTTGAGCACCCGGAAGGACGTGGCGATGCGCAGGTTGTTCTTGGCCACCTTGTGCACAAATTGGCCCAGGGGGCGGTCATTGGCGATGGGCTCTCCAAAGGCCATGCGGTAGGGCTGGAACCCCTTGGTGTCCACGGTGATGGTGAACAGATCTTTGCCGGTGTCTCTATTCTCGCGGGCGCGGGCCTGACCCGGGCCCGCGCTGATCACCAGAGAGACAACAACGGTCATGATGACGGCGGTACTTCCTCGCATGGGTCCTCCTGTGGGTAGCCCTGGTTGTAGCGCGAATCGGCGGCCGACGCGAGAAGCGTCGTGAACCGGCCCGTTCTGATCCGGCGCACCCTAATTCCCGTGACAGCCGCAAGCTCCATTCGATATAGTCCCCGATTCAAGTGAGCGTTGCTCCCGGAGAAGTGATTCTGTGGATGATGTGGCAGAAGCGTCGAATGTTATGAGCTATCAGAGTCCTCGGGTGGATTTTCCGGAGTGGACCGAGACCGTCGCGCTGTATCGGCGCAGGTTCCCCGGCTCGGGAGTGGGCATCTACGCCCCGGCAGACTGGGCGCGTCTCCTCCGCGCCCTACAGCTTGTGCAGGGCCGTAGCGTGCTCGACGTTGGCGTGAGCAATGGTGCGTTACTGCAGATGCTGAGCAGGTCGGGTCGGTTCGAGCGCATCGAAGGAATCGACATTCATGTGCACTCGATGCTGATTCTGCCCGAGGGCTGCCAAACCCATCACATGTCGGTGGCCGATATGTCTAAGTTCGGCGACGATGCCTTCGACAGTGTGGTTTGCATGGAGGTGCTAGAGCACCTGGAGACGCCCGAATTCGACGCCGCCATGCTCGAGCTTCGCCGGGTCGTCGGACAACGGCTGGTCGTCGCGGTGCCGTACAACGAGCCGCTTCCGTTGTGGTGGCACGACCGGCCGGGCGGACATCGCCAGCGGTTCGATCCCGCGCGTTTGCGACGGACTTTCCCCGACGCTCTGGCGAGCCTGCAGAAGCGCCCCGGTGGCGTTGACTGGATCCTGCTCGTCGAGGGCGGCGAGGCGGTGATGCGGGGATTTGTCCCACTCACCAAGCTGTTGGCGACCCTGGCGGCCTAAACACGAACCATCCCGGGAACGATTATGCGGACGAACGAAGACCAGGTCATGAAAGCCTACTATGGCGACTGGGGCACGCAGCAGACGCAGGACGAGACGCGCGATCGCATTCACTGGATCCTGAAACAGGTCCGTGGAAAAAAAGTCTTGGATGTGGGCTGCTCGCAAGGACTTGTGCCGCTGCTGCTCGGGCGCGCAGGCTTTGATGTCCTGGGGCTCGATGTGTTTGCCGGCGCCATTGAAACGGCCCAAGCACATTTGCCGGAAGAGAGCGACGCCGTACAGGGGCGGGTTCGCTTCACACTCGGGGACATACACGAGTTCGAGTCCGACGAGCGGTTCGACACCGTGATCGCCGGCGAGATCCTCGAGCACATGATCGACCCCGCGCGTACGGTGGCAGCCATCCATGGTTTCCTCGAGGAGGGAGGCCGGTTCGTCGTGACCGTCCCCTTCGGTGTCCACCCGGACGCCGATCACAAACAGACGCTGTATCTGTCGGACATGGTCCGGCTGCTCGAGCCGACCTTTGACATCGAGTGCCTTGATGTCGAGCACAAGTTCATCTGTTGTGTGGCCCAAAGGAAGGCCGGCGAGTCGGCAGCCCAGCCCGAGGGGGAGGTGCACCAGAATCTGCTCAGAACCTCGGAGCGCGCGTTCCTCGTGGTGGAGAAACGTTACCGGGCCCATGCAGAAGAGCTGCGCACGCTCATCCGACATCTCACGACAAAGTGCGAGCTGGCGGAGCGAGAGGCCAAGCGGGTGTCCGCCGCCATAGAGGAGGCGCTACGGCTGAAGCACGAGCTGACCCTCGCGCAGGAAATGGTGGACAGCGAGCGTCAGGTTGCCGACCGCGATCGCCAGGAGGTGGACCGCTTGCGCGAGGTGATCCGGCGCCTGCAGTCGGCTGCCGCGACCGCCGCCGCGCAACAGGGGAAGCTCGAAGCCCGCGCTCGTCAGCTCTACGATCAGCTGCAAAGAGCCCGCCGCTCCGTGGGTTTCCGCTTGAGTCGTGCGAGCAGCGTGGCCCTTCGCGAAGGGAACCCGGTGCAGCTCCCTCAGCGTTTTCTGGAGCTGTTTCGCGGTCCCGACGAGGTCCTGACCAGGCTGGCTCCGAAGGCGGATTCATCGTCACGTACCGCGCGCGCGCCGTCCAAGGCGCCCAGCAGTCCGCGCACCGCCGCCCCCCCGCGGGCGGATACCACGCCCGCGCCGGTTCGCCCAGGCGATGACGCGCGCCCGACCGAGCTCATACACCACCCGGAGCGACCGAAGCTGCCCATCACGGTGGCGTGTATCCTGGATCAGTTCTCCTACGACAATTTTCGCTTCGAGGCCGATTTCTACCCGCTGTCCATCCGGGACTGGCGCGCTGAGCTCACGTCGCGTCCCCCGGATTTTCTGTTCGTCGAGTCCGCCTGGCGCGGCAACGACGACGACTGGCGCTACAAGCTCACCTACAAGGAGCCCAAACCGGACAATCCCTTGTTCTCCCTGCTCGAGCACTGCGGGAGCCGCGGGATCCCGCGCGTCTTCTGGAACAAGGAAGACCCTCCCAACTACGATCAGTTCATCGACGCGGCCCGGCGCTTTGACTACATTTTTACCACCGACGCCAATTGCGTAGAGCGCTATCAGCAGGACGCTCCGAGCGCGCACATCGACGTGTTGCCTTTTGCCGCGCAGCCGACGCTGCAGAACCCGATCAACATTCACCGGATTGCCAAGCTTGGCGACGTCTGTTTTGCCGGTGCCTGGTACCCCCGCCATGCCGAGCGTCATCTCGATGCCCAGAACCTGCTCGAGGGTGCTGCTGACCACGCGCTGTCCATCTATGACCGCAATCTCGACAAGCCCTGGCATGCGGACTACGAGTTTCCCGCACCGTTCCGCAAGTACATCCGCGGATCGTTGCCTTTTGATGAGATGCTCGAGCGGTATCGCCAATACGGGCTGTTTCTCAACGTCAACTCGGTCAAGGATTCGCCGACGATGTTCTCGCGCCGCGTCCTGGAGTTGTTGGCGTGCGGAACGCCGGTGGTGAGCGGTGCCGCCCTCGGCGTCGAGCAGATGCTGGGAAGCGACGTCGTGCCAACCTGCGATACCGTCGAGCAGGCGCGAGAGGCGATCACCCGAGTGCTTTCGGATCGGCTTTACCGCGACGCCCTGGTGCTGCGGGGGCAGCGAAAAATTTTTGGCGCTCACACCTACCGCCACCGGCTGGTGCACATCTGCAACACCCTCGGCATCGTAACGCCTCGCACCGGCAGCCCCAAGGTCTCGGTCATCGCACCGACAAACCGCGCACCGTTCGTGGACACGCTCTTGGAAAACTTCGCGCGACAGAGCTACCCCAACACCGAGCTCATTGTCGCCATCGTGGCGGGCGCCGATCCCTCGGAGAGCTATATCCTGGAGCGGGCTGAGGCCCTCGGCGTCTCTGGCTGTCGGGTCCAAGTCGCGCCGGCCGGAACACCGCTGGGAACCGGCCTCAACCTAGCCGTTGAGAGCAGCACCGGCGAGGTCTTCGCCAAGCTGGATGACGACGACTACTACGGCGAGCACTACCTCGAGGACGCGGTCCTCGCCCTCGAATACTCGGCTGCGGACTGCGTCGGAAAGCAGAGTTATCTGTCCTACATCGAAGGTCTCGACGAGATCTACGTTCGGAATCCTGGATTTGAGCACCAGTTCACGAGCTTCGTCGCGGGCGCAACCATCGTGGCGCGAAAATCAGTGTTCCCCGACGTGTCTTTTGGCGACACCGGCCCCGGTGAGGACACGCTGTTCCTCGAGCGCCTGCGTGCGGCAAACAAGCGGATATACTCGCACGCCAAGTACAACTATGTTCGTATTTTCAAAGAGGACCGGGGCCACCACACCTGGAAGATCTCGCGCTCCGAGTACCTGCGCCGAGCGCATCCGTTCCTGCGCGGTTTTGCCCCCGAGCGGGTCTGTTTTTAGAGCGTTCAGCGCACGTCGAAGCTGAGCTGAACTTTACGACCGTTTCGCAGCACGGTAAGGGAGCCGTTGCCTCCGTGGGTGGCGGCTTTTTGCAGGCCATTGCGCAGCTGCTCAAGCGAGTGCACATCAAAGGGGCCGGCGCGCTGCACTACGTCGCCGACGCGTAAACCGATGCGGCTAAAGCCACTGGTGACGCGCCCCACACGCAGTCCCTTGGCGGTCAGCTTGGGCTGGAGATGGTCCTCGAGCTCCCCGGCCAGGTTGATCCGACCGAGGAGCCATTTGTACGTCACGGTCGGCCCCTTGCTTTTGGTGCGGCGGCGCACGCGAGGCGGTGGGCTCCGTTGCCCGGAGCGCGGGGCCTGGGCCCGCCGCTGCTCGCCCTTGCGATAGCTCACCCAACTCGAAGATCCCGCGCGACGCAGCTGCACCCAGTCCAACGAGATCTTGACCACCTCGAGCTCACCCAGGTGGTCACCTTCACTGAGCTGCACGTAGCGGTCAGATTTCACGTCCAGCAGCAGGGCCGTGCTCCTGTCACTGTTGCCCGGAGGGATGTTCGTCGCAATCAGCGCAAGCTCGGAGGACTGCAACCCGGAAGGCCACGCCCCCCCCGGCAGAAGCGGAGGCGTCTTTTCAGGGGGTGCCTTGCTGACCTTTACGGGCTTTAGGGGCACTACAGGCATTACGGGCATTACGGGCATTACGGGCCCGGCGGTGTCGTGGGAGCTCCGCGGGGGGGGCGTACGACCCGGCGCGCTGGGCCGCCGGGATGAAGGGCTCAGGAGGTCGACAACCGAATTGATTGCAAATAGGGCCGGCACCAGCAGCACCAGCGCCGCCAGCAGCACCGCTCCGGCGGCCCAGCCCTTGCCGCGCATCCCGGCTGCCGAATCCAAGCAGCGGTCGCCGCGGAGCGGCCCAACGCGCGGATCGATCCCGCGAGAGGCGGCGGCGCCCCTGGGAGTGCTGGGTGTCGCTCGATGCGGTTGGCTGCCGGGAGTCTGCATAGGATTACCACGCTATGGGTGAAGTATAGGAGGTTGTGGCCGGGGGGTGCAAGGAGCTATGCTCTGGCATGTTCAGATTGCGACCCAATCTGGGTGCTGTGATTCTGCTTCTGCACGCCGGCGCGGCTTGCTCCACCGGGCGATTGGCTCCCTGTCCGAGCTTTGGGGTGGCCGCTGGGGAGCCGGAGCTGCTCATGTTGAGGCCCTACGCGGTCGGCCCGGCGGAGCGCGCCGAGGCGCTTGCTGGCACGTTCATCATCCGTGACCAAACGGTCACGCTTTTGGTGCCCATCGATTGGCACCAGGACCCATTCGGCAACCGTAGCTGGCGTATGTACCTCCACGCGCTCGATGCCCTCAAGCCGTTGCTCTACCACTACCGGGAGACTGGTGAGGTGGAAGCCCTGTTGCGCGCGCGTGAAATCGCCATGGACTGGATCGAGCAGAACGTGCTCGGTGCCGAAGGTCTGAGCGAGTTCGCCTGGTACGACCTGTGCGTGGCCTATCGCGTGGTGCGTCTGTCGTACCTGCATCGGGCGCTGGAGCACGAGCAGCTGACGACGGCGGCGCAGCGCGAGCGGTTGGAGTGCGCGATTACCCAGCACGGCCGGTGGCTTCATGACAACGCCCACTACAAGTACAGCCACAACCACGGGCTGTTTTCGGACATCGCGCTGTTCATCGCGGCCCGGCAGGTTGAGCTCCACCCCGAGGCCGCCGCCTGGCGGGATCGGGCTGTGTCGCGATTTACGGCCAACCTCATCAGCACGGTTTCCACGACGGATGGCCTACACCTGGAGCACTCGCCCGGCTATCATACGCTGATCACCGAAGCGGTGCGCCTCCTGAATATCGAGCTGGGCCTGCACGACGAAGTGCTCACCGGGCTGCTCGACAAAATGACGGCCGTCGCTTCGTGGCTGGTGATGCCCGATGGCCGCTATCCTCAGTTCGGCGATACGAATCTCGGCCCGGCCCCGGACTGGGCGGTGGACCCGGAGGAGGCGTACCGCGGCTTCGCGGTCTTTGGCGACGCCGGCGCGGCAATCTACCGGGATGAGACGTCGTACTTCATGGCGGTTGCCTGGTATCACAGCCGGGTGCACAAGCACTCGGACGAGCTGTCCTTCGTGTGGGCCGAAGGCGGGCGGCGTCTGGTGGTCGACAGCGGCCGATTTGGCTACTTCTACGAGGAGCCGGGGCGCATTTACGCCGAGTCGAGCCCGGCGCACAGCACGCTCACACTCGCCCCGGCCTTCGACTGGAGCGACCACAGCCCCTATGGCAGCGGCCTGCTGGACGCGGCCAGCCACGGCGGCTGGCACGCCGTGCTCGCGGAAAACCCGTTGCTCTCAGACTCCCCCGCGACCGTTGAGAATCCGCTGGCCCCGTTGCGCCATCGACGGGTTTTTGCCTATCGTCCCGGGCGCTGGCTCGTAGTGATTGATCAGCTCGACGCCGACTCGTGCCCCACCTCGACCCGGTGGTTTCATTTCGCGCCAGCGCTCGAGGTGGTCGAGATGGACGGGGAGGGAGTGCGTCTCGACGACGGGCTGGGTGCAGTGTGGCTGCAAACGGCTGGCGAGCCCCTGCTGCTGCGCGGCGTCAGGGGACAGCTGGAGCCCAAGGTGCAGGGATTCACGTTTCCCGCCGACCGCGCCTGGGTCGAGAATACCACCGTCGAGCTGGTGGACGCCCTGTGCGGTACACCCATGGTCGTGGTGCTGTCGGTGGGGGACGTGCGGCCGGTGCTCAGTGTGAGCCGTGCCCCGGACGAGGTGGAGCTGCTGCTCGACGACGAGTGGGTCTCACTGCGGTTTGCGGACGACGCGCTCTCGGTGTTAGCCGCAGCGCGCTGAGCATCACCCGGTCAGCGCGCGGTAGATGCGATCCACGCGGTCGCAGACGTGGGGCCAGGTGCGGTGCGCCAGGACCCAGTCGCGGCCGTTTTTGGCGAGCGTAGTGCGCAGCTCGGGCTCGCGGAGATAGCGCTCCAGTTGCGCGGCCAGGCTGCCCACGTCGTCCTTGCGGTGCACCAGACCGGTCTCCTCGTGGCGCACGATTTCGGTCAGCGCGTGCACGTTCGATACCAGGACGGCCTTTTGGGTGGCCATGGCCTCAAAGGGCTTGATCGGCGACACGACCTCGCACACCCGAGCCCCTTTTCGCGGAAAGGCGACGATGTCGCAAAGTGCGTAGTAGTCGGGTGTGACGCGGTGGCTCACCCGCCCGGTGAAGCGCACGTGACCCGACAGGTCGAGGTGCTTTGACAGCCTGCGGAGCTCGTCATCGGACTCTCCGTCCCCCACCAGCAGCAGGACGAAACTGTCGCCCACGCGACGCCGGAGCAGGGCGGCCGCCTGCAGCAGGTAGTCCAGCCCCTCGTACTCCTTGAACGCGCCGATGTATCCGATCGTAGTCTTTCCGCGAAGCTGCCAGCGTTGCGTGAGCTCGGGATCCCGTGGGCGCGCGACGAAGGAGGTAGGGTCCACGGCGTTGGGCAGCACCGAGATTTTGTCGGGCTCAACGCCACCCTGTATGAGCACCTGTCCCACGGCCTGGGTAATGACAAAGACGTGGTCGGCTTCCTGTGCCGCCTGCACTTCGAGGCGCTCGATCATCCGGTAGTGATCCGAGTCGAGATAGGCGGGCTGCGCCGAGCCGCGTGTCATGTGCCACAGCCCCCGCACCTCGTATACCGAGGGGATGCCGAGCCGTCGTGCCACCTCGGTGCCCGCCAACCCGCCGGTGTAGTTGGAGGCGGCGTGCAGAATGGAAGGCCTGCCCTTGGCGCAGTGGCGGAGCAGAGCCTCCACGCTCGCAGCCTGGTACGCAGTGATGCTTCTGCCGCGGCGCCCTTCGGGAGTGAAGCGATACACCACGCCGTCGATTTCGGCGGAGGGTTCGGCCGTCCGGACGCCGATGAAATCGTAACGATCATTCGGATAGCCGAGCCGGGCCGCGACCGACAGGTCCCAGCCCTTGTCGCGCAGGGCCCGCGCCAGCCAGTGCGTGCGAACGGCGTAGCCACTTGAGTGGTACGGTAGGGTCTGATTGGCGTAGTACAGCACGCGGCCAGGCGATGGATCCCAGTGCCGGTGGACGGGGCCGCCGTACCGGACCCCGGAGCGTAGAAGCTCTGCCTGCTGGCGTAGGGCGGTCAGTTTTTTTGCGCGGTGGCCGCGGCTCGATGGGGCGAGCGCCACGGACTCCAGCAGCGCCGCGGGGCGCAGGATCCCGCCGGCTTGCTCGTGGAAGGTGGCGAGGGCAAGGGCCAGTTTCACCCGCGCCGGGGACCTGGCGTAGTCGAAGCCAGCGAGCGCCCGGGACGCGCAGACGTCGACCACTTCGCGGCCATGGGCCTGGGCGTTGGCGGTGAGAATCGTCAGGAGCAGGCTTTCGGCCATCACCACCGAGCTGGCGGCCTCGACCAATCTGCCCTCCAGGGCCTGAG
>Ga0180009_10003490_pt1 | contig 17830 bp, 17 predicted proteins | sample OS_PC_MetaG_FD_123537 | JGI IMG/M metagenome (GOLD analysis project Ga0180009, IMG submission 123537) | Groundwater microbial communities from the Aspo Hard Rock Laboratory (HRL) deep subsurface site, Sweden - OS_PC_MetaG | ecosystem: Environmental > Aquatic > Deep subsurface > Groundwater... | reverse complement strand
TTTCCAGGATGGCTTCTTCCAGAGTTTCACTTGCATCCCGCTGAAGCCTCACAAGAGCACTATCGAAAGAACTGAAACGGCCACTGACAATGTCCATAGCTTCTGTAAAAAGTTCGTCAAACTCATCAGAAATTTCTCTTAAGCGTTCAATGCTTTCTTGCATTTAAGCCCTCCTTTCAAACAGAAAGAGTGTGGGAGTTTCAGGTTCATAAAGGATCACCAGCCTAGCAGGTTATGGGTTACCTGGCTTTTCCCCAAAAAAGTAGACATAGTCAAGCGCAAAATCTCAGTTTTTGATTTTCATGCTCAACGGGAGTGAGATACCCTATATGGGGATAGATTAGGGGCGCCCCACATATTTGAAGTTTTGAATATTGAATCATTCTAAATTCTCATGTTATTAGGATGTTATGCCACGAAGATCGCGAATAGATGTTCCCCGGAGCGCTTTATCACATTATTGTTCGAGGGAAAGAGAAAAGGGTTTGGTCTTCATTTTTGACAGTATCGCGCGTGAAGAATGAAGATCTGATAATCATATAAAGGGACGAGCATCCAACAAAGGAGGGTTCATGATTCTTTATAAAAAAAGACGCAAGTATAAGTACAACTTGCATTCTGATTATGAATACTCCACTGGCATTAAACTTGAACAACCCGCAAAGCTCCGCTTATTGAGATGGACCCAGATGGGTATCTTGTAATCAAGAGTGGGTACTAATGGGATGGTCCAAGCGGTCCTACAATTGATACAAAAAACTTTATGCAAGGTTCGCTTGTTCACGATGCTTTGTATCAGCTAATGCGAGAGGGCGTCATCCCTCAACACCAAAGAAAAAGAGCAGACGAGATTCTTAGAGAGATCTGCATTGCGGATGGTATGTCAAGAATTCGCGGGTGGTGGGTGTATCAAGCAGTGCGAATCGGGGGCGATAGTTCAGCCAGACCCGATATGTTATCGGCCCCATAACAGAAGGGGCTGGTCTCCGCAATTGACAAAACCTCTATTGGGCGACACTCGGTCGACCTTTAAATTAGCTAAAGAAACTAAAGGGTCTGACCTACACACATGGGCACGATTGTGGAATGTGGTGCAAAATTGCTCGGCATGTCCGATTGTTTTCAATGTATATGAGCATTTGAAAGAAGAACTATGGCACACCGATTACGACGATTTTGACTTTTAAGAAAACCGGATCATCTCTTAAGACAACGTCTTTGGGATTGACCTCCTTGAACACATCATTTTCAACCACAAAGTATATTAAACCCTCTTGATCCTATCTTATTAGATGCTTGGGAATCGTTAAATGGTAAGCAACTCCTTTTCAATTCGCCAAGGTCGGAAGCCAGGGTGCTGATATCAGGCGCTCATCAATTGTCATGAGAGTAAGATCGTAAATAAGCGCCGTGGCGCTGATGAAACGATCGGCAGGATCCTGGTGAGGCAGGTCGAGCTGTCTGCTCCTGATTGAGACCTGTATATTTAGTGGTGCTTCTTTTATCGGCCAGCGCTTCAAAGATTGCTGAATCCATGAGATGGGTTCCGGTCTTAAACTTAGTTTCCCTTTTTCAGCTAGGACCAGAGTCTCCCAAACAGATATCGGAGAGAGCCAGATTTGATTATTATCTAGGTTCAAAGATTCACGGTATCTTTTCGGCAACCTATCACTGCCGGACAGATACCAAATCCAAATGTGGGTATCCAATAGAATTTTCATGATTTTAGAGCTTCCCAGACATCTTCGCCAATGGGGCTGATAATATCCCCTTTGATTACTATCGTTCCCTTCATACAACCAAAAGCGCTTTTCGCTTTTGGCGGTAGAGGGGGCGGTGTTATCATGGCAACAGGCTCCCCCCGCTTTGTAACCATCAAAGGTTCTCCACTTGATTTCACCCGTTCAAGCAAGGCAAGACAGGTTGCCTTGAATTTTGAAATCGCAATCTGTTCCATTGGTTTATCCTTTTTTTTCCTATTATTTTACCATGGTCAATTACCATGGTCAATTAATAGTTATCGTGCGAAGTCCTTCATGCAGGATATGAAATTATCCTCATGTTGCAGCGCTCAATCGTGTAATCCCGTGACAACAGGTTGGAATAGGAAAGGAGGGGCTGTGGTCGCATCTTAAATCTTAATTATTCAGAGTAAACAGTTAATAATTGAGACCCTAACCAACCTCGGTGGTTGAATCTTTGAACACCTGAGTGAATAAAAGGCTGGCTTCTACCGCTGGAGTTCCTAAAAGCGCCCTGTTTGCTGGTGCATTTCATTGAAGGTTTTCCCTTTTTTGAGCGATTCCACAAATTCCGTTTCCGCTTTTTCGAAGGCATTGGCTCGTTTGAGAATGTCGTTCGCTTTTTGCCGGGGGACAACCACTACGCCTGTTCGGTCGGCAACGATTATGTCACCAGGGCAAACCCGGGTGCTCCCGCAGAGAACGACACCGTTGATTTCCAGGATTTTGATCCGGGTTCTGGCAGGTGTTGGCGTGATGTGGCGAGAGAAGATGGGAAAACCCATTTCAATCGTATCATCGGCATCTCGGCAGCCGCCATCTATGACCGCCCCTGCGATCCCCCTCTCTTTTGCTGCAGTTGTGGCCAGTCCGCCCCATGTTGAAATCTCTTTTCCAGCATTATCAAAGACGAGAATGTCTCCTGACTCCGCGGATTCGATCACGGTTCCGATAGAAAAATCACTATCCGTATAGGTACCGACATCACCGGAGACTTCCTTAATGGTTACCGCAGGGCCGACCATTCTGGCTCCCGGCTCCACCGGACGAATGCCGTACATGATACCCTTTAGACCCATTTCATCCAACAAGTCTGCAATGGTGCTCGTACATATGGAGCGAAATCCTTCGACAACCTGCTTTGGTGGCCGTTGAATATTGTAAGTTTCCATAAGATCCTCCTATGTTTAAAGATGGCCCGCAGATTTAGGTGCATATTCCAGTAACGTTGCATTGGACGACAAATTGACCATTCACAATGCTTTTCCGGACAGAAGTTTCAAACCATGAAGATTTCATATTATCCTGAAACAGATTCCATGTACATTGACTTATCAGCCCCCAAAAGCGCTGAAAGCAAAGAAGTTTCTCCCGGCATAGTTCTCGACTTCGATAATAACGGCAATCTTGTTGGTATCGACATAGATAATGCTTCGAAAAAGCTTGATTTAAAAGAACTTGTTCTTAATAAAATTCCTGCGGACCTGAAAACCATTGCTGCATAAAGTGGATAATATACTCCATCAACCCTCTTCCCAAAACAAAATCGGAAAAACCTAAAGAATTTGGGGGCGGTCTAAATCATCCAGTGGGGTCGATTCTTCAGCCAGGTTTTGACGGTTTTTTGCAGCCAGCCCTCCAAATCTCTAACCATGTAATATTTAGGCAAGAGAAGATTGTCGTCGGGTTTAATCAATCCCTCTTTAACAGCGGTCTGTGCCAGCGAAGTATGGGGATATATTCTAATCCCGATGGTAATTTTCATCGCCTCCAAACCGAGTGAATCAGCAAACTCTAAACTATCATTAACCGTTTTTCTGGTTTCCCCGGGTCCGCCGAGCAACAAAAAGCCCATCCTTTTAATACCAAACCTTTTGAGTCTATCTGCAATTTCACGAACATCCTTAAGGCTGTACTTTTTTTTCATGTTGGCCAGGATTTTTTTTGAACCGCTTTCAAAACCGAGACTGACCTCTTTGCATCCGGCCTCTGCCATGCCTTCCGCCAGATCGTCATCCACTTTCCACGGATAAAGAATACAGCGCCAGGAGATGTTTAATTTCGCGGAAATCAACTGTTCGCAAAGCGTTTTGGCATAAGAAGCGGGAAGATTGAATGTATTGTCCACAAAAAATAAATGACCCAATCCCGCCTCGGTATATTTGGATATGGCATGGACAACCTTCTTGGGATCATGCTTTCGAATGGTTCGTCCCTCAATCGTCGCCGTAGAGCAGTAACTGCAGTTCAAGGGGCATCCGCGTCTGGTTTGGAAGGGTATCCAAATTTCCTGATCTTTGACCGTAAATGGGATCGAGAAATAAATCTCGGGAAGCGGCAGTGGTAAGTCTGCCAGACTTTTAATGCGAGACGGCACGCTTAGGCTATCATGGCCTCTCAAATACAAGCCGGGTATTGAGGAAATATCATTCTTTTTATCTAACCTCTCTAGAAGCGTCAAAAAAGCGCTTTCTCCCTCGCCCTGGATTCCAATATCTGCTTTCAGAATATCGAGTGTCGCTTGAGGAAAAATACTATAGCCCGCTCCACCCAAAACAACGGTCGCATCGGAAAATTCACGGCAATGGGCGACAACGTCTTTTACCGCTTCTAAAAGGAACCTTGGATTTTCCATATTCTGATCATCGATATTTCGAACCGAGATACCAATGATTTTAGGATCAAACCCAAGAATCGCTTCCTTGAGAGCCTTTCGCGTATCTGCCTGAATCATTAAATTCAGCATTTTCGCATCATGTTTTGTGTTCTTGACGGCTGCGGCAACACACGCCAACCCCAACGGCAGAACCGGCATATTGATTTGCTCTGTGTTCGCAGATACTAAAAGTACTCTCATGCTCTCATGTTCCGGAATTTAATTTCTTTTTAACCGCACACCAAATTTTTTCGCGATATTCTATTTCGCACCGGGCATACTCGAGTAGATTGAAACCTAATCCTGCTTGAGCCCCTTCCCCTCCTGCCATGCTTTCCCCACGCACTCTCCTAACGCCCAGAAGCGATTGTCCGGCATGGAGAGAACAAAGGGTTTCACTTTGTCCGGGTCGGGCGCCCCGTCGGTCAGCGCCTCCTCATCTGCATGGACACCGACCATCTCCCCGATAAAGCAATAGTTTGTGGGGAGTTCCACGCTCTCAACAACCCGGCATTCCACGTTTACCGGACATTCCCGGATCAGGGGTGCGGCCTCCAGTTGGCCGTAAAAGACTTCAAAAAGTCCCGACTTGTCGGTTTTTCTGGCAGATACCAGGCCGGTGTAGTCGGTGACGGCGACCATGTCCTTTGAGGGCACATTGATGCTGAATTGTTTGTTTTCCAGTATCCCGTCGCAGGAGCGGTTCCCCTTGTTCACGCATATGGCGAGCATGGGCGGTTTGAAATTTATCCGGGTCAGCCATCCCAGTGCCATAAAATTCGCTTTGCCCTGAACATGGCTTCCCAAAATGGTTTGGGTGGTGATGGGTACGAAGGCAAAAATGTTGTCGGAAATATTGATCTTGGCCATGGCGGGAACCTCCTTAAGATTATGGGTTGGTAGCGTTTAAGTTTATGATAGTGCGGTCGAATTCGCAAGACAGGAGTTTATGGATGTGGCGCTGGACGGTATTGTCCTTTTCGGAAAATCAATAATTGAATTTGTGAATAACATTGATTATGCTGCTTCAATTTTATAAACATTCGACTTTGATGCAAATATAAAATTGATGAAGAGGTGAGAAGATATGAACGGCGCTCAGAGCTTGGTACAAACACTGATTAACGGCGGGGTCGATGTATGCTTTACGAATCCCGGCACATCCGAAATACATTTCGTTGCAGCCTGTGATCAGGTTGCCGGCATGCGAACCGTATTAGGACTGTTTGAAGGGGTATGCACGGGAGCTGCCGACGGATACGCTCGGATGCTGGGCAAACCGGCTGCAACCCTGGTCCATTTAGGGCCCGGCCTGGGAAACGGATTGGCCAATCTTCATAATGCAAGGCGGGCCAACTCACCGGTTATAAGCATTGTGGGTGAGCATGCCACCTACCATGTGCAGCATGACGCGCCGTTGACCACCGATATCGAATCCATAGCAAGGTCGGTATCCGGATGGGTGAGAACATCCCAATCCGCCGCCGCGGTTCCCACCGATGGCGCGGAAGCCATAGCGGCTGCTATGATGCCTCCGGGTCAAGTGGCCACATTAATCTTGCCGGGGGATTGCTGCTGGAACGAAAGCGTCGCGCCCCAACCGAAACCGGAATTTCCCAAGCCCGCTGCCGTTGATCCGAAAACCATTGATGAGATTGCAGCGGTGCTTCGCAAGGGTGAGCCGACCGTGCTGTTATTGGCCGGACAGCTCATGCTGGAGAAGGGCTTGCGGCTGGCAGGCCGTATTGCAAGGGCAAGCGGCGCGCGTATCATCGGCCAGCGGGTAAACGGCCGCTCTCAACGGGGGGCGGGACGGGTTGTGATCAGCCGCCTCCCCTACCCGGTACCGCCGGCTCTGGAAATGCTCAAAGGAACGACCCGGTTGATACTGGCGGGTTCGAAACCGCCGGTATCTTTTTTTGCCTGGCCCAATATGCCCAACTGGCTGACTCCTGACGGTTGCCGGATTCATACCCTCTCTGAACCCCACGAAGACGGTGTCGGCGCTTTTGAGGCGCTCGCCGATTTAATCGGCGCTCCGGCCGAGCCGGAGGAAGTCTATAAACTCGACCGCCCCCCGCTTCCGACCGGAGAACTGACGGCCGGAAAGATCTGGCAGGCGCTTGTGGCATTAATGCCCGAGGAAGCCATTATTTCGGACGAAGGGGTGACCTCGAGTCGAGATGCGGACAAATGGACGACCACAGCCCCCCCCCATGACTGGCTCAATGTCACGGGCGGCGCCATCGGCCAGGGTATGCCGGTAGCCACCGGCGCTGCCGTGGCATGCCCGGATCGAAAGGTATTCTCCATGGAAGCGGACGGTTCCGGCATGTATACGCTGCAATCCCTCTGGACCCAGGCCCGGGAACAGCTCGATGTAGTGACGGTTATTTTTTCAAATCGGGCCTACAAGATACTGTTCGGCGAATTGAAACGGGTAGGTGTTGAAGAAGCGGGACCCAATGCCAGTGCCATGTTCAGCCTGTCTCAGCCCGATATTAATTGGGTCAAATTGGCACAAGGTATGGGGGTTCATGGAATGCGGGCTGAAACCTGCGAGCAGTTCAACAAATACCTTGAAGCGGCGATTCAATCCAAAGGGCCGCATCTAATAGAAGCAGTAATTTAACGGAGCAAACCATTGTCCGGATTCATTATCTTTCTCGCTGTTTTCTTTTCGCTTTATAGCGGGCTGCACGCCTACGGGCTGATAAAACTAAAATGCGCCTTTTCCTTGAGCCCGGTATTGACCCTGGCTGTCGGTCTTTTTATGGGACTCATGATCTTTGCCCCTGTGCTGATCCGCTTGCTGGAACGGTACGGATATGATCAGGCCGCACGCGTGACGGCTTACGTGGGATATACTTGGATGGGGCTTTTGTTCATTTTTGTTTCATCTGCTTTTCTTTTCGATATTTACAGGCTTCTGCTTTCTGTTTCTCAATGGGTCGCGAATCTCGACCTGTCTCTCATTCGGCTTTCTCCACGCCAGAGCTTTATAATCTCGCTTTTTTTGACCCTTTCAATCGCCGTTTACGGCGCATTTGAAGCCGTCGCCATCCGTACGGAACATGTCATTATCCGGACAAGCAAACTTCCAAAGGGAATCGACCGGCTGAAAATCGTCCAGATTTCAGATGTCCATCTCGGATTGATTGTGACAGAAAAAAGACTCGAAAGAATTCTATCCAAAGTAAAGGAGGCAAACCCTGATATATGGGTCTCCACTGGGGATTTGGTGGACGGACAAATGGTAAACATCGACGGTCTTTCAGCAATGCTGCGGGATGTTCCGGTTAAATACGGAAAGTACGCGGTTACCGGCAATCACGAGTTCTACGCCGGCATTGAAAAAAGCCTTGATTTCACAAGACAGGCCGGCTTTCAGGTACTTCAGGGCGAAACCGTGAATGTGTCCGATATCATCACCATCGCCGGTATCGATGATGAAACGGGAGACTCGGATGGTCTCAACCCAGGGCTTTCGGAGAAAGATGTTTTATCTAAAATTCCGCGGGATAAATTTGTGCTCTTTCTAAAACACAGGCCGGTTCTTAATAACGTAACCAAGGGATTGTTCGATCTTCAGTTGTCCGGGCATGCACATAAAGGCCAGATCTTTCCCTTCAGCATTATCACCGCTTTATCATTTCCTGCGGATTCGGGGTTATTGAAACTGAATACAGGGGCCCGCCTCTACGTCAGCAGAGGTTCCGGAACATGGGGACCTCCCATCCGTTTCTTGTCTCCACCGGAAGTTACCCTGATTGAGCTGGTAAAAAAGTGATCCAAATTAATTGGACGCAGATTCACGCAGATTCACACAGATCGGTTTAATTAATAGAATGGGTTAAGCAAACCTGGTATCATTTTTTAACCTCATATTTCAGGCAAACCAGATTCTGCCCGATCCGATCCATGGATTTCAACTCCAGGTCCATATAGACGGCTTCCGTAAATAAAGAAAGCCCTGTGCCGAAAATTTTGGGTGATATGGTCACAATGATATTATCGATAAGATTCGCTTGGGCAAAAAGCGTATTCACCCACGCCCCGCCGGCCAGGACGACTTCTGAATACCCTTCTGCTTCCAACTCTTTTAAAATCGTCTCGGGATCTTTATCCGTGTAATGGAGGTTCGGCCATTTTGATTTTCGATCTCTGTTCCGGGTAAGAATGATATTTTTTCGATGGGGCAAGGGTTTCCCAAACGTGTCAAAGGTTTTTGATCCCATGATGACCGCACCGGCTTTCTTGCTGATGGCGGCAAATAGCTTTTTGTCTTCTTTCCCTGTCCAATCGGGAAAGTGGTCGGGATCTTTACCGATCTTACCGTCAGCGGTAAGCGCCATCACAAGGGTTACGATCAAATGAAACTCCTTATAAATCTCAGGGCTTTTCATCACACGCAGAAATGGCAAAGAAAAAAGCGCAACGCAGTCGCCCTGGAGGATTACGAAGCCATCAACCTTCAAATTTACGAAATATCAAAACGCTGTTGAACCCGCCAAACCCGAGCGAGTTTGACATCACCGCCTTGACCGGTACTTCCCTGGCCTGATTCGGCACGTAGTCGAGATCACAAGCCGAATCCGGATTTTCATAATTGATGGTGGGGTGTACCTTCCCGTCTTCGATACTCATAACCGAAGCAATGGCCTCAACCCCTCCTGCTGCGCCTATAAGATGTCCGATCATGGATTTGGTGGAACTAATGGGGATTTCGTAAGCTCGGTCACCCAAGGCGTCTTTGATGGCCTTCGTCTCAATGGGATCATTGAGTCTAGTCGCAGTTCCGTGAGCATTAATGTAATCGATTTCAGCCGGTTTCATTCTTGCTTCTTCAAGCGCCATGCGCACAGCCTGTGTGAAAGACTCTCCCTGAAGGTTCGGAATGGTTATGTGATAGGCATCGGAAGTCATTCCGTAGCCGACGATCTCTGCATAGATATGGGCATTTCGCTTCAGTGCGTGTTCCAGTTTCTCAAGGACAACGATTCCGGCACCCTCTCCCATAACAAATCCGTCCCGATCCCGGTCAAAGGGACGGCTGGCCTTTTCCGGCTCATCATTTCGGACGGACATGGCGCGCATGGCAGCAAAACAACCGAATATAAGGGGGGTAATGCAACAATCCGAACCCCCGGTAATCATAACGTCTTCCCACCCGTTTCGAAGATATCGATAGCAGTTCCCGATGGCCTGCGAAGCAGAAGAACATGCGGTAGGCAAAGCATATGTGTTGCCTTTGCAGCTAAAATGCATGGATATGTTTGCGGGCACGGCACTGAGAATCTGTTGGGGCAGTGCATGGGGAGAAAGTCGCTTCGGACCGCGGTCTTCAATAAATTCTATGTATCCCTTCTCCAGGATTTCCATGTTTCCGGAACCGGTACCGGTGACCACCCCGATTTTAAACGGATCGATTCCGTCTATCTTTATCTGTTTCTTTTCGTCCACCAACTCAAAACCCGCATCTTCAAGGGCAAATTTTGCGGCAACCAGGGCAAAAAGGGAGGTTCGGCCCATATACTTGGTGGTCTTGTTAAGGGGAATATAATCGTAAGGATCGAAATTTTCGACGAAAGCGGCAACCTGCGGCCGATATTGATTCATCTCTACATACGGAAATCCATAATCGGAAAAGTCAAACCGTTTGGCTCCCGAAACACCTTTAAGCAGATTTTCCCAGTAGGCGTCTTTCCCAATGCCGATGGGTGTTATGGCCCCCAGCCCAGTAATAACAACCCGATTAGCCAAGATGCATTAATCTCCTTGATATTAGATTCTCATCTCAATTGGCGGTCCAATGAAACGAGTGCGATGAAATGACCTCATTCGGTAACAATATTAGAAGCATAGACGCCTTTTTATCCAAAAACCATAGTGAGAGTTTGGTGTCAACTCATAATTTATCGATGCTGGCAATAATCGCAGAAATTAAAGAATTTACAACTATTTAAAAAAGGTCTGTAAAACGAAAAGCACCTTATTCGTCCATTCAGTAAAAACGCTTTTGTTGTTTGGAAATAGGATAAGGAGTGTAAATAGCAGCCGGGAAAGAAGAAACCAGGGTGGGATAACGTTACTCGGATACACTTTCCGTTGGAGAAGTCTTCAAGGCGGTTATATGGCGCACAATGTTTCTTATGCTGTAGATCATCATCACGGCCCCGGCAAGGGGAATGTCTACATACTGAATTCGCTTCGGCAGTTTTAGAATCGGGGTCCAGTCGTTGGCAAGCAGGGTCAGCCGCAGTCCTTGATAAGCCATCACCCATAGAAAGAAAAAAGAAGCAGATTCGATGAGGAGACCGAGAACAGAACCGATGGTTCGATTTTTGATTTTTGAATAGAGCCAGTCCACCCGAAAATGGCTGTTGTCCCTCCACAACGCAGCCGCCCCGATAAATACCAGCCAGGCAAAAAGCAATTCCACAATCTCATCATACCACCCCATGGACATAATCGGCACGAACCTAAAAAATACGTTCCCGCTCAACAGTATGAGCAGCGATGCGATGCATACAAGGCATATCGTCCGCATGCAGGCGCCGGCCAGGTGATCGATTCGGCCTAAAATCTTCATGAATCTGTTGTTGCTTAAATTCATTAACCGTGTCCCATAACCAGTTTAGGCAGAATGAGGGAGATATCCGGTATATAAGTAACCGCCAAAAGCACGACAAATATCCCCAACATATAAGGTAGCAGCTCTCTTGACAGGATTCCGATGGGCACCTTGCTGATGCTCGAAACAGAGTAAAGACTCATTCCCACAGGAGGAGTGAGCAGCCCCAGCATGGAGGCAAGGGTCATGATGACCCCGAATTGCACGGCATCGATATCGAACCGGGCGATCAGCGGCATAAACACCGGTATGGTGATGACAAAGACGGCGATCCCTTCGATAAAACATCCCAATACCAAGAGTATGAGTGTGATAATTGCCAGCAGGGTGGCCTTTGAAGTGGTCAACGCAGTGAGGCTGGTGATCACCTGTTCTGGGATTCTTTGCCGGATCAGCAGCCATCCGAAAAATCCGGCGGCGGATATGATGAACATCACACGGATGGAGTGAACGATGGCCTCCCAGAATATTTTCGGTAGATCCTTGATGGTAAATTCTCGATAGACCATTAATCCGAGGAAAAGCGCATAGAGCGAAGCCACCACGGCAGCCTCGGTGGGGGTAAACACACCGCCGAGAATTCCCCCGATTATTATCACCGGCGTGCCGAGGGGTAACGCGGCCTCCTTTGCACTATCCATCAGTTCTTTGAAGGAGGCCCGTTTTTCTTTAGGATAATTTCGGATCCGGGAAACCACAAAAACAGCAGCCATGAGTGCGATGCCCATTAATGCTCCCGGAATAAAACCTGCAAGAAACAGCTTTCCGACCGAAACTCCGGTGAGGCTGCCGTAGATGACAAATGGTATACTCGGTGGGACCACAGGTCCGATGGTTGAAGATGCTGCCGTAATGGCCGCAGAGAACTTCCGGTCATAACCGCCATCGACCATAGCCTTCATTTCGATCAGCCCGAGCCCCGCGGCATCCGCCACTGCAGACCCGGACATTCCGGAAAAAATCATGCTGGCCACAACATTGACCTGCCCCAGCCCGCCCCAGATGTGTCCCACAAGGGCTTGGGCAAATCGAAACACCCGCTTCGTAATGCCGCCGGTATTCATTAAATTCCCGGCTAAAATGAAAAAAGGGATGGCGAGCAGGGTAAACGCGGTTGTAGAAGAATACATCCGTTGGGCCACCATGGTTAGAATTTGCGCTTCACCCATAAAAACAAAAGTCAGCACTGCTGTCAGGCCCATGGAAACGGCAATCGGAATACCCAGCATGATCAAGGATACCAGAACGAAGAAAATAACCAGCGTTATCATTTACTCGCCCATCCCCTTTGAAGCTTACCTTACGGAATCAACCATTTTCAGGAATTCATCAACGTTTTCTTTACCGGAATACTCAGCGATTCGATCCCAGGCCGGTTTCATCAAAGCTCTGAATTTGGAACCATCAGGGGTCGTCACGACCATGCCCGTATCCTTGAGCTTTTTTAAGAGTGACTCATCTTCCTTCTGGAGCGTTTCTCTCATGAAGTTACCGGCTTTCGTGCTCTCTTCTTTGATAATTTTTTGTTGATCAGGAGTGAGTTTGTCCCAGGTGGCCTTGCTGATCACGTGTACCATGCTGTTGTATACATGGCGGGTGACGGCCAAATATTTCTGGACCTCATAGATTTTGAAATGATAGATCACGGAAAGGGGATTATCCTGTCCGTCTGCAACACCTTGTTTCAGGGACATGTAGAGTTCGGGGAAGGCGATCTTTGTTGTTACGGCTCCCAGCGCCTCCATGGTGGCTTGGAGTTGGATTTCCGGGGGAACCCGCATCTTCAAACCTTTCATATCATCCGGAGCGCTGATGGCTCGCTTGTTGTTGGTGATGTTTCTGAAGCCCCATTCCCAGTTGGAAAGGTGAACCATTCCCTGTTTTTCAATATCAGGCCCTGCCCACTTCATGAATGGTCCGTCAAGCACGCGGTATGCATGAGCGGAATTGTCAAACACAAAGGGAAGCATCACCACGCCGAACCGCTTAGAGTATTTATCCAGAGCCCCCTGGGTGGGAAGTCCCATGTCGATGGCACCCAGCTTTATTTGCTCCAGCTGTTCCGGTGGAGATCCCAATGCATTGGCCGGGTAAATGGTTACCTTGACCTTTCCGTCGGTTCTTTGTTCCACTGCTTTACCGAACATCTCCGCCGCAAGGTCCCCGGGATGACCATCGGCTGCAAAGTGGGCAAACCTCAGTTCAACAGCGGCTGCAGGATTGCCGGAAAAGACAAGTAGTCCCGCTGCAAAAAAAGCGACTAAAACATATAAGCATTTTCTTCTCATGAAAAGACCTCCTTTTTAGATGATTATGAGTTCGTGTTGTCCCGACGCATATTCCGCGTCCGGGAAGCTGCTGCCGGTGTTAAAACCGTCCCTAAACGACAACTGAAATACTCGCGTAAAATTGAAGAAGCCTTGCAGATAAGGCAGAACATCCTACATCCAACAAAGGGTTTGTTAATAATTTTTTGAGCCCCCGAAACCAACATGAAAAGGCGTCCCAACCGGATCGGCTAACCGCCGATTTGAGTTTCAACGCCGGCATCGATCCAGATGTTTTTAAACTCCTCCATTAGTTCATTTGGAGGGCTTTCTAATGACGGCAATCGACTGCGCATGCCCAGGCAACGATATTTGACATCGGCAAATGCATGGTAGGGAAGGAGGTGGCAGGAGTGTGCCTGTTTTAATCCGGCAGCAAACTGGGCCATTGCCACCATCTCTTCTCCGGATGCGTTAAATTCGGGAATAACGGGAACCCGAAGGATCATGGGTCTCCCCGCTTCGTCAAGACGTCTTAAATTATCAAGAATTTGAAGATTGTTTGAACCGGTGAATTTCAAATGCTTCAGGGGATGGATATGTTTGAAATCAAACAAGATGATATCTGCAGATTCAAATGTCCGGCACACGGTTTCCCAATCCGCCTGCCCGGAAGTTTCCACAGCCGTATGCAGGTTGTTCTCTGCGCAGTGCTTAAGAAGACTTCGAGAAAATATCTTTTGCAGCAGGGGCTCGCCACCGCTTAAGGTTACACCTCCGTGGGAACGACGATAAAAGGGTCTATCCTTTTCAATTTCTTCGAACACCTCGCCCACGGACATCTGTTTGCCATAAAGAATCCGGGCCCTTGACGGACAAGCCTCCACGCACTCGGCACAGTGTCGGCACCGCTCAATAACGTAGGATATTCCGGCTTCTTGACTCCCGAGGGCTGCATTCTCCGGGCAAACATTCACACAGTTGCCGCATCCGATACATCGGTCAGGAAAAAAAGCCACTTGGGGTCTAACGTTCATGCCTTCAGGGTTTGCACACCACCAGCAGGAGAGGGGACATCCTTTGAGGAAGACCAGTGTCCGGATGCCGGGCCCGTCGTGAACACAGAATCGTTCAATATTGAATACCAGGCCCTTTGGTTCCGGCTGTTCCTCTGAAATTTTCTTTGGCATCTTACAATCGATGTTCGGTTCGAGCGATGAGCTGATCCTGAAAGGTGCGTTCCAGCATGGTAAAAAGGGCGCTGTATCCGGCCACTTTAACCACCAGGTCGGGATGCCGCTCGGGAAATGCTTGAGCTTCTTTCAGGGTTTCGGCCGATACCAGCGTAAATTGCATCTGCATCCCGCCCAATTCAAAGAAGGTCCGGATCAGGGCGGCAAATTTTGCCATGCCCCCTTCGCCTTCAATCATCGAAGGATGAATCTTCAAGTTGAACAGGGTGCCGTTGGGGTGTTGCTCGTGTTCGAGCTTGGCCACCGATTTAACCGCCGCGGTTATTCCGGACAGATCGGTTCCGGCCGTGGGAGATGCATTATCGCTGGTGGGTTCGCCTGCCCTTCTTCCATCAGGGGTTGCGCCGATAAACTCCCCTTCCGGCACGTTGGAAGTAAGGGTCTGTAAGGTAGGGCCGTACACTCCGCCCCGAATCGGCTTGAATTTTTTAACACCCTTCACAAACCAGTTCACGGCCTGCCGGGTGATCAGATCCACAGTGTCATCATCGTTTCCGAATTTGGGAGCCCGGTTGAGAAGCATCTGCCGCACTTCTTCGCCACGGGGCCCGCCAAAGTTTGAGGCCATCACATCCTTCAGTTCGGTGCCGGATATGAGCTTCTCTTCGAATACCAGTTTCTTTAATGCTGCCAGGGCATTCCCCAAATTGGCCGTGTTGTGAAACTGAACCTGGGTGTCGTTATAATTGGGACCCCCCCCTTCCGAGTGATCCACACCGGTTTCGATGCGGTGGGTCATCATGGCGGAAAGCAGCGGTGTCGGCGTCCCCTCTGCATAGGCTGAAGACACTGCGTTTGCGCACATGGGCATGAACTTAAGGTAATAATCAACCTGTCGTTGATAAGCACGTCCCAGATCTTCGTAGCTTTGAAACGTGGAGAGATCTTTTTTTTCCGGGCAAAGACAAATTCCGGTGGAAGGATTTGTGCCGCCGTTCAGGGTAATCTCGAGAAGTTTCAGCAGGCTGAAATATCCTCCGCCCCCGGTCATGGAGCACGACTTTCCGGGCACGGCCATCTCGGCACAACCCACTACCGCCCAATTGCGGGCATCTTCCATGGGGATTCCCATGTTCAGAAGGCACGGAATGGCCGTTTGGTCGTTAAACAGCCCCGGTAATCCGCCCCCGTGCGTCAGATTGGCCCGGCAGCAGGCCAAGAGAAAATCTTCCGGGGTCCCCGGATGAATGCGGGCCACTACCGTGGGAGCGATGAGTTTCAGATCCGCGGTGGCCTCCAGACAGAGATGGCTCAGATCGTTTACGGCATCCAGCCCTTCGATGGTCTGGCCGCCCAGAGTCAACGTCTGGAACATGGGGTAGCCGGTCTTAAACCGTGTGGACCGCCAGTTTCGGAGTTTGTTCAGTTCGGCCGTTTTTATCCAGAAGCATTCAACCAGTTCCCGTGCTTCCTCCCGGGTGATGCGCTGATCTTCTATATCCCTTTCATAGTATGGATACAGGTATTGATCGAAACGGCCGAGACTCATGGAATGGCCGTTGCTTTCGATTTGCGACAATAAAAAGGCAAACCAGACGGACTGCAAGGCTTCACGGAAGGTCTCCGCAGGGCCTGCCGCAACCCGATTACACACCAGGGCAATATCATCGAGTTCTTTACGGCGCTCTTCGCTAGTGCACTGCGCTGCGAGATTTCGGGCAAGCGCTTCATATCGACGCCCGAAGTCGGCAGCCGCATCACAAGCGATGATGACCGCTTTTAAAAATATCCGTTTGCGAATGTTTTGAGCCAAAGTGGGATCAAGAGATTGCCGGGTCTCTCGCGCTTTCTGCGCCAGGCCCTCAAAGCCCAAGGACAGCACCTGTTCAAAATCGAGTATCACATGACCGTCTCCATCCGTGGTGCTGATGACGGCGTGATATACCTGGTTGATGTGAAGGCCCTCTTTGTCGAAGACTTCCGCCAGTTCCGCCGGAAGGGAATGTTCGATATTTCCCATGACACGATCAAAATGCGTTTTCCCCCGCCACGATTCAACAATCTGAAGAAGCCCGTCACGATCTTCATCCCTAAGAACAAATGCATCTTGGGGCCGTTCTTTAAAGCTGTCCATCTCATCGGCCATCCATGATGCCGAAAACTCGGGGAACAGGGGGACGGAAAACGCTCTTGACGCATGATTGCCGACCACCAGTTCTTCCTCTTCGATATAGGTGGTCATTTCTTTCAACACTTTCGCCAGCGCCATGGCTCTCCGCACAACGAGCGGCCGGCCTTCGGTTTCAATCCAGCTGTCGGTATACAGGCGTGCACGTTCAAGACATATCTCCGGAGGGTTCCGGTAGAGCCGTGAACGCAGTCTCTCCGTTCTTGACGTCATGAGAAAGACTCCTTGTAAACTTAGTTCGCTTCGCTCACAATTGGAATACTGGAATATCGGAACGCTGGAATGATGGGTTTAAATGAATTCTATCGATTCTATAAAAAAGATCTTTTCCGCTTTTATACCCAATATTCCATTATTCCAGCATTCCACTATTCCATGTCGCACTGCATTGTTGAGTGTTAGTTGAAAACATAATATCAATAGATTGTAGAATTTCGGAGACGGTAGATTATATCCGGGTTGCCGGTTCAATAGCAATCTCTTTTCCCATAAAGAGGATAAAAGGGAATCTGCTGGTTTTGATTTGTAAACCATCTCAATCCCTGATATCCCCGAGAGACAAACACGAGAGACAAACACCCTTACATCAGAACAAGGAGCCGGACGTGAATCATAAATACCGACTGGGAATAGACACCGGCGGCACATTTACCGACCTTTGTCTTTTTGACGAATCGACCGGAACATTTGAAGTCGCCAAAATATCCTCCACCCCCAAAGACCCCTCCGAAGCGGTCGTCACGGGAATCAAAAAACTCCTCGCCCGGCATGAAATCAAACCGGATCAGATCCGTTTTCTCATCCACGGCACCACCGTCGCAACCAATGCGTTGCTGGAGGGAAAGGGTGCGCCCACCGCGCTCATAACCACCAAGGGATTTGAGGACGTTCTTCTCATCGGTCGTCAGAGCCGTCCAAAACTCTACGATTTCTGGGCCAAACGCCCCCGGCCCATCGTGCCGCGAAGCCGTTGCTACGGAATTTCGGAACGGATACTCTATACCGGTGACGTCCACATCCCGTTGGATGAGGAACAAGCAAGACACATCATCTCGGAAATCAAAGGGTTGAATATCAATTCCATCGCTCTCTCCTTGATTAACGCTTATGCCAATCCGGAACACGAGCATCGGATCAAGGCACTGATTAA
>Ga0180009_10003489_pt1 | contig 17831 bp, 8 predicted proteins | sample OS_PC_MetaG_FD_123537 | JGI IMG/M metagenome (GOLD analysis project Ga0180009, IMG submission 123537) | Groundwater microbial communities from the Aspo Hard Rock Laboratory (HRL) deep subsurface site, Sweden - OS_PC_MetaG | ecosystem: Environmental > Aquatic > Deep subsurface > Groundwater... | reverse complement strand
TCCACCCGTTCCCATCTCGAACACGGAAGTTAAGCTCTTTAGCGTCGATGGTACTGCATGGGAGACTGTGTGGGAGAGTAGAACGCTGCCAGATTATTCTTTAAAAAAGGCCCGGATCGTTGTTATAACGATCCGGGCCTTTTTGCGTTCTGGCCGGTCAGACTGGGATATCTTTTTCAGACCGGTTTCTGCCGTTTTGCTTGGCCTGGTAAAGACATTGATCTGCTCGGGACAGCAGGCTGTCCTCATTTTCCGGGAAATGATACTGGACCACGCCATTGCTGATGGTCACCCGGATCGATTTGCCTTCATAGGTTGCTGGCGTATTTTCAATCGCTTCACGGAGGGTTTCGGAAATTCGGTACGCGTTGTCAATCGAACAGCTGTCCAGGAGTACCAGAAATTCTTCTCCACCCCATCGACAAAGAATATCCGAATCCCGGATGAACTTTTTTGAAAGATCTATAACATGCTGGAGTACCGCATCTCCGGCCAGGTGACCATATGTATCATTGACTTTCTTGAAATGATCAATATCAAAAAGAATAACAGACATTTCATGTTTTTGCCGTTTGATATCTTTCAATGCCTGGCGGATAATAATGTCAAATGCCTGGCGGTTGTAAATGCCAGTCAGTTTATCAATAGTGGCCATCTGTTCCAGCCGTTTCTGATATGATGAAATGGTCATGAAGGTCAGGGTCAGCACCACTGCGGTAATCAGGGCACAGATACCAAGATTTACCATCAGCGCCTTCAGGATCGGTCGGGTGATGGTGTTTTCGCCCTGTTCCACCAGAAGATACCAGTTAAATTCCGGGATATATCGGGTATTCAGATGCACCACGCCGCCGTTTTTATAATAGCGAAAATTCTTTTCCGGTTCTGACAGAATGTCCGAAGCCAGCGGCGCAAGCCCCTCAATCTCCTGAATACGGGCAGCGGTTTTATCTGAACCACTACCCTGAATCTGTATTACACCGTTCTTGTCTACAAAATAAATGTTTCTGTTATAATTGTTCTGATAGGTTTCAATCAAATCCTTTACCGCACTCACGGTAAGCCCCACACCGGTCACACCGATGAATCGCCTTTGATCATCATTTACCCGGTAGTTGACAAAAATGGTCATGGAATCTGCATTGGCAAGGTCCGGATCAACATTGATTTCGTAATCGGGTTGCATATTTCTGACCCTGAAATACCATCGGTCCCGTTCCTCATTCATTTTTACTTTTTTTAATATTCCGTCGGAATGATAGTAAATCCGGGTGTTTTCCGACACAAAAAAACTGGTAAAGGTCTTGTATTGTTTCTGAATCTGTTCCAGATACCGGATCATGCGGGTTTCATCCTGTTCCCCTTTGGTGACCCAGTCCCGGACAAAGGTATCGTTGGCCATGAGGGATGAAATAAAAACCGGGCTCAGCAGATCCCGCTGGATTTCCGAGTAAATCGTATCACTGGTCAGGGGGAGTTCGGTAAGGATGATCTGATCTCGAAGCGAGCTTCTGGAAACATAATAGCTGGCAAGGCTGGTGGCTAAAAATCCTGCGATGAGTAACAGGGTAACGATAAGAACCAGTGTGTACTTACGTTTTTCCATCAATTCTCCAGAAAAGAAGCACGCAGGCTCGTCTGTTTTGTTTTTTTAAATTCAAGCCTGAACTGTTTCATTTCATAGATGCAGATACCATCAACAACCAGTGCGCCATCCGCAATAATATCATAGCCTGTATTCTGTTCATGGCCCTGTTCCCGGTCTTGTTCGTTGATATGTTTAATATGGGCATGGACTTCAATTTTTTTGTTTGAAGGCAAAATCTGGCCTCTGTATATCCATTCATGATCCTGGTTTACACACAGCTGCGGCTCATAGTGCGCAGGATCAATATCAAATTTTTTAAGCAGAAAAAACCGGATCAGCTGAAGAAAGGATTCTACACCTAAAGACCCCGGGCAGACCGGGTCCTGATAAAAATGGGCATCAAAAAACCATTCTTCGGGGTCTACTTTTTTTACGGCTTTGATATAGCCATTATCATAAAATCCTGCATCAAAACTCAGGATTTCAATTTCATCAATCATTCTTAACGCCTTTGACGGCATGCCGGTGTTTTTACTTTGCGTTTTATCTTCCGGTGTTACCGGGGCATCGTTTTTAAATTTAAAGTGTTTCGATGTTTTCAGCTGATGGTCTGATGGCTGGTAAGTCAAGAATTTACTGTTGCGGATGCCCACCTGATTGGACAAAGATTTCTGGGTAAAAAAACCAAAATTTGTGGTGCCTGCATAAATGGGTTGCCCGTTGTTCAGCACTTGCATGTCAAAATCCTGAATGATCATCCCGCCGGCTTTTGAAACCTCTCGTATGCGGCTTTTCATGGTGAGGGTTCCCGAATCCTGATGCACCTGTTGGGTCAGTCTGGCTTTTCCTCCAAGATTTCTAAAATAAAGGCGCTCATCGCTTTGAAGCGCAGAACCTGCATATGCAGCAAGCCATCCACAGGGCTGGAGTGCAATTTCAAGAAGAATGGCAAAGGGAATGGTGTGGGTTCGGTTTGCTTTAAAATACCATTCATGTTTCGGGATATCATATTCAGCCTCGATCCAGCCGCCGGATGTCATTTTCCAGGGGGTGTGATCCGCAGCCAGGACCCGATCCATGAAAAAATAGGGTGGCCGTGGAAGTCTTGCGATCTGTCGGTCTTTATCAAAGATTTTATATTTTTCCCCAAAGGCCTGAGAAGGGTTCCCCTGGGCAAAGGCCAGAATAGAGTCCTTGTCAAAAAGCGGTCTGGATTTAAATTTTTCATTTAAAGAAGGATCAGTGATGGCTTCAAACCCGGTGATGCTTGCAATCACCACATTCTCTTCATTTAAAAAGGTAAAATATCCATTGATGGTGTTTTTGGTTTCTTGGTTTACAGTAAAAAGAATCCGGATTTTTCCCTTTAAATTTTTAAATGATGCATACATACGAAAATTTGCAATAAAATTGGGCAGACAGACCTGGCCCAATTTTTCATAGGACCACAGTATGGCAGCCTGAAATGCAGCATCCAGCATCATGGGTTCAATCACCCATTTTGTGTGAAAGGCATTGGTGAACCATTTATCCGGATCAGGTGAAAGGCAGCTGGTCACTTCGATTCCTTTTTTTGAATACCCGTTAATGGATGTTATTCCCTGAAGCGGTTTGCCATGAAAAAGAATTTTTTCATACGCCTCATCTATGGTCATGGGATAGGGACCCAATTCCATAAAGGCGGCTTTGGATAAAACCGGTGGTTTGGGCAGACGTTCCTTAAGGCGCACGATGCAGCTGGAATGGATAAAGGATGCTCCATTATCGTCCATTGATGTGATATTGCCCGGTGCATGAAATCCATTTTCCGCAGCAAGACATTTACCCAGATTGACATGGAATTCCTGTTGATCCATTTGCGGTTTAATGCCTTTTAACAGCCGCATATTATCTATTCCGGCAAATAACAGCCCTGGATTATTCTTTTCAGCTGCATGGGCAAAACACTCCATTAACACAGCAAACGGAACAACCGCTTTTCCGTCAATTTTATGGGCATGCAGGATAGGCGCTGCAAAAAGTCCGAAATTAACTGAAAGCGCTTTTGAAAGTCTGGGGGTCTTTGCTTTTTTAGTGTCAAGAAGGTGTGCACCAATAACGATTTCCGGATTCTGTGTCCACGGACATCCCATTTCAAGGATTAACTGTTTTGCCCCGGCTTCAATGGGGATCAGATCAATTCCGCGTTTTAAAAATTCATTTTTTAGCGATGCATCCACCATCCCGCCTTCCCAGGGTCCCCAGTTGATGGACAGATATTTGCACTCAGGATTGGTTCTTGATAATTTCTGGGCGGTTTTGTTCAATATCTCATTTGCCATGGCATAGTCGCATTGACCGGTATTCCCACTTCTGGCTGCAACTGAAGAAAATAAAACAAGATATTTCAGCCGGTCTTTTCCGGATGCATGAATAATGGAATCCAGCCCTTTAATCTTGGTTTCCAGTACCCGGGTGAACGGGTCAATCTGTTTGTCGATAATCAGTTTGTCCTCTAAAACGCCTGCGCCATGAATCACTGCGGTGATGGGACCAAATTCTTTTCTGACAGTTTTAAATATCTGTTCAATCTGTCGGGTGTCTTTAATATCTGCGGAAAAATATTTTACAGTTGACCCGTTTTTTTCCATCCGGGCAATATTGGCTATGATTTCCCGGTTGGACATAATCTTTTTATATTCTTTTTCAATATCCACTGGCTTTGGATGCATATCTTTAAAAATATGGGTTAAAATGGTTTTTTTCAGCAATGCAGGCTCATGGATATCGCTGCACCATCGGGGTTCTGTTGACGGCGGTGCTGATCTGCCGATCAGGATGATGGTGGAAGAAACCTGTCTGGATAATTCAATTGCGCAGGCAGCAGTTACCCCTTTGGCTCCGCCGGTAATCATGATAACATCTTCTTCGGACAGATTGAGTTCTGTGTGGCCGATCTGCCGGGGGGGTAAATTCTGTTCAGTCAGGGTGGGGATATTGCATGAATCCCCGTCCAGTCCCATTTCAATATCACCGTGGGTCATCATTAATGCCACGGCAGATTCGGCATTTTTCAGGCAGTTCTCTTTGTCAACCGGCAGATCCAGCGCTCTGCACAGTACATTTTTCCATTCAAGTTCAGCTGTTTTGGCAAGCCCTGCAAGCCCGCCATAGATCGGGTCTGATTCAAAACAGATGTCATCGAATCCAAATCCGCCGCCCAGAAAAGAAACAGTTGTAAAAAAAGCGCCTTTCTGACTTCCGGCATCCATTAAAATCTGTGCATTCTTTTTAGCCAGCAGGAATGCAGATTTGATAAATTGGACAGCCGTGTCTGAATCCTTGTTTATAAACGCATCCGGCACGATAACAATACCGCAGGCATCGTCTAAAACAGGAATATCCCCTGTGGAAATATCGATGAGTTCAGCTGTGATACCGATTTTTTCAAATTCTGTTTTAAACTGGAGGGAGATTTTTGAACTGTCTTTTGTGATATACACTTTTTTGTTTTTGGACAGTTCAATTCTGGCACCATTATAAAAACGGATCTGATTGGTGGGATATTTTTTAAGTTGTATGACCTGGCGGCTGAGTTTTTGATCTGATAATGCCTCTTTTTCCGGTTTTTCAGGCGTTATTCCTGAGTCTGGAGTTTTTTTTTGGGGCTCAGCCGGTTTTTTTGCAGATTCCTGATCCGCCTGGCCGTCATTGCGGGCAAGGTAAGATATAATTTCGTCAATGGTCTTCAACCCTGCAATATCATCAGAGGAGATGGTTTCAATATGATCCAGCTGCTGTTCTAATTTTGACAGGATTTCAACCCGTTTAATGGAGTCAATTCCCAGATCAGATTCAAGATTCATGGAAGGTTCCAGCATTTCAACGGGAAAACCGGTCAGTTCACTGATGGTTTCCATCAGAACCATTGAGACCGTTTGTTTGTCTGTCCGGTTTGAAGCACCCTGTGAACCGGTATTCTGTGTGCGAGGGTCTTCAAAAATGGGTTTTATTTGTGCTGTGTCCGGTTGAGGCTGGTTTTGAATAATAAGACAGATATCTTTCAAGGTTCTGACCGAACCGATATTTTCCGAGGTTAAGCCCTCACATCCGGGAATCTGTTTTTCAAGTTCGGAGACAATCTCCACTTTTTTGATGGAATCAATTCCCAGATCAGATTCAATATTCATGTCAGCTTCCAGCATTTCAACAGGAAACCCGGTTAATCTGCTGACAATCTCAAATAATATCGGTTCAATTGAAGCATCTGTTGAATGATTCACTGAATTGTCCACTGACGCATTCACGTCAATTGGTTTTGTTTCAAAGGATGGTTTTTCAGGTTCAGATATCTGGGCGGGTTCAGGTTTTTGTGCCCCAGGTTCTGGTGTATTGTGCGAATATTCCACAGGCGGCCGGGGTGCCTGGGCTGGGCGGCGGCTTTCAATATGCGGAACTGCAGGCACAGCAGAAGAGCTGAACATCAGATGGTGTGTCTGTTCCATCATGCTGGCAAGGGTTTTGGTTGCCTGGGCCTGGGTGTCTAAAAATTTTTCATGGGCCCGGGCGGTCTGTGTCTGAAGCTGCTGCATGGCTTCAAGGCCTTTTTGAACCATCTGCATGATTTCAAAAGCAGGGGATGTCGGTTGATTGTTCTGGTGTTGTGCAGTATGTTTGAATGTCATATCAGATCCTTTTACAGGTGACCTGTTGTCATCGGATTTCATTAAGGGTGTGTTTTGTTTTTGTGTCATGGCGTCTTCTGTCGTCTCCACAAATACAGGCGTCTGTATTGGCACGGGTTCGGATTTTGGCAGTGTGCACCGGTTTTTCGGTTTAAGGTTGGCGCCGGTAATCCTGACTTTCATTTTCTGGGGAACAGGTTTAGGGGCCGGGTCTTCCCAGGCGGTCAGATCAATATTGAACCCGTTTGATGCAATCAGACACAATACATGGGCCAGATCTTCAATGCCGGATTTTTTCCCTGAAGACTGATCCATGGACAGCGCCTGAATCTTTTTTCCTTTCAGGATGGATTTTGCAAGACCTGTAAGAACAGATTTCGGGCCGATTTCAATAAAGGTGGATACCCCTTTTTGAAACATATGTTCGATATTGTCTATAAAGTTTACAGGATGAATCAGTTGATTGCCAAGGGTGTCTTTTATCTGCGAGGCGTTGGTGCTGTATTCTTTTCCCGTTGTATTGGAGAGCACCGGGATGTTTTTTGCTGTAAATTTTTTGTCGGATAAATCCTTTGAAAACGGTTTTGCAGCATCTTTGACAAATTTACTGTGAAAGGCTGCGGCAACGGGTAATTTTATGGCAGTAATTTTTTGTTGTGCGCAGATTCCTGCAGCTTTTTGAATCTGATCCGTGGGCCCGGATAAAACAGCCTGGGTATGGCTGTTCCTGTTTGCAATGACAAGATCGAGATTCTCTTTTTCGATGAATGCCTGGATGGTTTCAAGGGAGGCTTTGACAGCAAGCATGCTGCCGGAATCTTTATCCTGACAGCTGGCATCTGCCATGTGCTTTCCCCGTAAAACAGACAGTTCAAGAAAGGTGTCCTCATCCATCCATCCGGCGCTTAAAAGAGCGGACAGTTCACCAAAACTGTGACCGCAGGTCATGTCCGGAGAAATGCCAAAGTGGTTTAATATCCGGATCATGGCAAGACTGATGCCGGCGATGGCAGGTTGCGCAATCCGGGTGTTGCGCAGTTGCTCTTCTGAGACCGTTTTCTCCTGCAGGTGTTCCGGGGGCGGGAAAATATAGTCTGATAATGATTTGTGATCCGCAGATGACGGCAGCAGGGAAAGGATATGGGATGCTTTTTCCAGTGCGGTTAATGCCTGGGGAAACGTTGAACACAGTTCTTTTCCCATATGGGGATACTGACTTCCCTGACCCGGGAATAAAAAACCCAGCTTGCCTTTTTCAGCGCCGGAGCAATAATAGATGCCAGGAGATGATGTCCTGTGCTGTATGCATTGGATGGCGTGTGAAATCAGGTTTTCTGTGCTTGTATCTTTTTTATGAACCATCAGCAGTCTGAATTCGTGAAGACCTGAAAAGGTATGTCTTGAATTTCCGGCAAGCCAGGCAATTGTCTGGTTTTTTTCATGGATATCATCCAGGCATTCCACCTGTGTTTTGAATTCATTTAACTGGCTGACAAGATTTTTTTGGGTGTCTGATGAAAAGGCAATAATCTGTATGCTTCCATCCCAGGAAATATGGGTTTTTGACGGAGAATATTCTTCCAGAACAATATGAAAATTACTGCCGCCAAAACCAAAAGCACTGACGCCGGAGACTCTGGGAGATGATTGCGGGCAAATCCAGGGCCGTGTTTGTGCGTTTAAATAAAAGGCAGAATTGTTTATGTCCAGGTCCGGATCAGGTTCACTGGCCTTCAGGGTCGCCGGAATGGCTTTATTGTACAAAGACAGTGCAGCTTTTATCATGCCTGCTGCCCCGGCCGCAGCCTTGGTGTGGCCGATCATGGATTTTACCGAGCCCAGAGCTGTCCGGTTTTTGGAATTGCTGCTGTTAAAGCACTGTTTTAATGCATTAAATTCAACCTTGTCTCCTACACGGGTTCCTGTGCCGTGGGCTTCTATAAGCCCTGCAGTGCAAGGGTCAATTTCTGCTTCCTGGTAGGCCTGTTGGAGGGCCTTCAGCTGGCCTTTTGCATCCGGTGCATAAACTGCGGATGTTCTGCCGTCACTGGAGGTGCCGACCCCCTTTATGACCGCATAAATGCGGTCATTGTCGTTTCTGGCATCTTCAAGGCGTTTTAATACCAGCATCCCCACACCTTCGCCTAAAACTGTTCCATCGGCATCTTTTGAAAACGGCTTGGCATCGCTTGAATGGGACAGCACCCCGGTTTTTGAAAAACACATGTGCATGAAAATATCATTGAGTGCGTCAACACCGCCTGTGATGGACATATCACATTTGCCGGTGACAAGTTCCATGATGGCGGTGTGTATGGCAGATAAAGAGCTTGCACAGGCAGCATCTGTAACCGTATTGGTGCCGGAAAGGTTCAAGCGGTTTGCGATTCTTCCTGCCACCACATTCCCCAGAAGGCCGGGGAATGAATTTTCCTGCCATGGAACATAGTCCCCTTGAATGCGTGCAAGGATTTCATCCTGTTTTTCTCTGCCAATACCTGAATCCTGGATTGCCTTTTTCCAGATGGGGTGTCCCAGGCGGGCGCCAAGGGGGATGACCAGTTCCTGGGTGCCGGTGACGCCCAGAATCACGTTGACTTTTTTTTGAGTGAGCGCAGGATGGTTTAATGGATATCCGGCGTCATTTAATGCCATTTTGGCCACTTCAAGGCCCAACAGTTGAGATGTGTCTGTGGCTTCAAGATTATTGGGCGGGATGCCGTAAACAGAAGGATCAAAGGAAATCTGCGGTAAAAAACCGCCCCGGGTGCAATAGGTGTGATCCGGTGTGGCCGGGTCCGGACTGTAATAGTCCTTGATGTCCCAATGGGTATCCTTTGGAACTTCCTGGATGGCATCGATCCCGTTGAACAGCAGATGCCAGTATTCTTTCAGGTTTCTGGAATTCGGGAAAATGCATCCCATGCCGATAATGGCGATATGATGGGCCTGGGCCGGGCTGTTTTTTTGGCTCATGATTCAGTCGTTTTATTCATGATTAAATAATTAAAATTACAGATAATGTACTATGCTGACAGTTTCGAATCACGGGCTTGAAGGGGATTTGACAAAAGTTTTACATTGGAAAATCAAGACAGCAAAGATAATATCTCTTCTTTTTTCAAAGGGTTAAAGGCACCGACACCGGGCGGCAGATCAATCCCCTGTGTTCTCAAAATGGACATCCGGGTGCAGACGCAGGCACCCAGGAGGAGATTGAGTGCAACTTCGGCTGTTTTCCGGTTTTCATGGTGTTCAAGAAAACTGCCCTTTACCCAGAGATTAAAGGCACCAATGGCAGGGCCGCACCAGATCTGGTAATCCATTTTTCTTTCCGGAATGCCCTGGATGGCCCATTTTGAGGAAAGGCCCAGGTAGGATCTGAAAACAAGGGCCATTTTATGTCTTGGGTCGGCTTGAGCTTTTTGAATTTCTTTTAGATTGCCGGTGTTTTCAAAAAAGGTTTTTGTGGCATTCCAGGCATCTTCAAAACTTGCCTGTAAAAATTTTTCCTGGATTTCTATTTTTGATTTTTCTTCAATTTCATCAAAACTGTTGCAGGTCTGATAAAATTTATACAGTTTTTCCGCTCTCACCGGGAACAGGGTGCCGCGTTTCAATACCTGGACCTTTGCACCGATTTCAAACATGTCAGCTGCAGGGGCCATGGCAACATCTGCCTGTTGTGCCTGACACAGCAGTTTTTTTACATCCTCGCAGATGCCGGATTCAATGCAGGACTGGTTAATGGAACCTGTAAGAATATAGGCCGCCCCCATGCTAAATGCGGCTGCTGCAGATTCCGGGGTGGCGATTCCGCCTGCAAGCCCGACGCATAAGGGCTCTTTATAACGATACTGCTGCATGAATTCGTTTTTTAACGCAAGCATGGTGGGAAGCAGTGTCAATGCCGGGCGGTTATCCGTATGTCCACCTGAATCTGCTTCAGCTGTCAGGTCCTGGGCCATGGGAATCAGTTGAGAAAGCTGTGCTTCCTGCGGGGTGATCAGATTCTGTTCAGTCAGCAGATTTAATATTTTTTCAGGAGGCGGTGAAAAAAACTGTCTGGCAATTTCAATTCTGGAGACTTTTGCAATGATATGATTGGGCGTTATGATATTGCCGTGGGCATCCTCATGAATTCCTTTTACCCTGTAATATACCAGTGCCGGTGTCATCCGCATGAAGGCCGCTGCACTGACCCGGCGGATGTGATGCTTGAGATATAATTGCACGGTTGCCATTTCATGGGCCGGATCGCCAAGGGAGTGGATCAGGTTGAACCCAAACGGCTTGTCCTGCAGGGTAGTTTTCAGATCAATGATATTTTCTTCTATTTTTTCAATGGAAAGTCCGCCTGCCCCGAAAAAAGCCATCATTCCGTTCTGGGCCATGGTTTTAACCATGGCAGCAGAGGTTATTCCGTTTGCCATGGCACCGGCAATATAGGGGTATTTTAGCCCATGACGCTGTTTAAACCTTCTGTCACCCAGATCTTCAGGACAGATTGCCGGGACAAAGGCTTTAATTGATCTGGCTTGCCCTGATGTGCTGAAAAAATCAATTTCCTGGTTTGTAAACTCAAGTTCTCCAGTAGGGTCCACAGCAAAGATGTTTTTTTTGACATCCATGAGAAGTTCAGTCAGCAGGCTTGAGTGTGTCATGTATAAAATTTTTCCGTTGTCTGTTTGAATATATAAGGGTTAAGGCAGTATCTTAAAAAAATCAGGCCATTTTTATTACCAGAAAAAACGTCAGGAATCAATATCCAGGTAGACTTCCCGCGGGATTCCTCTGCGATATGGATTCCCGCGGGCTGACCATGGTTTTTTAGCCCTTAATAAGCAAAAAGTTCTTGTAAACAATTGATAATTTTAATCTGTGCGTTATGGGAAATTACACCAATCTTCTGAATTAACCTGGATTTGTCAACGGATCTCATTTGGTCAAGCAAGATCAATCCTTTTTTACCCTGAAATGTATATTGAATTCTGGTCGGGCAGGTAAATCCTTTGGATGTCATTGGTGCAACAATAGCGGTCTTCAAGGCAGACATTTCATCAGGGGAGATAACCACACCAGCCCTTGTTTTCTTAATTTCAGAACCTCGTGTCGGATCAAGTTCAACCAGCCAAATTTCAAACCTATGAACATCTTTTTTTACCATTCCCAGTCCTCTTCATCTACCAATGGGGCATCCAACCACTCCGGGTCTGCTTGACTTGATTCCTGGGATTTAAGGACTTTGTCAAATTGTTCTTTCCAGCCATCTCTGTTATTTTTAATTGGTTGAATTAACAGTCCGTCGTCGATAATTTTAAATTCCAATTGCTTGTCTTCTAATTGTGCCTGCTCGATTACCGCCTTTGGAATACGGATGCCCTGTGAATTTCCTATTCTGATTAAAGTTGCCATTTTTGCCTCCAGTTGCGGTTAATGTAATTACAATATAAACACAAATGGATTTATCGTCAAATTATATTTATAATTTGAAAACAAACGCCTGAAAGCATCAGCGCGTTGAATTTTAACTGTTTTGGTACATAATCAGCCTATCAACGAACTTTCCACATGAATCTCCAATAGAATATCTATCGCCTGAATCAACATTTTATTTGAACTTTTTCGTGTGTACAGATCGAAAACTTTTAAATAGACTTAAAGCATAATAACAATCCAGAACCCAACAGGAATATTGCAAAATATTTATTATATTTTTGGTTGTTAATTTCCATATAAATGGTTGTTTCTGTGATAATAAAAACTATAATGCCGACAATTAGATATAAACCGTTTTCTATAAAATTAATATTTGATAGATCGGCTGATAAAAACAATGTTGCAATTTGGAATGCAGCAAATGTCGCGTAGGATGCAGCCACTGTTGCACGGGTCACATTTTTTTCATAGTTTTTATTATGAATTATTGCTGTTAACAATGACCCGCCGAGATTGGTGACACCATGAATTATGCCCATGGCGGCTAAATATGCTTTTTCATATTTGGTTAAAAACTCGATAGCATTTTTTAATTGAAGAAAATAATCTTTTATTGCGATGATTAAAAGAAATATGCCAACAATAATACCAATATTGGCTTTAAATGTAGTGATAAAAAATAGAGATAAAACAATAAATGGTATAGTGTAAAAAACAATTTTTTTATAAAAATCGGCGTCTATCTTTTTATAATCTTTAATGATCTGAAAAAGATTAATTGTTAAAGAAATAGGAAGGAGGATCGTTATTGCTTTTATAAAATCATACCCAAGAGCCAATAGAATAGGGGTGCCAAAAAGTAACACGCCGACACCAAAAATAGACTGTATTAATGAAGTCATGGCAACAGTAAGTAAAATATCTAACGGCATAAATTTATTCCTTTAATTCCCTATAAGGCTTCAAAAGAAAGAACATAGTTATTTGCAGCGAAAAGAATTCTTTGATTTGTTCATTGTTGTTGAACAGTTTATCAAAAATTTTCTTTTGCCATTTTTTAAATTTTTAATAATATCTGATCTTATAAATTTAAAATCTGGTATGGACTTCATATCAACATCGATTGGTGCTGTAAAGGCATTTCAAAGGTCGATTCCAGTGAAATTATGATCTAAAATATCCTGTACAAGGGTTTTCAGCGTATCAAGTTTAATGGGTTTGGGGATAAATTCATCCATGCCTGCCTTCAGGCATTTTTCTTTGTTTTCAACACTTGTGTTTGCTGTAACCGCAATAACACGGATGTGGTGGTTTTTTACCTTTGATGTGGTATCCCGAATAATGGCGGTGGCTTCATATCCGTCCATTTCCGGCATCTGACAATCCATCAGCACAAGGTCGTAGTCATGTGTCTCAAGCATTTTAATGGCCTGTCTGCCGTCATTGGCCGCATCTGAAGTCCAGTTCAGTTTCTTGCATACGCCTGCCGCTACTTTTCTGTTGATGGCATTGTCATCAACAATAAGTACATGAAAGGTTCCTTTGTCATCCTCTGCGCTGTTTTGTGTCATGGCAGTGATCGGGACATTTCGGTCAATAACAGGCGTGTCTTTGTCCCGGATGAGTTTTGGGATTTTCTGCTCATTGATGGTATGGCGGGTGATCAATTGGCCGGGGTCAGCGCTGTTTTTACAAAGAGTGGGAATATGGGTCAGGCATGCATACAGATCGGATTGTTCCACGGGTTTACAAAAATAGGCAGAAAAACCATGATCTTCATATTTTTTTGCATCCCCGCGCCTGCCTTCGGACGCCATGACAATAAGGGTGGTATCATTGATGCTGCGGATCGTTTTGATTTCTTTGCTCAGCGTGAAGGCATCCATATCCGGCAGTGTTGAATCAAGAATGGCGATTTTAAAAGGGATGTTTTTTTTGGCATTTTCAATCATAAGGGATATGCCTTCCCGGGCTGTGGTGCAAATCCGGTAATCTGTTTTCCAGTTTTCAAGGTGAGCTGCCAGAAGATCCCTGTCTGTTCTATCCTTGCCGATATAAAGGATTCTCATTCCCTGTATATCCACAGCATGTTCAAGGTGAATATGTTTATCGGAGTTTTTCAATTTTATGAAAAAAGAAAAATTGGAGCCTTTATTTGTTTGACTTTCCAGGGTGATTTTTCCATTCATCAACTCAACAAGCTGACTGCAGATGGAAAGTCCAAGCCCTGTCCCGCCATATTTGCGGGTGTCGGAATTATCTGCCTGGGTAAAATTGTCAAACAGGGTGTGCTGATTTTTTCTCGGGATGCCGATCCCGGTATCCTTGACAGAAAAATTAAGGGTTACATCCGTATCGGTCTGCTGTTTTAATAGTATTTCCAGGGTGATTCTGCCTTTGGGAGTAAATTTGATGGCATTGTCTATCAGATGATTTAATATTTGTCTTAAACGTCCCGGGTCGCCTTTGACAAATTCCGGGATACGCGGATCAAATAAAAATTCAAAGTGTAACCCCCTGTTTGTTAACTTGAAGGACACCCCGTTTATGAAAACATCCATCATGCTTCTGATATTAAAATCAATGTTGTCAAGATCCAGTTTCCCAGTGCCCATTTTTGAAAAATCAAGAATATCGTTGATGATCCTTAATAAGGAATCAGCGGCATTTTTTACCATCAGGGCGTAATCTTTCTGCTCATCATCAAGCCTTGTCCCAAGCAGCAGGTGATTCATCCCGATGATTCCGTTCATGGGAGTTCTGATCTCATGACTCATATTTGCCAGAAACTGGCTTTTGGCAATATTTGCCGCTTCTGCTTTTTCTTTTGCGATAATCAGATTGGCATTTAATTCTTCAGCTTCGCGTTTTTTTGCAGCAACAGTTAAGAAGAGTCGTTTTTGTTCTAAAACCATAACAAAAATAATGCCGATTTCCAGGGACATGTATCCGATGGGCAGCCATAAATATTCTGCATTATATGATTTCTCATGCAGTATTAGATCATGAATGGCGGAGGTAACCGCAATGAAAAAGCAAATTAGAATGATGAGGGTTTCCGGCTTTTTTTTTCGAATAAAATCGAGTAGTAAAAGAATGGGGATAATAATCAGGCCCGGGGTTGTGATAAGGCGTGACAAGAATCTGTAAAGTATTTTGACTTCATATTGATTATTCTGGATAAAAAATAAAATCCCGATTGTCAGGATAACTATCAAAGCAAAGATATTCCAATACGTACTCTGGGTGATTTTTTTTGCATCAATAAAAAAAAGCACATAAAAGAAAATAGTGATAATAGAAACTGTAAAGCTGAATGCAGATAGTTTCCATGTCCAGGGCCCGCTTATTGAAGCATTTGCAATAATCATGTAAAAATACCCACCGCCCAGAAACAGGCAGGTAAGGGCAAAATACAATTGGCCATTATTTTTAAATCCGCTTCCGATCCACAACATGAAAAACATGATAAAAAAGAAAAAGCTCAGCAGAAAAAAAGCAGCAAAAAGACAATGATTTCTTAAATTATGCCACAGCGTTTTATAAGCAGTTTCTTTGTGTTCACCAAAAAAAATTTCAGGAAGCATGACTGTGTTTTTTAGCGGCCTGACCTGGATGGTCAAGCGGTTTGAACCGTTAGGGTTTAAAATTTTTGGGGATATAAATTCTCTTTCACCGAAGAATTTTTCCAAAAGGTAGTCTGTTTCCAGAAAGCCGCAGGCATACACAAGAAAATTGTTTATCCTGATTTCCATGGAATAGGCAGTTGTCGGGATGAATAAGAGCAGTGGTTTCTTGGCCATTGATTCAGGTAGAGTAAAATCAGTAATAAAGGTTAAAACAGCATTAAAATCAAGATTGTCAGGAAGGGGCGTGCTTGAATTGAAGGCTATAAAATCATTTCCAAAAGGATCTTTTTTTAAAGTGTTTTCTCTGTCTGATAGTGTTCCAATATGCATCTGGTAGGATTCAGGGGCAAAATGAAAAGATGCGGTTTTGTTCTGGGGAGCTGTGGAATTTTCACAACCAATGAATAAAAAAACAACGCAGGCACAGACGACCAGACATTTGAGAAGGTTTGTCATTTTTAATTATTCCTCGGATGAAACTGCTGATGCATTTTTCTTAAATAGTCTTTTGAAATATGGGTATATATCTGGGTGGTGGAGATGTCCGAGTGACCCAGCATGGTCTGGACAGATCTTAAATCTGCACCGCCTTCCAGCAGGTGAGTGGCAAAAGAATGCCGCAGGGTGTGCGGGGTGAGATTTTGTTTTAAATTGGCAGCAAGGGCATATTTTTTGATAATTTTCCAGAAAGACTGGCGGGTCATCGGTTTTCCGGCCCTTGCAATAAAAAGAAATTTTGAAGAAGCTTTTTTCAGCATAAATGGTCGGCCGGATTTCATCCATGCCTGCACGGCTCTTTGGGCTGGAGAACCTATCGGGACAATGCGTTCTTTTGACCCTTTCCCGAATACCCGGACAAAATTCGCCTCAAGATTGATATCCTGCATCTGTAACTTTATCAGTTCTGAAACACGCAGGCCTGCACCATACATGATTTCCATCATTGCTGCGTTTCTCATACCCCTGGGATCCTGTATATCGGGAGCGTCCAGAAGACTTTCAATTTCTTTGATGCTCAGAATTTTGGGAAGTGCAAGCCCTGTTTTCGGTATTTCCACATCCTTAACCGGATTTTTTACGCCCTTGTTTTCCTGAACCAGGAATTTATACAGTCCCCGCACGGCGACCAGATGCCTGGCCCTTGATTTCGCAGATAGTCCGTTTTTAGATAAACTTACCATCCAGGCAAGAATGATGACGGTTTCGACATCCTTCAAATGGTGAATTTTGTTGGCTTCAAGAAAACTTAAAAATTGTGCGAGATCACTGGAATAGGATTCAAGACTGTTTTCTGACAGCCCTTTTTCAATGATAAGATAGTCTAAGTATTGCTGAACAAGTTCGTCCATGATTTATAAAAAAATCTCCGACAGACATCTGAATCCGATTATATTTGAGGTGAAACCGGGTTTGAACAAGGCTCTGGAACTGATGGAAACATCATTTTTTGAATTCCATGCAGCCCCCTTTGCCACACAGTATTTTGTTTTTTTCTTTGATTTGATTGGAGGATATTCCAGATCAGATGTCCATTCCATGACATTACCCAGCATATCTGCAATTTTAAATTCATTTGCAAATTCGTCGAATTCATCCACAGGGCTGGTATCGGACAGGCCAGTCTGCTCAATATTCAAGGCATCGGGATTAAAGGTGTTGCCCCAGGGGTATTTATTTCCCAGATCTGTTCTTGCGGCAGATTCCCATTCCGGTTCTGTTGGCAGACGCCTGCCGATCCATGAAGCAAATGCATGGGCATCTTTCACACTGACCTGTACTACCGGGTGATTTCTTTTCTGATGAAGTGTGGAGCCAGGCCCAGAAGGCTCAAACCATGTGGCGCCTTTTACGTCCTGGGACCCGGCCTGCTTGCTCCAGGCAGATGTGTCAGTGCCTTTTTTAAACCTTGCAGAATAGACCCTGCCATAGCCGGTTTTTTCGGCAGTGGTCACATAACCGGTCTGCTCGATGAAAATTTCAAACAATGCATTGGTTACTGGATAAATTCCGATATACACTCTGGGCATATGAAACTGCTGCAATTCAAGGCTGGATTTTAAGCTTTTTTTTGTACCGATGGTATAATTGCCTTCCGGAACAGTGGTGTATTTATTGTATTTTTTTTCTCTGTCCCCCAGTGTCTGATCAAAGTGTTCAGCCAGTTCTTTTTTTTTCCTGAATTCATCCAGGGCTTTGAGTTCATCTTCTGTAAGACCGTCAACTTCTTCTAACTCTTCACTGTCATCAATTTCTTCCAGATCTTCAGCATCTTCAAGCGCCTCATCTTCGTCCAGTTCAATTTCCTCGATGTCTTCGTTTTCATCGAGTTCAATTTCTTCAGCATCTTCGTCCAGCTCGTCTATTTCTTCAAGTGTTTCATCCTCGTCAAGTTCAATTTCCTCGATGTCCTCGTTTTCCTCGAGTTCAATTTCTTCAGCATCTTCGTCCAGCTCGTCTATTTCTTCAAGTGTTTCATCCTCGTCCAGTTCAATTTCCTCGATGTCCTCGTTT